>Ga0196963_10000274_pt1 | contig 48338 bp, 84 predicted proteins | sample S1_5metaG_FD_148600 | JGI IMG/M metagenome (GOLD analysis project Ga0196963, IMG submission 148600) | Soil microbial communities from Anza Borrego desert, Southern California, United States - S1_5 | ecosystem: Environmental > Terrestrial > Soil > Desert | place: USA: California | collected... | reverse complement strand
AACGCGGCCCGGGAGATGTTCGAGGAGGACCAGAAGCCCCACCCGCTGCACCTCGTTCTGGAGGAGGCGGGGGCGAACGACACCGTGACGCCGTTCGTGATCGACTCCCTGCAACAGGACCGAAAGCGCGGCGTGAGCTGGGAGCCGATGAGCCAGACGTCCCGCGACTTCCACGACCAGGACCTCTTCGAGCAGTTGATGTCCTTGACGGACGAGCACAGGTGGTACCGGGTGAACAGCGGGGCCGACCGCGCGGCGCGTGACCTCGTTGACCCCAGCTTCGACGCGCTGGCCGTCCACTACACGAGAGAGCGGAACGTGACCGCCGGGCACGAAGAGGTGCACACGAAGTCCGTCCGAAAGGGCCACGACGGGGAGAAGCAGGGGCATACCGAGGGTGTCAGCTTCCGGCCGATCCAGAAGACCGTCACCGACGAGTTCTACAAGTCCCCCCAACTCCAGTTGCAGGAGTGGGAGACGAGAGTCTCGAACCTCCAGGTCGGGCAGTACTTCCTCCGGACGAAGGCCGGAGTCACCCCGGAACCCCTCACTGATAGACTGGTGGGCACCGCATGGCCGTCATCCATCAACAAGAAGCGCACGGAACGCCTCATCGAGGAGATCCGCAAGCGGCCCCAGTACCTCCCGCCGCAGGTGTGGTCGGTCCCGAGGGGCGGGGCGGCCAGCAGGTTTGGTGGCTCGTAGACAAGGCCGTCACGTCGTGGGTCATGACGCACCCCTCGACTATCGAGCAGGTGGCCCGGAAGTTCTTCCAGGGCAGATACCACGCGGCGGCCCGGACGCTCCGCAGGCTCCGGAAGCGGAAGCGGGCACGCATCCCGTACCTGAACGTGCTTCATGCAGACCGGGACGGACGGCCGCAGTACCAGTACGCGGGCTACGACGTCGGGAACGCGGACGAGCACGAGTACCTGCTGACCGAGTTCGCCATTGCTCTCCCGGGGGGAGACTGGGTCCGGGGGCCGAAGGTCGGGAAGCGCCGCCCGGACGGGGAGTGGAACCCGGGAGTGTTCTGCAACGTGGAGATGGACACCGGGCGGGAGTCCGAGGCCCAGTTCCGCGACCGGATGGACAGCTACCGGGGGTGCCAGGACCCGCTCCTGATCGTCGTCCACAACGCGGATTCACCGGACCAGACCGCGAAGCGGGTGATGCGGCTCATGGCGTGGGGAGAAGCGGTGGACCGGATCGCCCTGTACGTCTCCCTGGACGAGATCCGCAGGAAGGGGTGGGATGCCCAGTGGGCGGACGGCGGGGGGAAGGCAATAAGCCTGAAAACAATCCTGCAACGAAGGCCCTAAAGAACCCCGCAACGAAGGGCGAAACCGCGCGGACTTGTTTGCACCCCTTAATGTCCCGCACTGATTGATTACAAACGCGAACCTCGCGTCGGCTATCCCCCAGGGTGGCCTGGCGGAAGGAAGTAAGGGCTTCACCCCCCAAGGAGGAAGAGATGTCCGAAGTGTACCGCTCGATGCTCGCCGTCAAGGTCGTTCGCGGGGTGACCGCGCAAGAGGTTTGCGGCGCCTGTCGGCTTGCAAACCTGCGGGATCACCGGCCGCTCTCTTCCCTGACCGCTGCGCGTCTCGCGGTGTTACTGGGCCATCTACTTCCTACCCCACACACCCATGTCCAGCCTTACGGACATCCTCACCGGCTACGTCGCCAAGGAACAGGCCCACTGGGACCTGGTCCGAGCGTCCCGGGCAGCGCTTCGCTACCTCGAACAGCTCGAAGAATCGCAGGAGGTTCCTGCCGAGATCACCGCGGCCCTCGACGCCGCCCTTCAAGCCCTTTACCCCACCCGCCAATGAAAAACCTTCACGCCTTCCGCATCCGCTGGAACCACTGGCGGGCCTACGGCGAAACCCGCGAGGCCGCCGCGAAACGTCTCTGTGAGCTGCTGAAGGAACGCCCCGAGCAGTTCTTCGAGTTGGAGGACGCGGAAGTCTTCAACGACCGCCGCGGCATCCTCCGCCGACTGTTCCTCGGGTAAGCCCTCCGGGGCTTATCGTACCCGCCCACCCGTCGCCTCCGCTCCCCCCGAATCAACAGCCAAAGGCTGATAGAGGTCCCGTGCGCGCTGATGAAGACGAAGAGGAGTTCGACGAAGGCCCTCCGCGGAACTTTGACGAGTGGCTTGACCGCTACCGCAAGGACGTCGGGCTCGTGCTGTGGCTCTTGGGCTGTATCGCCATCCTCTTCGGCGTGGCGGCGATGTCGAGGTTCCTGATGTACGTGGGGTGCGGATCGCTGACCGTCGGTTTCGTGTTCCTCATGATGGCGTGGGAGCAAGGTTGACCCAGGTATGCTGTCCCCGTTGGAAGCCGAGATGAAGATCCACGCGGCCAGGCAATACCGGAGCTACGGGTACGGCGACCGCTTGCGGCTGCTGAAGGGGAAGGCGCTGGCCTTCAAGGAGACGGGGCCGATGGACCGCGCCTCGCTGGAGATCCAGCTTCGGCGGGGCGAGTTCAACCTGGGGTTCCGATTGTGGGATCGGCTCTTGGTGAAGGACGAAGACGGACCAAGGCAGGGGCCGTTCGCTGGGTTGCGGTCCCCGATGGCGTCCCTTACGTCGCGCGGTCGCCACGATTTCTTCCAGCTTCCGGAGGGCGTGGAGTTCCCGAACCGGATCAAGATCGGCGGCCTGGACGTGGACATCTTGACGCATGGCGTGGTGACCGTAAGCCCCTCGCGTCATCCCGCTACTGACTGGCTGTACCGCTGGGAGAACGGAATTACTCGACAAGAAGAACTGCCCATCTTTCCTGTCGAGCTACTGAAGGAATTCGAGAAGCCGAAGCTCGCGCCGATCCGACCGACATTCCCGCTGACGGACGAGATCGAGAAGGTCCGTCGGTACATAGGGCGAATTCTGAGCGTCCAGGGCGAGGGCGGTGACCGGGCCTGTTTCCGAGCCGCCTGTCGAGTGGCCGAGGCGACCGGGGGAGACTTCGAGAAGACACTTGCCCTGATGCGTGAGTGGAACGCTTCGGGGAATGCCCAGCCTGAATGGAGCGAGGCTGAGCTGATTCATAAGTGCCGCTCCGCCATCAAGTCCGTGTTCGGGAGATGACATGAACGAGGGGAAGTTTTTCCGGATCACCAACTTCAAAGAGGGGATGACATGCACGCTCTGCGAGAAGGCGACGAACCTGACCTGGACCTGCGAGCGGGGGACGCTGACGGACGAGCCCCTGTGCCCGAAGTGCGTGGAACGCCAGTGCAAGGCGCGGGCGGCCAGCCGGGGGAAGGAGGCATCTGGGGGGCAGTGAAGACCCACTTCACCTGGCGCTGCCTGTCGTTCTATCTGGGGTGCGCCGCGCTGGGCCTCGTGATCGGGTACTCAGCGAGCGACGATCCCCCCGCTCCTGCCAAAGTCCAACCCGTGCAACCGGCCCCGAAGCCGGAGGACGAAGACTTTGAACTCGTCATCCAGGGATTCGACAAGGTCGTCATCAAGCCCAACGGGGAAGTGTTCCTGCCGCTCGGGGACGAGCCGTGAAGTTCACCGTCGAGAACCCGATGATCAGCGCCGTCGTGTTCGTCGCCTGGAGCGCGACGGCGGTCCACCTGGCGTACATGGCTGGACAGAAGAGCGGGGAGCACCCCGTCCTGACGAGCAAGCGTCTCGTGCGGATTTACTTACTAAGCATGGGGATTCTTTATCTCCTGCTTCAGGGACTCTTTCGGACGCTGGGGATGTGAGATGAACACGCTCCACAAGGCCGAGCACACCTACGACGACATCGTTGAGCACTGCTTCCGCCTCGGCGTGTGGAGCACGGACCAGTGCGAGAATCGCGCGTTCTTCGAGCCCATCTTCGAGATCGTCCTTCGCCGGATCAACGAGGCCGTGGAGGAGAGCCGGAAGGAACTCAACAAGGAATGGTTGAGGATTCTGGAGCAGAAGCGGGCCGAGTGGTTCCGCCGCTTCAAGGAGCCGTCCCATGGATGATCGCGAAGCCCTGGAACTGACGTGCCTGGCCCACCCCCAGGACGACACCCCGAAGCTGGTGCTGGCCGACTGGCTCGACGAGCACCACGAGGAAGAGAAGGCGCGGTGGCTCCGGCTGTTCGTCGCGGTGCAGCGGGAGGACGAGGAGAAGCGCCGCCTCGACCTCCTGTTCGAGATGATCCGCATCCATCGGGCCGGGACCGTGCCCGAGGAGTGGAGGAAGCGGTTCCTCCCCCGGCCGAAGCGTTCCATGCACGACGATGTTGTCCTGCCCGTCCTGTACAGCGAGCGGTGGAACGAGCCTCTGGTGCTGGAGTACGCCGATTGGCTGTTCGAGACCGGCCGGTTCGCAGAAGCCTTCTGTATCTGGCTCTGGTCCTGGACGGAGAAAGGCCGCTGGGACGACGCGGACCCGGCGCTCGTGAACCAGATCACTTGGTACTTAGGGGTGTACCAGCTTGACGTGGACCAGTGGTGGTGGACGCGCGTGTCGGCCTTCTGGGCGAAGCCAGCTCCCCCGCAGCGGCCACGGTGGGCACCGAAGCGCCCACGAGCGCCGCACCCGCTGTCCGGACTTGTCAAAGAGGTCAAGGAAACCGCCCGAGCGTTCTACCTGCTGCTGAGGCTCCCGTGAGCGACCTACATCCACCCGCGTACTACGCGGAGAACTACCCGCTGAGCCGCAGCCTGCTGTACAGCGCCATGAAGGACGGCCTGCTGCCGTTCTTCCGCGTCCCGAGCAAGCGAGGGGCCAGGGGGAAGTACCTGATCAAGGAAGCGGACTTCCTCGCCTGGCTCCAGGGCAACCGGCACGAGACGGAGGCATCCGTGCCCACCGTGACTACGCCGCCGAAGCCGAAGCACCTGCAATTTTGAGCAGGGCTTCCCGGAGGAAGTCGGTCCGCTCGCCGACGTGGGAATAGACCCGGGCCAGCATTACGGCGTCTACGTGGCCCATCAACATCGCGACCGTGACGTGGTCGCAGCCGCTCTCCAGCAGGCGGGTGGCGAACGAGTGGCGGATGGCCGTGAGGGCGAACTTCGTCCCGGCCTTCGCGGCGATGTCCCCGGACAGCTTCTTGCGGGCCTCGCGGAGCAGCTCCTTCTCCGTCTTCGGCCGCACCACGCCCTTCTCCCGCGTCGTCCTCGGGAGCGTCTTCGCCAGGGCCGTGACCAGCTCGGGGTCCGGCTCGACGCCGCCCAGGGCCTCGCGGCCGAGCCGCCGCTGGAGGCGGAAGAAGCGGCAGTTGAAGTTCTGGGCGTCCCACGGGTTGCCGTCGGTGTTCCGGAAGACCGGGCCTTCGGGGTGCCGGAGGACGAGCGGCCGGACGATCTCCTCGGCCCGCGGCGTGAGGTAAATCAGCCGCCACCGCTTCTTGCCCTTGGCCTGCGTCGGGGGCAGCTCGAACCGGCCGCGGTCGGCCTTGTAGTGCTCGGCTTCGAGGACCCGGACCTCCTGCACCCGGCAGCCGGTCTCCCAGCAGAATTCGAGGACGTCGCGGAATGCCGCGTCCTTCACCTGGGAGAGCAGGTGGTCGAACTCCCCGCGGGTCAGCACCTGTTCCCGGCGTTTGGCCGGGGGCTTTTTGACCCCGCGGATGGGGTTGCGGTCGATGTGGCCCTCGTTGACCGCCCAGGCGTAGGCACGCTTCACCGCGGTGATCGCCCCGCGGGAGTGGTTCGGCCCCCAGGCCCGCTTGCCGGGCCGCTTCTTGCGGTTCTCGTCCACCCACTCGGAGACGTGGAACGGCTTCAGGTCGGTGGCGGGGAGTTTCCCGGCGGGCTCGCCGCGGGCCTTGAGCGCGTTGACGAAGGACTGGATGTGGTTGCGGGACCACTCGTAGGTCCGCTCGGAGCGGTTGCCCTGGCACCACTCCAGGAACTTCTCGAACACGTCCCCGACCGTGACCACGGCCTTCGGGGCGTGCGGGGAGGGGACCACGGGCTTGCCCCGGAGTTCCATCTTCAGATCGTCATAGCGATCCTGGATGGCCTTCGGGACGACCCACTTGTTGTTCTTCTTGCGGGGCGGCGGGGCATCGGACGGATGCTCGCCCAGGACGTGCCGCTTGCCGTCGATGACGACGGCCCAGCAGTTCCGGTTTTCCCAGTACCACGGAGCAGGATTTTTCACGGTTCGGACTCCCAAGGGGTGCACGGTGACCCTCGGGTTGCCGCCCCCGTCCCGGTTGCCGCCGGGGCGGGGGTTTGTCTTTACCGTATCCGTTTACCGTATCACGCGGGCTCTGGACTGGTCGGGGTTCGCTTAAAACCCCTTGTTTTCTAGAGTGGGCAGAGCCGGGGTTGAACCGGCGACCTAGCGATTTTCAGTCGCTCGCTCTACCAACTGAGCTAACTGCCCTTTTGCGTGTTTTCAGGCTAAACGGATGACTTTTGGGGTCACCGTTACCGTCCATGATACGGTTCGATGCCTCGATTTTCCACCCTTACCGTATCGAACCGTATCCGCCTGCCGACGCCACGCTCGCGTGTTGTAGGGCGCTCCCCGCCGGTGTCCAGTGGCGCGGAAACACGGGTCGGCGTAAGCTGGAGGCCGTGAACGCCCCTGAGCCCCTTCGGAACGAGGACCCCCGCGATCAGAACCGCCAGCGCGAGCGGGAGTACCAGGCCTTCATGGTCCGGTTCGACCAGAAGCGGAGGGAGCTGGAACGAGAAGGGGTGAACCCGGAAGAGGCGGGATACCGCATCCTCGCGGAGATGGGCAGCTTCCACGATCAGGTCCGTTCCGTGGTGCCCTGATGGACCGCGAGATCGCCGAGATGCTGGGTGAAGTCAGGGGCTCCTCGAAGGAGCAGCAAGCCAGGCTCGCCCTGGCCCAGTTCGAGCAGGAGGCGAAGGCACTGAAGGAGAACCCGGTCCCCTCCCTGATCGCGGAGGAGGCACGGAAGCGGCTGAAGCAGACCTTGCGGGAACTCGCCCGGTAAGGTCGAACACGCAGATGCAGCGGAAAACGGGACGATGGCACTTGGGACACTTCACGGAACACCTCCATCCCGCATTAGAGCGTCTTTCCTTCTGTCGCGCCAGGTCAGTCGTGAAGAGGGCACCCGGCCATGATGACGTGTCCGTAGGTCGGGTCGTCGTGGCACCCGCAAGGTTGCTCGTTCAGCAGATCAGTGGCTTCGGCTGGCAGGAAGTCTTCGGGTGGAAGAGAAACGACGGCATGCCCATAGCCGCCGCGTCCGAGGATGTGCCAGTCGTTCCACCGCTTAATCCATCCTCGCTCGACGGCGAAAGCAACCGTGATTTTTGGACCGGAGACGGCGTAGCAGTGGCCAACGGCGGTAGCGGGGATCTCGACCAGACTGTCCTCGTGAACACCAGAAACCCGGTAAGGATTCTTAAGACGGAACGGACAGCCAAGATGGGCGGAGAGATCGGTCACCGCTGATCGGTGGTAGACCGGATCTCGGCGATGGTGTTTCCCATCCCGCCGAGCTTCCGGGCGGAAGTAAATTGGTTCTCCGCTTCCCGGAGGGCGATTTCGGCGGACTTGTACTGCCCCTTCGCCTGGATCACCTTGGCCTCCGCTTCGAGGACGTCCTTGTCGGTCGTCACGGCGGCTTCGAGGAGCTTCTGGTTCTTCGCTCCTTCGTACTTCAACGCGGCAAGGGCCTTGGCGACGTCCAGGCGGTGCTCAGCTTCGTCGAGCGTCTTCCGGAAGGCTTCCACCACGTCCTCGCGTTGGCGGATCATCTCGGGGCCGTTCTGGAGGATTTCAGTGACGTTCATGGGTGGTTGAGGAAGGAAGCGGCATACTCAAGGAGCCAGACTTTCGGCGCGATCAGGATCTGAACGCAATTCAGTACGCCCCCAATGAACATGGCGAAGGAAAGACACGATGAACCCACAAGAATGAAGCACAGGGCAAACCATCCGTCGCCTGCCGTACCGTACTCACTTTCGCTTTTCCGCCTCATCCCGATTCGCCAGAGGCGTGGGGCGACAAGAGCAGTTGCAACGGACAGGGTGATAAAAGCGAGGGACAGAATGATGCTGCGGATAAGGCTCCAAGCGAGAAGCTGCTGCACGAGGTCAGGGGCCTGATCGACCGCGAACTGTCCAGCCTGCCGCACGGAGCCTTCGAGCAGGGAGAGGATGGAATCGAGCCGTTGAGTGAGAAGGTCACCAGTCATTGGTCAAGTTCGGAACGGAGGTAGGAGAGGAGATCCTGGCGTTCTTCCTCTTCGAGTTCCGGGATGTTCGCGGAAGACTCGAAAGAGGGGCCGGGAGGGAGAGAGTCGGTCGGTATGGCCAGACCGTAACAGAGGGGGTTACTTGCCGGAAGCGTAGGCCATGCCCCGGTAGAAGGCTTCGGCGACGAGATCGGGGTGTTCACCGCATTCCATTTCTTCGGGCTTGCCGGGTTTACCGTTGCGGATGCGGAGGCCGGTGGGGATGACGAGCAGCTCTACGGAGGGGAATCGCTTGTCGATGAAGATAGTGCGGGTTTCCATGAAAAGTGGGGAAAGGGAATCAGAAAATGGAATCGGCGGGTTCAGGTCCAGGCTTGGGGGAAACGATCTTGGTAGCTTCCTTGATGATCTGTTCACGCATGAGGATGGCAGCTTCGAGGGGGTCTTCTCTGCCCTGGATGATGTAGGCCTGGACCAGCCCTTGCAGAGAGATGCAGGCATCCTTGATCCGTGCGGCCTTCTGGTGGTCCTCCTGCTGCCGCTCCTGTCGCTGGACGGCGGTGTTGCTCTGGAATTGCGGGGTCGCAGCGGCACGGGCTTCGGCACCCTCCGGAGGCGTCCAGTTGTAGTACGTCATCCGCTTGCCGTCGCTCATCTTCTCAGTGCGGACGACCTGCACCAGATCCCCCTCTTGGAAGATCGAGAGGGCTTCGTGCTGGATGGCAGAAGCAGAGTGGGTGTACTCGTTGCCTTTCTCGTCGGTGAAGACGTAGAAGTAGGTCTTCTTGCCGGGGTTGAACTTGTCGTCGAACTCCCCGCCGTACTTTTTGATCCGCAGACGCAGGGGGATGTTGGTCTGGATCACGGTGTTGAGCTTGGGAGCTTTGTCCATGGGTTTAGAGGAGGAAAGAGGCTAGAAGGGCACCAAAGGCCACAAGGGAGAAGTAGAAGGTGGGGATCATTGGAAGGAGAGAACGAGACGGCACTTCTCGCAGCGGTCACAAGGGCACCCATCGAAGTGGAGGGCCAGGAGCTTCTCGGCAGCGAGGCAGGCGAGCCGTGCTTCGGCGTCTTGGTACTGGCCGGAGGGCTCGGGAGGGGTGAAGGCGAGGAACATCACTGGAAGGTGGAAAGGTCGATGATAGCTTCGTTGAACTTAAGAGGTTCGTCAGTGGGGAAGTGCTCACTGAGCTTGCGACGGGCGATCTCTTCAAACGTCTCCCGCTCCTGCTCCGCCGTGCAGTCGTTAACCCACTCGGCCTCTTCCTCGTTCCACACGCAGAGATCAGGGTACTTCTCTTGCAGGACTTCCATCATTTCGTCTTCATCCACGAAGACCTTTCCGGTGATTGTGACCCAAGCGGAGTAGGATTTCACGGGTAGAGGGGGAAGGAATATCAAAGCTGGCTATCGTAATTCGCGTCCTGCTCGTCGTACATCTCTTCGCGAGTCGCCATCTCGTCCGGGTTCTCTTCCATGAACTCCCGGAGTTCTGCGAGTTGTTGTGCTTCGCGGTCCATGTGGATGGGGGAATGTCTACAGACTACTCTCTGCGTCCTTTCCGCGCAACTCAATCGGGGCTGAGTCGTCTAGACATTTCACGAAGACGGTGCGGACTATCTTTTTCGGTTTGAGGACCACGTATTCCGGGTAGTTTTTGGCTATGTACTCAGCTTTCCTACGGCTCATCTTGCGGGCTTTGGCCCACTGGGGAATCGGGGTGTGTGACATGGCGAGAAAAGTACAGGTTGCGAACACGGTACGCAAGGGGCATCATGCGGGCGATGGCAACCATCTACTTGCTCAACGGTGGAACGACAATCGTCGATGACGAGGACTACTGGTGGGCGAAGGAGTTTGGATGGGCCGAGAACAAAGTGACGGGATATGTATGCAGACGGGGGCCGGATGGGAAAACGGTTTATCTCCATCGCATGATAATGGAGCCCTGCGAGCCGTTCTACGTGGACCACAGAAACGGCGACAAAAAGGACAACCGCTCAAGGAACTTGCGGCTTTGTACGCCCTCGGAAAATGCCTGGAACAGACGCAAGGGGAAATGGACAGGTACAAAATGGGAGTCGGCGAATCGGAAGTGGCGAGCTGTGATCCGACACGGAGGGAAGTCCAAGTACCTCGGGATTTTTGGAAGGCGCGAAGACGCTAAGGCCGCATACGAGGCGGCAGCAAGGTTGCTTCGAGGCGAGTTCCATCGACAAGAAACGTTCTGAGCAACGCAAGCCCCCACGAAAAAAGGCCCGCGACTCTCTTGGGGGTCGGGGCCTTGGCCTTCCTTGGCTTGCTCAGAACGATGCTTTGCCGCACTTGGCCTTCTGACCAGCACGGACCTGGCCGGACCACTTCTCGGCGTTCGCGCGGCGGACAGCCTCGCGGATGACGGGATCGTTCATCAGGGCCGCGACCTTCAGGTCCAGGGCGTAGGCCTCGATGAAGGGGCCGTACTTCTGGTCATCGAACCGGACGCCCTCGCAGAAGCGGGCGGGGACCAGAGTGTTGCCCAGGCGGGCGGGGGCTGCACTGGCAGCGAGAGGAGCCGCGAGCGTGGCGGCGGAGAGGAGGGAAGCGAGAAGACGCTTCATGGGAGAGAGGGGGAGGGGTAAAACGCGAAGTAGGGGATTAAAGCAGAGAAGTCAGAGGGTGTCAAATTCAGACAGGAACTTCCGGTACGAGCCATTCGAGTGTGCTCCCCACGGACGCCAGTTCTTGCCACCGGAGGAGATCTGAAAGGCTGCTTTGGCGTTCACGAGGGGATCATACAGTTCGTCGTTCGACTTCAGGCCGAACTGCTTTCGGCGGGCGGGACCGAGCCGGTTGAGCATGTTCACCTGGAACACCCCGTAGGACTGATCCCCGGTGCGGGTGTTGCCGTTGAAGGCTTTCGGACGTCCGGAGGACTCGGCACGGGCGACGGCGTAGGCGGTGCGAAGGGCCGGACCCTCAAACCCGGCTTGCTTGAGCAGGGCGACGAGTTCCGAGCAGTCCAGGGCGTGAATGGCTTTGTAGTCGCGGGTGCAGCCCTTGCCGGTCGGCTTCGGAACAGGCTTCGGGAGCTTCACCGTTCGTTTTGGGAGCGTCCAGGGGAACAGGACAGCAGACAGGGGGGCTCCTTGGGCCTGGACGGTCGGGAACAGTGCCCGGTCGAGCCGGACGACCCGCTCGGCCAGAGGAGCCAGGGAGAGGTGAAGAGTCGCCAGGGAGAGGCCGACGGCAACGCCGGACTTCCAGGTAAGGTCGAACAGCTTGGCTTTCGTATTGGTTTTCATTGTTGGGGGGCGGAAGGGATTAGAAGCCGAGGCCTTTGACGCAGGCGAAACGGATCTCGTCTCTCGTCATACCGTTGCTCATGGGGTTCATAGAGTGAGCGGCGATGCAGTTGCGGAGCTTCTGGGCTCGGTAGTCCTCGTAGCCGAGGTAGGCCAAGCGGACGGTGTACGAGAGAAGGACCAGCGATAGAAGCATGAAAGCGAAAGACTGGACCGGGAAACGGAACGTTTCGCGGGACGGGGAGAGGGAAACGGAGCGGAACATATTGGAGGTGGGTATTGGATATGAAACTGTAACAATTGTAGCAGAATGTCAACTAATGCGCAAGCCCCCAGGAAGGGGCTTGAATCGCCAAAGGGAGTGATTCCAAAGGACCGATCCGGACGGTGGCGGGGAGTTGTGGGAGGATAGCGACTCCTTGATCCCAAGTTGTCACCCCGCATAGCCGGGGTTTTTCAGGCCCAGGCCTCGTAACCGTGGCCTTTGGAGACTAGCGTCTACCTATTCCGCCACACCGCCGGGATCGATCCTTCGGGCCGATGCTGACAAAGGTCTGCGAACTCTCTACGCGATCTGGGCCACCTGATAGAGCAGGAACCCGATCAGGAGGGCGGCAACGAAGGAGGGGATCTTGAGGACCATCATGCGGCGAGGGGGGAACCTTCGGCTTGGGCTATGGCGGCCTGGACGACACGCATGGCCTCTTCTTCGTCCGGGCACTCCAGGGAGAACTTGAGAGCGGCGAGCATCGTCGGAGCGGCGGCCATCAGGCGGGCGTTGGCGACGCCCTGATCCTCTTCTCCCTTGTGCTCATGTGTCGAAACGTTGCACACGAATCGGTCTTGTCCGTTGTGTTGGCCGTAGACGTTCCTGCCAACGAAGCCATTCTCGTCTCTGATCGTCGGGCCGAGGGTCCAGGGTCCGGGAGTGTGCGTCATGTGCGCGGGGGGAAGTGACGTGAACATGGTAGCACTGGGTAACACACATCGTCAACCGATCTTGAGTTGACAGGGAGAAGGGTAGGTGTACTCTTCGGCCATGCCACGCCAAAGAGTCACAGCAACCATCAGCTTCCGGAACGCCAAGAAGAAGGAGGAGGCCCAGCGGAAGGCCCGGCAACGCGGTCGCACCCTGTCAGCCCAGGTCGCCCACTACTTCGACAATCTTTCCTATCTCGAATGACCCCCCACGACCTCCGCCAAATCCGCTCCTCCGCCGCCTGGAAACTCAACAACGGCCTCGGGACCACGGCGGCCCAGCCCTACCGGACGATTGTGAAGGTCTGTGACTACGCTCTCGCCCTGGAGAAGCAGCTTTCCCTCCTGACACAGTGAAGCACTGGCAGCTCTCCGCCATCGGCATCCTTCTCGTCGCGATCTTCCTGCTGACCCTCTACGGCCGTTGGTTCGACTGCACCGTCCACGCCCGCTTCGGCTTCCACCTCCTGCACTCGACGGACGAGGTACAGGGAGCGTGCGGGAAGCTGCTTAACCCCTTCCAATTTCTCCGATGAGTACAGACGACGATTTTAAATGGTACGAGCACATAATTTTCTGGGCGATTACCATCCTTGCCATCGTTGGCTTGTTTCTTGGCGGTGCGTGGGTATGGGAGAAATCATCCGCCCTTTACACCTACGTCCGGGAGGGGCTGGAACCAGTGAATGCGCAGGATCGATGGATGACGTACTCAGAAAGCAACCCATTCAGAGTGACAGGATCAGGCAGCAAGGCATTGCGAAAGAGATGTTGGCTGACGTTCTACCGTGATTACGAAATAGAAGAGACCATCCAAATCGGCTGTGCCCCCGAATACGATGAGTGACCCCGCCGCCTTCCGCCCTCGGGATGTCCACGCCGTCTACGGAGAGCGGCCGAAGTGCTGGATCACCCTGCACTGGCAGTTCGTCGACGCCCACCACATCCTCGGCCGGGGATACGTGAACGGGTACCGGCCGAACGACGTGCAGCGGAAGATGTTCTCCTCCGTCTTCAACTTCTGCCCGCTCCAGCGTGACATCCACAAAGGCCCCCAGAAGGACTCCCCCGAGATGCGACACCTCTTCCTCCGCCTGGCCCGCGAGCACGTCATGCAGGCCGTCTCCGAAGGCCGGTACGAGCTGCGGCCCGAGGACGAGGCGTTCCTGGCCTTCGCCGACAACTGGATTTCCAATAACCCCGTATGACCCACGCCCCCAAAGTCCGCCTGACGCCCCGAAAGGTTCTCTGCCCCGTCTGCGAGCTACGCTGGCGGTCCCACACCATCGGAACATGCTGGCAGTGCCGCCAGGTAGCTGAGTACCGTGCAAAACGATCCCCCTCGAAACCATGAGCATCGTTAGACCCAAGAAGCTCTGCCCCCGCTGTCAGCTCCGGCACGCGAGTCACACCTACGGCATCTGTCCCCAGTGCCGCAACGTCGAAAACCTCCGCAGGAAACGTACCCGCAAAGATTGACCTACTCCTTCTCCCTCCCCGGCGTCACCCTCTCCCAGAACGAACTCGACGGGAAGCACTGGACCGTGAAGCAGTCGCAGAAGGAGTCCTGGCACGAGGCGGTCGGGTACGGCATCGGCAGATGCCCCCGAGAGCCCCGGGAAGGCTCCCTCCACGTTGTTCGGGTGTCCAAGCGGGTGATCGACCCGCTCAACGTCTACGCGGGCCTGAAGTGGCTTCTCGACGCCCTTGTCCTGATGGGCTGGTTCCCGGGCGACGGGTACGGCCAGGTCGAAGTCACGGCCGACCAGCGGAAGTGCGAGAAGGGCGAGGAGCCCCACATGGAACTGACGATCACCTACGCCGACAGGAGCTGACCCCGCACCTCGGCGCGACCGTTGATGATGAAGTGCGGCTGGCAGAAGAACTCGCCCGTGTCCTTGTTGATCTTTAAAGTCAGGAACCCCTGAGCCCAATCGGGGCGGTCCCCCATCGGGAGGTACTCGACGTTCTTGACTGTTCGGAGGCATCCCGACTCCCACCAGCCCTGAATCTTCCCGTGCATCACCTGGGTCCAACAGTTGAGCCGATGGGTATGGCCGCTCGTCCCTGACCCATACCGCATCAGGTTGGCCTTCGCCACGCCCGGGGAGCACTTCACCCCATGGATCACGGTGAACGAGCCGTACAGCACGTCCACGGCGTTGTACGAGAGCTTGATCCCGTACTTGTCGAGCTGCAACGCATCCTCCAGGTAGAGGGACTTGTGCTTTCGCATGTTCTTGAGCAGCTCGGCGAGGGCGGTGGGGTTGTTTTCGGCAATCGAGAGCCAGCGGGTGTCGTGGTTCCCAAGCCGCATCGTGATCGGAGTCTTCCCCAGGGCCTTCCGGAGCGGGGCCAGGATTTCGGTACGGATGACGTGCAGCTCCTCCGAGAGGGAGTACTCCTCCGCGAACTCCCGCTGGAACGCCCCGACCTTGCGGACGTGGTTACTGATCTGGGAAAAATCGCAGGTGTCGCCGTTGTCGATGCAGAAGTCCCACGGGAACTCTTCAGCGGCCCCCAGGAAGCATCGATAAGCCTTCCGGTCCAGGTAGACGCCGTGCGCGTCACTGAAAATCAGACCATCAAGCCACGGGCTATGCTTTCGGGACATCCGAGAAGCGGGAAGCGTGACAGTACGCGAACAGATCGATCACTTCTTGCAGAGCTTCGGTCCCCGGGTTCCACGTCGAGAAGTCGAGGGGGCCGTACTTCCCCTCCGCCTGGAGTACCTTCGCCTTGACCATCTCCGGGGTGACCATGTGCATCACCGCGAACATCACGTAGTCGAGCACTTCCATCTTCAGGTCCGGCCAGTCACGCTGGATCTGTTCTGTCCATTCCTGCCGCGAGAGGGGGGCGTTCTCGGGAATGGCGAGAAGTATACGCCTACTTTTTGTGTACAGCAAAAACCCGGCACGCCCGCACCGGGTTGACTACCGCGCCCCCGCAGTAGTTGCTCCTTTCCGGCACTGGCATCTCTGCGGAGCCGGGAAAGGCGACACTATCAACCAAGACGCGCAGGGGTGTCAACTCTTACCAGATTCCCCCAAGAACCCCGTCCTCGCCGTATTGGGTATTTGGGCGGCATCCCGTGAGGGATGTTCTTGCGACGCGATTGCGTTAGGGGCTTCTATGACGGCACTCGTGCACTAATGCCACCCGGATCGTACCACGGCAGGCAAGCACCCCCAAGAGCCCGACCGTATGCCTTATTCTTCGGCATCACCCCTCCGTGGAGGGAGCTTGCAACACGGTGGGCTGCGTTAGGGGTCCTGAGCGGGAAAAAGCGGTCTCCAAAACTGCCCGGATTCTGAACCTCTCCCGATCCGCAGTCAATTTCGTGCGACGGGTGGGAAATTCAGGCAGGCATATTCACCGTGGTAGCGGAGAGCGGCTTTATCGTATGCCATCGCAGCCTCCTCAGGCGTCTTGAAGGAGCCGATGTGGTGTACCCTGCCGCTCTCTTGAATGATAGCTATAAAGGACTCCTTGTGTCGGTAGGAAACGTGCTGGACTCCCTTGAACCTGTTGTAGCTTGGTCGGCGGTTCATTGTGTTTTGATGCGGCGTGCAAAGGCGAAGGTTGCAACGCCGATTGTCCAGGCCATCCCCGTTGATGTGATCCACCCACATCCCCTCGGGCGGTTGCATTAATTCCCGGTGCATGCGAACGATCCGGAGCTTGCCATCGGTTCGGCTGTTACGAGCTGCGTATTCATGCTTTCCGTAACCGTACCTGACGACGTGCCATCGGAACTGAGAAAGGTAGTCGAAGTCATCATCATCGACAATCGTGTATCGCCCCTGGGAAAGCGGAATAGTCTTCATGGTCAAAACAGGAATATTGTGAACCTCTTGAGTTAATCTCGCAATGGCTTTTCAGCAGGGGGAAGCGCAGAATTGCAGAGTGATCGAGATGTTCCAAGACCTCTGGGCCGCGATGACTCCGAAGCAGCGGGAGGGAATCTGCTGGCTCGCGGAGAAGGACGGGGAACTCTACGGAGAGGGATCAGACACGCAGATGATGAGCCTCGCCATTGCCGCGATAAATGCCCTGGCACGCGACCGGAGCACGAATTACGAGGAATACCGCCAGGAGGTCATCGAACTTTGCCAGGGGGCAGCCAAAGGTCTCCTCGACGGAGGGATAACTTACTACCTCCAAAACCCGAAAGGACTGTGAAAGCCTCCATGACCCCCGCAGAGTGGAAAGAGAAGACCAAAGACATCCCCTTCCCGAAGTGGGAAAGAGCAATCCGCCGGTGGGCCAGGAAGTACAACCACATCGAGCGGAAAGCCATCAACCGAGGACCGAAAACAGCGTTGATGACCGAAGCGGAAGCACGACGGGAGAAGAAGCGATACAAGAAGGACCTCTACGCCGTTCCCGTCCTGGAATGGATCGAGCTTCCCACAAGACTCCCCTACCGCAGAGGAGACCCCCAGAGAGACGAGAACCCCGAGCTGATCTACTACGACCCCTCATTCCTTTCCCTCGTGAAGCGATAGGCAAGGTGTTGACTACTTCCGATCCTGAGTGTCAAGAATCTAGGGATTGTTGATTATGAGCCTGCGGCAGCATGGTGGCTTCGTGCCTACCAATACCCAAGTGCCAGCAGAGAGAACACGAGCAGGGAGGGGACAGCAAAAGAAGCGAAGACCACGAGAGCAGCTCGATACGGATGGCCCGGAACGATCTGAGCAGAGACTCCCCGGTACACCCAATCCCAGAAGGACGCTGGTTTCTGTGTCATCAGAGAGAGACAGACCAGGAGAGCAAGGCAGTAGTACATGGAGTTGGTAGGGGGGAATGGTGGTTTCGCGTCTCCGGTGTGACGCTCACTTCGTTTCGCGTCTCCAGGGTAGCATAATCGCCTTTTCCGCCAGTTTTCCCTCGTCAGGGCATCAGATTGCCTCCCGCAGCAGCAGGGTTTTTAGAAGGCGTCTGGCAGTGCGATGGGTACCGGGCTTCCGGGGAAACGTGAAGCCGAGGACTGCCCCTTCTCTTCGTGCGCACTCTTTAGGCGGCCACTGGCAGCGTGACGAAACACTTCTGCCCGCCAGTCCGTTTCCCGAGCGTATCGCCAAGGAAGGGGACGGGTCAGTCGGCACACCGCTGAAGAGGAAGGATCTGGTTGCTCCGATGGCGGGATAGGTGTTTACTGTTCCCGCGTACTAAGCACACGCATCCTGCCAGGAAACAACAGGCCCCCGCAAGGGGGTTTTGTTTAGTGCAGCTCGTACTCCACGTTCGCCACGTCCCGGCTCCAGCAGGCGAAGCAACCGAAGTCCGCACACGATCCGCCTTCCTGGCTGGTCGGACAGGTCCCATCCTCCGAGACGACCGTACTGGTCCACGGCCATCCCTTCGGGGGTTTTCCGTTGAGCAGGTTCCCGGACAAGCGGATGGTCAGGTTGTCGGGCACGTCCTCCGGCTTGATCAGCTTGAGTAACCCCGGCTCCCGCGTCGGTCCCCAGAAGAGGACATCCCGCACCGAGCGGCACAACGTGAAGATGTTCTTCAGGTGATTAAGGCTCTGGAAGTCCCCGGAGTCGTTCAACCGCACATGGTCCCCTGGCCGGGCTTCGGAACGCACCCCGGCGACGATTGCGGGGGTCCACAGCGGATCGAACAGGGAATGGTACCGCTTCCAGAGGGCCTTCTGCACGTTCCCGAAGCGGAACGTCCCTTTCCTCGCGTAGCAGGAGTTACACACCGTCCCGGGCTTCTCCGCGAGCTTGGAGCCCGTCTTGCACGTCGAGGCGGGGTAGCCGTAGGCGATGCCGGGCATCTTTCGGGGATGGGAGAAGCCGCCGATGATCTCTTCCCACTGCCGACCACGGGACAGCTCCGCGACCTTCTCTTCCAGCTCGGCGTCCGTTCCCTCCCAAACTGGGATCTCTCCTTCGGGGGCCGGGGGCAGAACAGTCAGCGACCGCAACGGTCACAGTCTACCTGAATCCCGAATCCCTTGCAGTTTGGCCACAGGAAGAGCAGAATCGGGGCATGTTTCTGCGGAACACCGAACGGCATAGCTGACCCACGCATGGTGGGTGTCGTTCAGTGGCAGGACCCCGGTATGTGGAACCGGTGACGCGAGTTCGATTCTCGTCGCCCACACCATCTTCCCCCTCAACCCTATGGGCCTTGGCGTTGTCATCACCGGAGCGGCACTGTCGTTCCACTCTCCCTACTTCCTGATCGGGATGCTTGTCGCCGTGGTTGGCTGCGTTCTGATGGCTGTCGGCAAATGACCAAAGAGGTCGACGTCGTTTCCGAGCTGACCTCCGACCTGCACGTCCCCCAGGACGCCACAGGCCGTGCGCTGATCCCGGAGATCAAGGGGCCGATCCAGGTGCAGGTGGAGTGGCTCCCCGAGTTGAAGCCCTTCCTCGACCCCGACGTGTACGAAGCGGCAGGAAAGGCCCACCTGATGGACGGAGACGCAATCCAGCTCCAGCTCTGCCGGGAGATCCACAGGCTGACCGAGCGGCTCGATAGGGACTGACGACCAGGAGGGAACGTCAAGGCGGAGTGTTTGCTAATGGCGGATGATTAGTGATACTCTGGCTACATGACTACCACGCAGAAAGCGTACTTCCCTGGCTTCGCAACACAGCTTAAAGCGATCCGGAAGAAGCAACGCTACTCCCTCGCATTGCTCGCAAAGGAGGCGGGCATATCGCGAACGTACCTCTGGGAACTCGAACAGGACACGGAGGGCCGCAAAAGCCCCTCAGCCTACGTCATCTACCAACTCTCCCAGCTTCTCCAGGTGGACATGCCGACTCTTCTTGGAATCACCGAGAACCCGTCTTTCTTCCGTGCTCGCTGATGAACCCCTCCGACACCTTCATTCGGCACGTCCTCAAAGGCTTCGCCCAGTACGTCGCGGAGACCGGGCTGGACATCCCCGAAGGGAAGTCCGAGGACTGGAAGCACGGCTACGCCGCCGCATGCCTGAAGATCGCATCCAAGATGATTGAACAGGCAGACCGCCTCGGTACAGACGAACCCCGCTAGCTCCCCCCTCTCCCCGCAATGACTCCCTCCTGCCCTATCTCGGAAGACTACGTGCCATCACCCGATGAGCCGTGGGTGCGACGGGCGGCTGACGCCCTCGTGGCCTGGGCGAAGCAGGTTCCTGTTCCCTCTGAGAAATGACCCGCAACGACCGCCTGTTCATCATCACTCTGGCAGTATGGTTCGCCAACTACATGCGGCCGAGCCTGAGCATGGCCATCTTCTTCTGGATCGTCCTCGGCTTCTTCGCTTGGGACACGCTTCGCAATACTTGACAGATTCTCCTTTATGTTAACCCCCGCTATATGCACGACCCTCTGATCGTTGCCTTCGAGATCCGTCGCCCCTGGCGAGATAGGCCATCGCCTCTGTTTCCCAAGGGGTGGCGCCCCTCCGTCATCACGATCTGGCACAGGGATCCGGAGACCGACGGCACCGACGATAGCTGCGGCTGGTTTAAGCGCGCCCGGCATGGCGACCAGGAAATCCTGAAGAAGATCGTTCGGGAATTCGCCTTCGATTGGTGCCAGAGCTACGGCGGCTGGTTTACGGAAGAGGGAAAGCCCCGCTTCACCTCGATGGCAATAGCCCTCATGATGTTCCGCCGCGCGGCCTATGAACACTTCAACCATAGTTGGCGTCGCACGGACAATTTCATGAAGCGTCACCTGTACGACATCCTCTCGTTCGCGGAGAATTCCACCGATTCCATGCACGACGGTATCGTGCAAAGGTACGGCCCCGAAGAGAAGCAGGAGCGGGTGAATCGCACGGCGGAAATGGTCTACGGCTGCATCCTGCGCTGGTCGCAGCCCTGGTACAGACATCCACGTTGGCACGTCTGGCACTGGCGCATCCAGGTGCATCCCTGGCAGCAGTTCCGCCGCCGCTTCCTGGACCGGTGCAGCCACTGCGGCCGTAGATTCGCAAAGAATGAGCCCGTCATAGGCACTTGGAGCGGAGACGCGATCTTCCACCAGACCTGCGACCGGCAGCCGAAAGTACCGCAGCAATCCCCCTCATGACCCCCTCCCGCACCCCCACCGGCAAGAAGCCCAAGCCCGTGTTTTGGCGTGTAAAGAGCTACAAAGGGAAAAAGCTGATCCGGACCGACGACTTCCGCAGAAAACTGACTGCGGAAGTCTACGCCCTCGGCCTGAGAATGAACGTGGGAGGCTTCACGAAGCAAATCATCGAGCCTCTTCCGATGCCTTCCCATGACTAAGCTCCTCCACATCGCATTCGGCCTCGCCTGCTTCGCTTTAGGCATTCTGGGTGCCGATCACCTTCTCCGCTTCCCCGGTTCCGTATGACGCCCGAAGACCAGAAGCGGCTGGAGGAGATACGCGAAGTAGCTGGTTCTTGCCAGAGATCCCACGACGAAGACGAAATGGAATGGCTGCTCGATGACGGTATCCCCTTCCTCCTCTCCGTTATCGCCGGACAGCAGAAGGCGTTGGAGGGGCTGCTGGAATTCGACACGTACATGCTCGACCGTGGCCCGCCAGGTGAAGAGTGGCAATCCGACGAACTCCAAGCCGCTATCAAACAGGCCAAAGCCTTTCTCCCCTCTCCCCAATGACCTGCAAGCACCTCGACATCTACGGCGATACCATCCAGTGGTTCTGCAAAGAGTGCGGCCAGGAGTTCATCCCCAAGGAGCCGAAGTGCTCTCTCTGCGACGACCCCACCCCCCACTTCCATCCCTGCCGCACCTGCGGGAAGGCGGAGTGCGTGTGCAAGGAGCCCGACGCCGGGAAGTGCAAAGGCTGCATCTATTGTGGCGGCCCCATCGAGCCAGGCAAGTACCATTGGTGCGACGACTGCCACCAGAAACGCATTCTGCCCCGCATGACCGCCGGGGAGGGGAAGGCCTGTCCCGATTGCGGCTACTTCATGGAGTTCACGAAGACGGAAGGAGGGGGCCATTACGACACCCACAACTGCGACGACTTCCGCAGGGACCAGAAGTTCGCGACCAAAGCAGAGGTGGACAAGCGGTTCGCAGCGCTGAAAGAACGAATTACGATAACCAACAACTCGTCCTACGACGAGGAACGCGAGTTCCGGAAGGCACTGCTGGAGCACTTGTTCGAGGAAGTGCCGCCTTACGATGCGGACGGAGCTTGGAATTCTAAGAAGAACTCCATCGAAGACCTCCGCTCCCGCTTCCTCTGATATGCGCTCCCCCTCCATCCTCGTTCCGCTTATGATTTGCGTGGCAATCTCCGTGCTCCCATTTGTCGCCACGAAGATCCCCGGTGCCCGTGTCATCCAGTCCGTTCCCGTCGAGCATGCCCGTATCTGCGATCTCCCCTGCGGAAACCAAACCTGTCACGTCCTCTGCTACTCTTCCGGCTCTCTCCTGTGACCCGCCTCCCTCTCCTCCTGGTTCTCCTGCTGGTGGGGTGTTCCTCTCTTCCGGACAGAGAATCCTACAGTGGCTCCCTTATCCGCCAAGAACAAGATGCCTGTTTCCACCGTTGCATCACACAGCCCGGCATCGACGGCTGTCTCTGCTGGCGTGTCTGCGATCCGGAAGCGAACCATCCGCCGGTATGCGATATCCCTCCTCCCTCCCAGGGCGTCACCTGCCTACTCGGAAAGACCGACTGCTTCCCCAGCTCCCATGACCTCTAACCCCAAGACAGCGAAGGTCCTTGTCGATCGCTTCCAATCCCTCGCGTCTTTCAAATGGCAGGACCTCGCAGAGCCGCAGCGGATGGCTGCGAAGGCAATGGAACCCAAGCTGGGCTGGCTCATCCTCCCGCTTGCAGCCGTGACGTTACCCCTTCTCCTTGCGTTATGAACCCTGACCCCACCAACCAGCTCCGGGAGGAGATCGACAGCATCCTGAAACAACTCGATCCCGAATGCGGCAGCTCGTTCTCTGCACACGTTCCTGTCATCCACCGTCTGCTCGCCCTCATCGAGAGGGAACGCAGGAAGGCGGTGGAGGAGTTCACGAACCGCGTCATGCTTCTTGAGCCGCGCGTCCTCCGGGACATCGAGAGCAGCCACATGGACGAGGGAGGAAGGCTCTACGCCCGGTTGATGACTGTGTTCCTCGACATGTTCGAGTTGCCCCCGAAGCTCTCCGAGGAAGGACTGACCACAGCCGAGAAGCTCTTCCCAGACAAGCCCTAATGCTCATTGGTTTCCTCTGGTGGCTGGCAGGCGTTCCTCGCGGGCAGAGGCATGGGCCGCTCGTGATCCGGCGGAAGTTCGATCAACAGATGCGTGACCTGCACCGTGAGTTGGCGGCCGAGCTTTCCAAGAGCCGCGCGGTACGGGATCTCTTTTCAGAACGGCCCTGAAGGTGTAGGGTCAGCTTAACGTAACAATCAATTAACTATGGCTACACCAGTAGCAGGCTTCAACGTCAACCCCCAGAACATCAACCGCGAAGGGAGACCGATGGAGCCCTGGACCTGGCGCGGTCTCTTGATGGAAGCCGCCGAGGAGGTGGCGGAAGGGAGCAAGGAGCCCCGGAAGAAGATCCTCGCCCGCAAGCTCGTCGAGAAGGCCGCCGACGGGGACGTGACCGCCCTCAAGGAGTTCGGGGACCGGATAGACGGGAAGGCAAACCAGGCCGTCGAGCTGTCGGGGAAGGACGGGGGACCGGTTGAGCAGAGCATCACCATCACCTTCGTCAAACCCGATGGAGCCTGACGTTCCCGAATCCGAGTTCATTCGGGCCTACCCGTACCAGGAGGAGATCGACGAGCCCCCCGTCTTCCGCTTCCCCACGATGCAATGCAGCGCCGCGTCCTGAAAGTCACCGACTACTACAAGTTCCAGAAAGACGGCGTGACCTACTACACCCTTCGGGGGAACGGCATCCGCTTCGCCGACAAGATCGAGGGACCTATAACCCCCGCTACTCTCGGAGCCCTGAACGAGCGGTTCCGCAACTCCCTGCGGTACGTGAAGCACTACGCGGGCTACCCGGAGCGAACCGCCCAGGAATCGGACATGGCCAAGATGCTCGACGGTCTCTCCCAGACGGACACGGGCTTCGGCATCAGGATCAAGAACGACCCCGTGAAAGAATTTACCCCCTTCCAATGAGATACGCCTACCGCTGCCGCTGCGGGAACACGGCCGAACGGACCTACCCGATGGGGAAGCCCGGAAAGGCCTACTGCCTGTGCGGAAAGCTGATGGAGCGAGAGATCAGCGTCCCCCCGGTGATGTTCGTCGGAGAAGGCTGGGCGGGCGGTTCCCACTCCCGATGATCCCGATTGAAATCCCCTACGCCTTCCGGGAACTCTTCACGCCCTGCCGCCTGAAGGTCTTCCACGGCGGACGAGGCGGGGCGAAGTCCGAATCCGTGGGCCGCTACCTCCTGGCCGTGGGTGCCAGCGAGCCGATGAAGATCGTCTGCGCCCGCGAGTACCAGAATTCCATCAAGGACTCCGTCCACGAGATGCTCGCCGAGCTGATCGCCGTCCACGGCCTGTCCGACTTCTACCAGGTCCTCAAGACCGAGATCCGGGGGAAGAACGGGACCAGCTTCGCGTTCGTCGGCTTGCACCACAACATCGCGAACATCAAATCCATGTACGACGTGAAGAAGTTCTGGGTGGAGGAGGCGGAAACCGTCTCGGACGCCTCGTGGAAGGTCATCTTCCCCACGATCCGCGCCAAGGACTCCGAGATCATCGCCACCTTCAACCCCGATCTGCCCGACTCCCCGACGTACCAGAGGCTTGTGGCGAATCCGCCGCCCTACGCCATCGTCCGGAAGGTGAACTACGACCAGAACCCCTACTTCCCGGACGTGCTCCGCCAAGAGATGGAGCACTGCAAGGCCACCGACCCCGAAGAGTACCGCAACGTCTGGCTCGGGGAGTGCCGAGCTGCTGTCGCAGGTGCCGTGTTCGCCAAGGAGATCGGGAAGGCCGTCGAGGAGCAGCGGATCACCGAAGTACGTTACGACCCCCTGAAGCCCGTGAACACGTACTGGGACCTTGGGAGGAACGACAAGACCGCCGTATGGTTCATGCAGACCATCGGCGGGCAGTTCCGCTTCATCCGCTACTACGAGAACTCCGGGGAGCACTTCAGTCACTACATCAAGTACCTCAAAGAGCTTCCTTACGCCTACGGGAACCACTACCTCCCCCACGACGCGGCCAATGAACTATTGGGCCAGGAGAAGAGCATCCTGAATCAGATGCGCTCCGTGTTCTCCGGCGTCCAGGAGCCGATCCAGCGGACCCCACGGAAGGCGCTCGCCATCGACGCAGCCCGGTCGATCATGGGCAACTCGTGGTGGGACCGCGAGAACTGCGCCGATGGGATTGTCTGTCTTCAGCGGTACGCCTACAAGTTCGATCCCGAGACCCAGAAGACCAGTCCCGAGCCAGAGCACGACACGCCGTGGAGCCACGGGGCGGATGCGTTCCAGTGCGCGGGCATGGCCGCCCAGCTCGTCGAGAAGAAGAAGCAGACAAAACCCCGCCGCTCGATCTACGCTGGTGTGCATGGATGACTATTCCCAGACCACCGAGCCCCTGGAGGACGAGCCCGAAGCACTTGCCGCCAAGCAGCGAATGGAAGAGCGCGTCAAGCGAAGAGAGCATCCCAAGCGTCCGTCCATTTACCGCGCCTTGCGCTAGGGTGTATCCTTCGCTCGGAGTGTAAGTTGCCCCACTGAAACTTGCCCCTGTTCCCGTTTTACCACGAGATCGACCCCAAGGAGCGTCTTCAAAACGGAGAGATGAGTGACGAGCACCGGAAGCTCCGCGACTGGGACCAGGAGGATTCGCGGTACATGCGGGACTACCGCAGGAACACCGGATGGGACGCGAAGGCGATCCGGGGCATGAAGATCTACAACGTCGTCCAGACCATGAAGCCCACGGACGAGGTGTCCAGGATCTTTTTCGGCGGGACTCGCACGATCATCGACAAGGGCATCGAGCAGATGACCGAAGGCGAACCCGATTTCAGCTTCGAGCCCTTCGGCCCGTCCGACCACATCAAGACGATCATCTGGAAGCACCTGATCAAGAAGGTGCTCTCCGACTGCCAGTACAAGCTCCACCAGGAGATGTTCTTCCGGGACTACTTCGTCCTCGGTTCCGGCGTGTTCGAGGTGTACATCGACTACCCCCGCCGCACGCTCCGGATCAAAGACGACAAGGGGAACTTCGAGTCGGTCCAGGCCCCCGACTACCGCCGCGCGAGGGTCGGCGTCCGCGCCGTGAACCCGATGAACTGCTGGCGGAACCCGAACATCGACGACTCGACCCAGGTCCCTTCGTGCCTCCGCCGCCGCATCATCACCTGGAACCAGTTCGCCCAGGAGTTCGGGCGGTGCGAACCGAACCCCTACATCAACCTCGACCTGATCGCGAAGGGGAGCCACGTCTGTCTCTACCGCTATGAGGACGAGATCCGCGACGTGCTCCGCTACTACGCCAAGTCCTTCGGGACGGAATCTGACGGGCACGCCTCGACGCCCACGGATGACGACCTGGGCATCCTGATCTTCGACACCTCCCTGAAGATTCACGAGGAGGTGAAGGACGGCGTGGTCCTGCGCTCGACGGGGTTGAACATCCCCGGCCTGTGTTCGCTGCGCTGGGGGACGTTCTTCGACTCCTACGACAAGGGGTACGACGGCCAGCACTGCCCCTACGGCATGGGCCTTCCCCAGAGGATCGAGGGCGAGGACACGGCCTTGCAGACGATCTTTAACATGAACCTGGACAACTACCGCTGGAGCCAGACGGTTGCCCTGAACTACAAGGGGGCGAACGCGGACAGCTACATCGACGTGGACGCCAACCGCCTGTACGGTGCCGAGTTGATCGACGGCGAGATCACCCCCATGCCCCTGGGGATCGCGCGCATCGACGACACCCAGGCGATGGTGGAAATGTTCGACAAGCAAACCATCCCGGCCACGGGCGTCAACCACCAGCAGATGGTGGGGGACACCAGCAAGACGGCCTTCGAGTTCGCCCAGCGCATCCGCCTGGCCAACCGCGGGGCCGAGCAACGCCTCCAGCGTCTCGAAAACGAGGTGTTCAGGCCGGTCGGCTCCCTGCTCCTCGCAAACTCGCTCACGGTGCTCACGGTCCAGGACTACGAGGAGATGACCGAGGAGGACGTGAAGACGGCCCGGGAAGCCATCAAGGCGGGGAAGAAGCCCCTCTCCGACTACAAAAACCTCAACAGCAAGAAGAAGGACAAGAAGCCTGAGAGAAAGCGGGTGCAGTACATCCCGCTCAAGGGCGAGAAGATGCGGGAGGACTTCACGACCACCAAGACGCGGAAGCTCAACTACAACGAGACCGACAACACCCTCGTCATCGACAAGGACATGAAGGTCGAGACGAGCTACATCCCGCTCGTGAAAGAGTACGTTTACCCCGCCGAGTACATCGAGTGCGGGATGCTCCCGGATTGCATCGTCGATTCCAAGCGCATGCTCGGGGACATGAAGAACCAGGACGCCCAGAACTTCAAAACGGCGACCGACTTCCTCGTCCAGCTCGCGTCTGTGCTCGGCTACCAGAACCTCGACCTCGACAAGCTCGCCGCCGAGACGCTGGAGTTCGCCAGCATCGACCCGAAGCGCGTCCTCAAGACCGACGAGGAGGGTTCCGAGAAACTTACGCAGGTCAAAGACCTCCTCGGCAAGCTCCAGCAGATGGAACTGAACCAGCAGCCCCTTTCCGCCCAGCCCAATGCTCAAGTACCTCAACCGATGGCTGCTCCGGCAAACGCAGGAGCAACTATTCCCCAGCCCGGAGGACAGGGAACTCCTCAAAACGCTCTCCAGGCCACTGCGGGAGGCGCTTTATAGGCGGCTGACGGAACTGTCCTACACCTGCAACCGCGACCAGGACCGCATGGGGGCGCTGTTCATCCGCAGCCAGATCATGAAAGACACGCTGGGCAAGCAGAACCAGACGGCACAAGACGTGCGCAAGCCCCGGCCCGCCGACTTCCTGCCCGAGGTGATGAAGCCCTCCCTCCCGTCGCATGATGCCGCCTGAGTTCACCCGCTACCAGAAGCTCATCATCTACGTCTTTCAGCAGGAGCGGACCGTCCCGCGTACCGTCGCGGCCATCGAGCGGATGACGGGGGAGAAGTACAACTCCCAGAGCTTCGTCCGAGCCGTGATCCACCGCTACAAGGAATTCACCGCCCGCAGCGTAGGCGGTCGTGCATGAGCCGGGGTAACGGAACGGATAGGATTCCGTCTAGCCCCCGCCCTTTCACAACACTGTTGTTCTCTCTCGGCTGAGTCTTGGGGCGTTTCACTCCCGCCCCGAAACCTAGCCGAGAGCTAGACACTTTCCCCATTACACATGACAGACGCCAACCCGCAGCCCCAGGCTGCCCCCACTGGCTCCGGATCGGAGCAGACCCCCAAAGTGGACCCACCCGCTCTGACGGATGAGATGGTCAAAAGCCATCCGCTGTTCCAGAAGCTCCAGGAGGAGCACTCAGCCGCCGAACGTGAAAAGAACCGCTACAAGGGACGCCTGGATAAAGTCCAGAAGGGCATCTCCGACGAGCCGGAGGAAACTCCGGAGCCGAAGGACGACACCCCCTACGTCACGAAGGACCAGCTCTGGGAATTCCAGAACAAGGCCGACATCGAGTCCTACGGCGACGAGCAGTACAAGGCCGACGTCGCGCGCGGCATCCCCAGGGACTACGCCCTGGAGACTGCCAAGCTCCGCTACCAGGCCAACCCCGATAAAGCACGTTTAGAGCGTCAGCAGGCTACCGCTTCCGGCCCCGCCGCGAGCACCCGCAACCTGGAAAGCACCGAGCTAGAGGGCTTCGACCCGAAGGCCGCTGCCGAATGGGGGTACTCGAAGGAGACCTGGCTGAAGCAGCAGCAGTTGAAGAAGGAACGCGGGCAAATCTAGCCCCTTTCCCTTCCCATCATGAGTTTCATCCGCAGGACCGGAACGTCCGAGTTCAAGGTCTACCCCTCGGCGGGCACCATCGCAGCCGGTGCCGCCGTACAGTTTGACGAAAACGGCGAAGTGGTCGCCGCCGCGACCGCCAAGGCCATCGTCGGCGTTGCCGTCGCAGCCGCCACGTCGTCCACCAACTGCACCATCGACATCAACCACCCCGGCGACGAGTGGGTTGTTGACGTGACCACCGGCACCATGGCCGCCGACGAGATCGGCGAGGAAGCCGACCTCGAAACCTCCACGGGCGCCACCCTCACGGAGTCCAACAACGACCTTTTGATCGTTGGTTGGGACGGCGTGAGCACCGGCAAGGCCTACGTCCAGTTCATGAAGTCCTACCAGACCACCATCGCAGCCTGATTTACCCCCTCCTAGCCCCTCCCAATGCCTTACAACACAGTCGCCTTCAATGAATTCGTGGACAACGTGGAGCGCACCGTCCTCGAACAACTGAAGGACCTCCGCCCCAACCTCGTCCGCTCCCTCTTCTCCTCGATGCCCTGGGCTCCCGGCGACGGCGAGAAAGTCACCTTCAACTCGGTGTGCCTCTCCGGCTTCGCGCAGCGCGTCGACGAGAACGAGAAGTACCCGATCGTGAACCCGAAGAAGGGTAACGAACTCTCCAAGACGCAGATCCAGTACGGTGATCGCCTCGACATCACCCGCCGGATGTTCAAGTTCAACAACCGCTACAACCAGGCACAGACGGTCCAGTCCGCCCAGCGCCTCAAGGAGCGCTTGGTGAACGTCCTCGACCTCGAAATGACCATGCAGGCGTTCTCCGAGGCCGACCAGACCACGATCACGCCCATCGGCAAGCCCGCCTACAACATCGCCACGAGCGATTCCAAGGCCCTCGCCGCAACGGACCACAGCTACGGCGGCGTGACCTTCAGCAACATCGTGTCCGGAGCCCCCGCGCTCTCCAAGGCTAACCTGACGACCGCCATCAACCAGATGGTCCGCAACACGCCGGACGACTTCGGCACCTACTTCGCTCCGCAGCCCGACACCATCGTCATCGCCAACGACATGGACATGGTCATCAAGTGCCACGAGCTGTTCGGCTCCAGCCTCACGCCGGAGACCGCGAACAACGCCGTCAACTACTACGGCGGCAAGGGTTCCATGAAGGTCGTCGCCCTCAAGTACGGCGACCGCAACGCCCTTGGCGTCCCGACCACGGACAACATCTACCGCTGGGCGCTGTTGGACTCGTCCATCACGAAGCAGTCTTGGCAGCTCATGATGGCCGAAGAGCCGACCCCCGAGCAGCAGTTCACGGACCACGACAACGTCATGGCGAAGATCCTGGTTACCCAGTTCGCCGCGTTCGCCGTCGTCCAGCCCCAGGGCTCGATCTTCTCGCTCTCGACCACGAAGCCCACCCTCGCCTGATTCCCCCTCCTCCTGATGCCCTCTCAGTTCACTGAACTATCGGTCGGGACCGTGATCGCCGCCCTCGCGACCGGCGTCGTCGGCTACTTCGCCGGGAACGTCGTCTCCACCGGCTCGATCACCGCCGCCACCCTCTCCGGCACCACGCTCACCGTGAGCCTACCGGGAGCGGCGAACGGCCAGGCCCTCTGCAAAAAGAACACGGGCGTGATCGGCTACTGCTCGACCACCCCGACGAACGGCGCTTGCACCTGCAACTAGCCCCTTCGACACTCTCCCCCACGCCGCACGGCGTTGGGGGGAGGATCGAGAGGGTTCCCCTCCATTCATTCCCCCCTTTCCCATGGCCGACGGCCCTAACCACGAACTGAACTTCCAGAACGGCATCCTGACCACGCCCTCGAACCTCGTCGAAATCACCCGCTACCTGCGGTTCTTCAAGGGTACGGACTCATACCAGGAATACCTCCGTGTCTACCTCCCGCAGCTCGCCAAGCCCGAGTACGAGGAGGAGTTCGCCGAGTTCGTGAAGGACTACAAAAACAAGGAGAAGGCCGCCGAGCTGAAGGACGCCCTGAAGGCACTCAAGAAGCCCACGAAGGCCGAGCTGGACGCCGAGAAGAAGGAGAAGGAGGAAGCCGACGCCAAGGCTAAGAAAGAGGCTGAAGACAAGGCCAAAGAAGAGGCCGCGAAGAAGGCCGAACAGTCGAACAAGAAGTAATTCCCCCTCCTCCCATGCAGTCCCGCCCCATCTTCGATTCCTCCGTCGTCGCCACCGTCGAACGCGCCCAGGCCGGTGCAACGTCGCTCTGCGGCATCCAGCTTCAGAACGCCAACGCCGCCGTCGCCTATTTGCAGCTCTTCAACGCCGCCGCCACGGCGGACGTGACCATCGGCACCACCGCCCCCACGAAGGTCATCAAGTGCGAGGCGAGCGTTGAGAAGGCCATCGACTTTCCGCACCCGCCGCTGTTCGCCAGCGGTCTGTGCTACGCGATCACCACGACTCCGACCGGCAGCACCGCCCTTGGTGCCGCTTGCACGCTGAACATCGACCTCGCCTGACATGCCCAACCCCTCCGGCGAAACCATCATCGGCATCGCCAGGGACCTCATCCGCGAGGAGACGGGGAGCGACGTACCGGCCATGAGCAACAGCTTCATGCTCAAGGTGATCGCGAACACCGATAAGAAGGTGCTCCGCGCGTACCGCAGGGGAGGCGGGAACACGCCCGTCGAGCGGGCACTGGAGGGCGGCGGGGAGTGCATCGCGGACACCCAGGTCAACGACGCAGCGGGAGTCACCGCAGCCGCCACGAGCGCCACCGTCGACGACGCCAGCGACTTCGAGTCCACCGGCGCGGTCGCGTTCTGGACGAAAGGATCGCCGGACGTGGCCTTTTACACCGGCACCACCGCGACGACCTTCACCGGCCTCTCGGGGCTAGGCTTCGCGAAGCTCGACAACGACGCAGTGCAGGCCCTCTACGAGTTGCCCAGCAACTTCGGCCAGTTCCGCCGCTCGGAAGAGTACGGGGACGGGGTCCAACTCAACGGCGAGCCCCTGTTCTACATGGAAGGCGCTCCGACCGAGGGGCACTTCTCCACGCGCAGCGACGGTACCACGAAGTACCTCTGGCTCCCCAAGGGCTCCGGCGGCACGTTCGCGTACCTCTTCGACCGGGACTCCAACACCATCGACTCCACCGATGACCTGATCTCGGTCCCCGACGACTGGCAGTTCGTGTACGCCTGGCGGTGCATCGAAATGGGACTGTTCGGGCGTGGGGATTACGAGCTGATCGCCCTCGCCAAGCAGCGGGCCGACGAGGAGCAATTGGACATCCTGAAAGACAGAAACGTGGGCCGCAGGCTCCGCATCCGCCCCCTGATGATGAACGCCGACTACGACCCGACGGCTTCTAACCTCGACGACGATGAGTGACGCCTTCCGCGAACTCCCCATCGGCGCGTCGCGGTTCCAGGGGTACACCTCGGACCCGAACAACGCGGACCCGAGCTACCTGGCCCCCCCGTCGGTCAACTGCCTGATCACGGACGACGGGAAGGCGGAAAGCAGGATGGGCTACCAAGAAGAGTTCGCCATCGGCTCCAGCGGCAACGCTGCCACCTGCTACTACATGAAGACCTATGACGTCGCCTTCTTCGCTCTGGGTACTCAGCTGTTCTATCGCGATTTTGCCGCCGGACAGACCTTCGACACGGGTCTATCGCTCACGGCTGGAACGACTACTCGATTCGCAGAATTCTTCGGGGATCTATATCTCACAAATACGACCGATGGTGTCGTTCGAGTCGTTGTGACGCGCCTCAACGGGGCGGTCGCCGCCGGTGCGCAGACGGTGACGCTCGACCAGGACGGGGCCGCCCGCCTGGCCGTCTTCGGGGACTACACCGGAAACCTCCGCATCCGGGGCACGAACGAGGGGTTCGCCAACCCCGTCGTCCCGTTCGGCAGCGTCTCGACCGCCGCGAACAACGGGTCCGGACTGATCCGCATCACCTCCGCCGCGAACCACAACCTGACGACCGGCGAGCAGGTGACGATCTCCGGCGTCACGGGGACCACGGAGGCCAACGGCACCTGGACCGTCACGCGCGTCTCCGCCACCACCTTCGACCTCCAGGGCTCCACCTTCACGAACGCCTACGTCTCCGGCGGGACCTTCGCGCACTCCATCTCGGGCGTCGTGCGGCTGTCCGGGGCCGCGAGCCAGGCCTACACCGACAACACGCTCGTTCTGTTCGTCGACAACAGCTATTCGAGCCTCGAAAAGTTCTCCAAGATCGAGTTCTGGAAGTCCAGGCTGCACGGCATGGGTTTCCCGAACGCGACCAACGCAGACCAGCCCAACAACACCGTCCTGACGGGGAAGTTCGTCATCGGGCAGACCGGGGCGTCCGGCATCGAGGACATCGTAAGCATGCCGCTCAACGCGGGCGGCTCCACGAAGATCGTCATCGGCGGGGGAGGCAAGCTGACCAACATCCTCGGCGTGGACGACACCTTCTACTTCTTCACGGAGGACAAGGTGCATGACGTGGCCTCGTCGAGCATCCCGACCTCGGGAGACTCCATCGGCCTGACCGTCCCCGACGAGCAGGACAAGAACCACGGCTGTCTCAACGAGGACTGCGCCATCTCGATGGGCAACGGGGAAGTCGCCTACCCCACCAACGACCGCCGCATCATGCGGCAGCGGATCGCCACGGACACGGGCGCGGCCGTCACCTTCTCGGACGAGTCGTTCGACGTGGACATCCGCGACCATCTGAAGAACATGGACAGGGACCAGACCGGCGCTCTCGCGTGGCACTACAAGGGGCAGCGGAAGTCCATCTTTCAGATCAAGTGCGGGGGCCAGTGGTACTGGTTCATCTGGGACCACAACATCACCCGCACGGTCGGATCGACCGTCATCAACGGGGCCTGGCAGCCGCCGCAGCAGATCGCCCCCGTCCGGGGGTTCTTCGAGCGCAACGGCGTCCTCTACGGCACCGACGCCTCGACGGACAAGGTGTACAGCTACTTCACGACCTTCACGGACAACCTCTCCCCGATCCAGGTCACCATCGCCACGGGGGAGTTCAACGTCGGGGACGCGATGATGGGCAAGGCCCACCTGGAGGGGGAAGTAAACCAGCCCTCCCAGATCAACATCTGCTGCTACGTCTGGAACAACTCGGCCGGGAAGCGCTCCGGCTCCCCCAAGGTCATCAACGGGAACGTGTACTCCTACTCCGACGATCAGACCGTCGGCGCGGTGCCCGTGGGCGGGGCGATGACCGGGGCCAGCACGCAGGTAGCCAAGTGGAAGAAGCAGTTCGGGATCTTCCCGTCCCAGGCCATCCGCGCCCAGCTCGTCCTCGAAAACTTCCAGGACGGCGGCTATTGCTCCCTGACCGCCTACTCCCTGTCCGGCAAGCAGTACCCCAATTCCTTCTCGAAATCGTTATGAAGCTCCTCCGCTGGTTCGCAGACCACTTCGTCGGCACCTGCCTGACCCTTCTCGTCCTCCTGGCCGGGGGGTCGGCCTTCGCCGCCGTCACCTACGACGTCACGAACGAGCCGCAGATGAACCTGGCCGACAACCTCCTGCCGTCCGCCACGACCCTGAAAATCGCGTCCCGTCAGCGGAACGGGGACAACTACGTCTTCCGCACCCTCACGGGCGGCGTGCTCCGCATCCGCTGGGGCGCGTTCACCGAGGACGTGGCGTTCACGGGAGCTTCCTACAACGCGGACAATACGGTGTCGATCACCGGACTAACCCGCGACCTCTGCCCGCACGTCACCGACCGCTACACCTCCTGCGGCACCGGCCGGGCGTGGGGCAAGGGTGCCATCGTGGAGCGGAACGTCGACGCCCGCCTGCTGAACGGCAAGTCCGACCTCGCGGGAGCGAACACGTTCACCGCGTCGGGTGCCGTCCGCTTCTCGGGTTCGGGCAGCTACCAGATGCCCTACTTCCCTTCGACCGCCGAGCGCGACCGCCAGCGCCCCTCTCCCCAGCCCTTCGAGCAGGCCTGCGTGACCGCCACGGGCCTTTGCTACGCCTACATCGGGGGCACCTGGACCGCCTACGGCAACACGGGCGTGGGCAACGCCGACACGACCACGGCCGGAAAGGTCGAACTCGCCACCGTCGCCGACCAGATCGCCCGCACCGCGAACGGCGAGTCGGGGGCCGCCGCTGTCGTTCAGGCCAGGCACCTGACCCAGTCGGGTGCGATCAACAACACGTACCAGGCCGGACGCATCCCGATCCTGAACAGCTCGGGTGCGCTCGCCGCCTCGCTCGGAGGCCTCGGCACGAACGCCGTCTCGTCCGGATCGGTCATCATCGGCCAGGGGGCCGCCACCGTGAAGTCGGTTGCTCCCGGATCGGCAAACAACGTGCTGATCAGCAACGGCAGCTCGTGGACGTCCGGCTCCGCTCCGGTCTTCTGCAAGCCCGTCTTCCTGTCGGTGACGAGTTCCACGGCCACGGGTGCCAGCTCGACGACGGCCCACATGTTCGACACGAACCGATACGACATCCCCGCCAACGATCTGATCAACGGGGTGATGTACCGCTTCACGGCCGCCGGAAGCGGGACGTGGGTCTCCGGAGGCATCAACTACCGCGCCCGCCTCGGGACGACCGACCTCCTGCTATCGCAAATCACCCCCGCAGGTGCCCACGAATGGGTTCTCCGGGGCGAGTTCAGCGGCACGCAGGCCGCCTCCGCCTCCGCCCGCGTGCGGGGGGCGATGCAGGCCGTGATCGGGGACAACAACGCCGACTCGAAGGTGCTCGTGGACTACAACGCCGTCTCGGTCGCCACGAACGACGTCCTGCCGTTCACCGTCGTCGGCAAGTACGACGCCAGCAACGCCGGACACTCCCACCAGCTCAACTTCCTGACCCTGGAGAAGTGCTCCTCTTCCGCCTTCTAAATGCCCAATCTCGCCGACTTCAACGACCAGACGCGCTACAACCCCCGCACGGCCCAGGCGAACGCCCAGAGCCAGCAGGTGCAGCACCAGCAGGCCGTCGCGGAGAACCAGGCGGCGGGCCAGGTGGTCGAGCGCCAGGCCGTCCAGACGCCCAGCCCCGTGCTCCAGCAGGCCCAGGCCAACACGCAAGGCACCTACAGCCTCAACACGCAGACGGGACAAATCAGCGGTGCCCAGGCGGGCGCGATGGGCAAGCCCGGAGCCACGGGAAACCCCGGATTCTCGAACGGCGTCTACGACCCCAACCAGGCCGCCAAGAAGGCCGGGGACGACGCGGCGGGCTTCTACATCCGCAACAACCCCGGCGACGTGCTCGGGGAGAACAAGGCCCGTCAGGAGGCGGAGAAGAACTTCCTGGAGACCGAGGCCGCCCGCCTGGACGTGCAAGGGAAACAGCAGCAGCAGGAGCAGGGCGGGGAGGAGGAAAACGCCGCCGCGAACGCTGCGGGTGCGGTGCCCCAGGGTGATCCCGGGGTGAACGCCGCGTTCGCCCAACTCCCCGAGGAGGCCCAGTTTCTTGCGCCCTTCCTCCAGCAGTTCCAGCAGACGATGGAAGGGAGCATGCAGGGGAACCAGGCGATGACCCAGGGACTCCTCCAGCAGAACAAGCAGACCTACGACCAGGTGTTTAAAGAGATCGCCGAAATGAAGGCGGGGTATGTCAACACGTCGGAGGCGATGCAAGGCCTGATCGAGGAGGTGCGTGACCAGAACAGCACCAACCTGGACGTCCAGAAGAAGGCCGCCGAGGACCGGCTGGCGTGGGACCAGCAGAAGATGGAGCGCGAGATCACCAAGCAGAAGCGCCGCGACCGCGATTCAATGGTCGCCCAGATCGCGCTGATGGGCGGGTTCGGCCAGGACGCCGGAATCCGGGCCGTGATGGAGTCGGACGCGGTGTACGACCAGAAGATGGGGGACTTGCAGATCGAATTCGGGGTGCAGAGGACGGAACTGAGTGCGAAGTTCAGTGCTCTCTACAACGAAAACCAGAACAACTACCTCAACAAGACCGAGCAGAACGTCAAGGACCTCCGGGCGGGGCTCGAACGCATCGGGATGCAGTCGATTTCCAGCATGGAGGCACGCGGGAAGGCCGAGCAGAGCATCATCACGAAGGGCTGGGATACGCAAGTCGCCCTCCGGAAGGAGCTGGCCGACAAGAACCTCTCCGTGGCGTCGAAAATCTCCGACCTGATCGCCGAGGAGAAGAAGCGGCTGGCCGACGAGAAAAGGCAGAAGCGCGACGATGCATGGAACTTCTTCAAGTTCTCCTTCGACCAGTCCACCGACCCCGCGCTGCGGCAGAAAGCCCAGTCCGCCATGCAGGAGGCTGGGTACGACGTGTCCGGGATCGACCTCAACGCCCTCCCGGTGGACATCCAGGCCCAGCAAGCCGGGTTCGCCCAGCAGGAGAGGATGGCCGGGATCAACTTCGGCTACGACGTGCAGCTCAAACAGATGGACCTCCTCCAGAAGCAGCAGGCGGCCACGATGTACGACCCGTTCCAGTACACGGAGCCCGAGAAGCGGTCCGCGATGACCTCCGCGAACGTCGTCACCAGCAAGGCCGGGTTCACCGAGGCGGACAAGGCGGTCCACAAGGACTACGTGAAGCGGCTCCTCGACTCCGGAGACGTGGACGGGGCCAACGCCTACATCGTGCAGCTCGCCGAGAAGCAGATGAACGACGGCGTGCGGACGACCTACAACACGCAGAAGACGATCATGAACTCGACCACCGAACTGCTCAAGGACCTGAAAGCGATCCAGAAGGAGAATCCCAAAAAGGCCGAACAGATCTACAAGGGGATTCAGAAGCTCGACGCCTCCGACTTCAACATTTATGCCAAAGGCCTCCAGAACCTCCGCAACAAGTTCGGTGTCGACAAGGACCCCGAACTCGCCCGGATCTTCGCCCGCGTCGAGAACATCGCCGGTGTGATCATCAACGAGCGGTACGGTGCCGCCGTCACGGACGGGGAGTTGGACCGCGCCCGCCAATACATCGCCATGTCCGGCAACACGCTCGGGGACATGATCATCAAGCTCGACGAGATGAACAAGACCTACGCCGCCGAGAACGAAAACCTCCTCTCTAGCTACACCGGCGGGGTGACGGACTACGGCGCTCCCTACCAGGGCGAGATGCCCACGGACGACGACTTCGGCAGCATGCAGAACTACGGCCAGTCCTCCGGCCCCGTGTCGTTCCAGGACTGGCAGAAGTCGGTCGGCACGGGCCAGGAGATGAAGGGGAGCCCGTACCACAACCAGGGCCTCGACCAGTACGCCATCGACATCGATGGCAAAAAGGGGGACGCGCTCCCCTCGCCGGTTTCCGGCACCGTGACCCAGGTCGTGAAGAGCAATTCCGGCTACGGCAACTACGTGGTGGTCACCGACGACCAGGGCTACGAGCACCTGTTCGGGCACCTGGGCGAGGCGCAAGTCCAGCAGGGGGCGAAGGTGCAGCCGGGCGTCAGCCTCGGGAAGATCGGCAACTCGGGGACCGTGATCGCCGGACCCGGCGGGGACGGCTCTCACGTCCACTACCGGGTGACGAAGGACGGCAAGCCCTTTAACCCTCGGACACTGAAGCACATCGCCTCCCATTCCCACCGCTCATGACCTACGGACCTCAAACCCAGCAGCAGTTCTTGGGCAGCCTCCCGACCACGGGAAGCCCCGCCCAGGCGAACCCGCAAGGCTTCGAGCAGTACGCCGCACCGGCACCCGCGCCGAAGCCCGCACTGATCCCGAAAGCCGCCGCCTCCGACTACCCACAGCCGGAGCGGGCCGGGAACGGCAAGCAGAACATCTACCAGACGCCCGCGTTCCTGGAGGAGCAGCGCCGCCAGGGGATCAGCCCCACCCTCATCGCCGACTTCATCGCGTCGAAGGTCGGGGCCAAAGACCCGGAGTTCGTCGGCATGTACAACGCGACAAAGCAGAAGTACCGCAACCACCCGGACGCCATCGACCGCTTCCTGAATTACGCCATCTACGGCACGACCCAGCCGGACCCGTCGATCATCGCCCAGCCGCTCACGGACGAGGAGGAGGGCCAGCCGGAGGAGCCCGGGTTCTTCGGCCAACTGGTCGGGAACATCGGGGAGGGGATCGAGAACGCGGGCGTGGGGGTCCGCGAGGCCGCCCAGGACTTCGCAGCGGGGAAGCAGGGTCTCGTCGACACCGGCATCCAGATGGGCGCGAACGCCGTCCGGGGTGTGTTGTCGCCCGTCACCGGCTCCCTGGAGACCGTGGCCGACGCCACGGGACTTTCCGACGCCGCCGGAGCCGCATTCGACCCCGAGAACTTGACCCCGCTCGGCCAGGCGACCGTCCAGAAGGCGGGCGAGCTGTACGGCGAGGCGAAGAAACGTGCCCCGCAGCAGCTCAAGACCCTCGAAGCCGTCACCGGGGCCGCCCTCGACGCCTCTGAGGTGATCGGGGCCGGGAAAGTTGCCTCGGTCGCCGCCAAAGGTGCCAAATCCCTCGGCAAGAACGCCGCCCAGGGCGTGCAGGAGTTCATGAAGACCCCGCCGAAGATCGGTTCCAAGATCGTGCAAGAGACCGACGACGACCTCTGGAACGTGATCCAGCCCAAAGTCACGAACACGACGATCCGCGAGGCCGGTAAGACCAACCCGAGTCTCCTGAAGGACCAGAAGGCGACCTTCTTCAAGAAGGGAAAGATCGCTCCGCAGGAGGCGGACAAGGGGCTTATCGAGACGGCCCGCAGCTTGGGCGTGAGCAAACAGAAGGACGTGATCGACAATGCCGACACCGTCTGGCGGGCGAAGAAGAACGAGTCCCAAGCGCTGCGCTCCGCACTGGAGGCCAACGACGCCGCCCTGTCGCATAAGGAGATGAATGCCGCAATCAATAAGGCACTAAACCAGGTGGCCGAGGACTTCCCTGGCGAGGAAAAGGTCGTCCAGCAGATCGGGAAGATTTGGAAGGCCAAGAGCAGCACCTACCAGGGCAAGACGTCGGGCCACTGGTCGAGCCGGATCGACTTCGATGACTATGTGGAGAACCGCTACGGGAAGGCCGTATTCGAGAAGGGGAACGCCCGAGCCGAGGCCATCCGCGCTGTCCGCCAGACGGCGAACGACATGATCGACAAGGCCGCCAGGGGGAAGTTCAAGCCCCAGATCAAGCGCATCAGCCAAATGTACGACCTCCTCGACAACCTCTCCTCCCAGATGGGCGAAGACACGCTTCGCTCCGGGGCCAGCAAATTCCTTCGCTCGCCGACGGGTCGGGCCGCTTCCGCGACCGCCAAGGTAGGTTTGGGCGCTGCCGGAGTCGGTATCGGCCTCGACTTCCTCAAGCAATGATCCTCCTTTCTCTGCACCGGCACGGTGACACACTCGGTTCCCCGGCGGCAGGGCACGGTATGAGAACGGCTGTCGTGCCCCCGTCCTACGGGATGAAAGGGCCGCCCCCCGCCGCTCTCGCCCTGCTGCCGCTCTCGTGCCCCCACTCCTGATGCTCACTCCCGAGAAAAAGAAACGGCTCCTTGCCGCTCTGCGTGCGATCAACGACATGGCCGCACAGACGGCTCGTCAGAGGAAGATCGTAGCCGAAACGCCCGTCGCCCCGTCGGAAGCGTCCGCGCTCCTGGCACTGGTCAGGAAGATCGAGGAGATGTCCAACAAGGGCGACCGGGGAGACCCCGGCCCGATGGGCTTGCGTGGGTTGCCGGGGAAAGACGGCAAGAACGGTAAGGACGGGAAGGACGGACGTGATGGCGTAGACGGCCGGGACGGGAAGGACGGCAGGGACGGGATCGACGGCGAGGTGGACATGGACGAGCTTCGTGGGCTGTGCCGCGAGTTCCTCCAGGCCCACGAGAAGCAGTTCGACCACACGCTCCTGCACGATCCGAAGCAGCTCGGCACCCTGACGCTTGACGAGTCAACTGTTGCGGACGGGAAGATCTTCCAGGTGCGGGACGGCAAGATCGTCTGCACCGATCTCCCCAAGCAACAGGCGGTGCCGTACTTCGCCAGGGGCGGATCGTCCTCCACGAAGCGGCGGCAGATCAAGGACGTGACCTCCTCCCAGACCATCGACCCGCTCGACGACGTGATTCACATCGACGCCTCGGCGGGAGACATCACCCTGACCTTCTACTCGGCCCAGGGGCAGGAGGGAAACAGCCACTACATCAAGCGCGTGGACGACTCGGAGAACGCAGTCACGGTGGCGCTCACGGGTGCGGAGACGTGGGAATTTGAACTCAGCGACAGCCTCCCCAACCGGGGCTCCGGGCGTGAGGTGTACGCCCACAACGGTAACTGGTTCCTCAAGCACGCATGAGCATCACAGACGCCCCCAAAGGCCGTTCCAACCGGATCGTCATCAGCGGCTTCGCCGGTGTCGGCCTGATCATCACGGCCGCCGCGAGCTACTTCGCGTTCGTCCAGCCCGCCCTCCGCATCGAGAACCCCGAGGGGGAGCGGCTGTTCGAGGTTTCTACTCATGGAGCCATTGGCGTCGGCACCGGAGCAACCGCGTTCGGAACAGCGGGTGACTGTCTGAAGTCCGGCGGCGGGAGCGGAAGGATGATGTCCTTTGGGAACTGCGGGACGGGAGGGGGGACCGGGAACTTCGGGTCCGGGAACGTGATCACCCTGATGCAGGCGATGGACAACGCCACCTCGACGGGGGCGCTCGCCAACACGTTTAGAGGGATCTTCCTCGCTTCCTCGACCGGATCGCTCCGTACCTACCTGGACGGCCAGTACCTCCGCACCTCGACCGGGGCACTCAAGGCCTACTTCGACACCCTGAACAACGCGCGGTTCGTGAATGCGTCGGGTGACACGATGACGGGCAAGCTCCTGATCTCTGCCGGGGACGGACTGGAAGTCGTCGGGACGGCGTCCGGCCGCACCATACACGCGCAAGACACCCTCACTTCCTCCGGCGTGCTGGTGGTCCGGGGGAACGCCACCTTCGATGCCGGTACGCTCTTCGTGGACGCCGCCGGGAACGAAGTCGGCATCGGGACGCTCTCCCCCGGGTCGTCCATCACCTGGGGCCTCAACGGATCGCTCCTCGACATCAGCGCCGTCGGGAAGATCGGGTCCGCCGGGGCCGTGTTCCACGCGGGGAGTGCCGGGCAAGAGGCGGGCTTCGGGCTGGCGAGCGGCGGGGCGTTCTACATGGACGTGGCCGGGCACTCCACCCCGTCCAGCAACTTCATCGCGTTCCGCACGGAGGACAGCGCCAGCCAGTACTCGCCCACGGAGCGGTTCCGGATCGCCGCCGACGGCACGTTCACGCTCGCGGGGCTCGCCTCGTGCTCCGCCCTGGAGACGAACTCGTCCGGGGTGCTGTCCTGCGGGACGGACGACACGGGAGGGGCCGCCTCGACCTTCGGCACCGGGAACGTGCTGACCATCGTCGCCACCAACCCCAACGGGGCACTCCTCAGCTCGACGGGGGCACTGAAGGCCGCCTTCTTCCCGCAGTTGCTCGTCTCCTCGACCGGCTCCCTGAAGACCTTCTTCGACAGCCAGTACTTGCGGACCTCCACCGGCTCCCTGGACACCATCTTCCTGAAGAACACCGAGGCGGACACCGAGGCGGAGCTGGAAACCCTCCTCACGGACGTGACGAACGTCTTCACGAACAACGACGGCTCCCTCGCGGATGACAACCTGTCGAACAACACCACGGCGGACCTCTCCGAGAGCGGAAACCTCTACTTCACTGACGAGCGTGCCCAGGACTCGGCCGGTGCGACGCTGACCGACACCCTCTCGATCGACTTCACCTACAACGACGCGGGCGCTGCGATCTCGGCGGCAGTCCTGCCTGCGGGCGTGGACCACGGCTCCCTCGGGGGCCTCGCGGACGACGACCACACCCAGTACCACAACGACTCCCGCGCCCTGACGTGGCTCGGCACCCGCTCGACCTCCGACCTACCGGAAGGCTCCCGACTGTATTACCTCTCCTCCCGCACGGACGCCCGGTACGTGAACATTAGCGGGGATACGATGACCGGTGCCCTGAAAACGCGGGGGAGCCTTTCCGGGACCACCTTGAACGTCGACAGCGGCATGACCTTTGGCAGCTTCAAGTCTTGCACGGCTCTCGAAACCAACTCCGCGGGGGCTCTCGTCTGCGGTGCGGACGACGCCGGAGGAGCGAGCTTCGACCAGGCCGCGACGGACGCCCGCTACGTGCTCAAACAGGGCGACACGATGACCGGGGCTTTGAAAGTACGAAACAGCCTGTCGGGATCGACGCTCACGGTGGACGGGGCCGCCAACTTCGGCATCTTCCGGTCCTGCACGGCCCTGGAGACGAACTCGGCGGGAGCGCTCGTGTGTGGGGTGGACGGGGTGGGCGTGGACACGGCCGACGACTTGTCCGACAACACGACCTCTGACCTGGCGGAAGGGAGCAACCTCTACTACCTGACCAGCCGCGCGGACGCGCGTTTCGTCAACACCTCCGGCGACACCATGACCGGTGCCTTGAAGGTCCGCGCGAACCTCTCCGGATCGACGCTGAACGTCGACAACCTCGTGAACTGTGACACCGTGGACACGAACGCCGCTGGCCGTGCGGGATGCGGCACCGACGACGACGTGCCCGAGTCCGGGGACTTCGCCGCGGCGGGGGACCTGGAGGCGGACGGCACGATCACCGACGGCTCGCTCGACAAGGCGGACCTGAGTGTCAGCACGGACTTCGGAGAGATCACCACGGACGGGTCCTCGAACCTGACCATCGACGGCGACGTGATCGGTCAGTCTGAGGTGGTGGGGAACTCCCTCGACTTCGCGGAATTGCAAGACTCCCTCGACGTGGACGGAGCCACGAGCATCACGCTCGGAGCCAACAACCTCCGGTTCGTCGCTGCCGGTGCGGGAGAACTGGAGGTGGCCGGGATGCTCTCCGGCTCGACCCTCAAGGCAAACCGCCTTCTCGCCTCGTCCGGCGCTCTCCTTGTGGAGACGGGTGCAGTGATCGACGGTCCGACATTCGTAGTCGATGCCGGGAACAACCGCGTGGGTATCGGCACCACCGCTCCTCAACAGAGTCTGGAAGTCCGGGCCACGAGCCCGATCTGGCGTCTGCACGACACCACGGACAACAAGCAGTGGGACTCGGGGTATGACGCCGGTCTCGACTACTGGTACCTCGACGAGTTCGGTGTCGGCCGCCACTTCATCATCCGCAACGGTGGGAACGTGAACTTCGCCCAGAGCGTCTCCATCAACAACGGCGCGATCCTCTGGCTCGCCGGAAACAACGACAACAACTGGGGCATCTGCCGCAACTGTTCGTCTATGACCCAGGCCATGGTCACGGGAACCGCCATCGAGATCAACGCCCACGACGACTCCAACGGCGGGTTCTCCATCGGCAAGCAGGGAGGCAACAGCTACATGGAGATCCGTGGAAGTGACCAGCAGGTGTACTTCCGTGGGGAGGTGGGTGTCGGCACGATCAACGCCGACTCCCGACTCCAGGTGTCCGGCGGAGGCGGATGCTTCGGCTCGGATGCGAACTGCAACACGGACAACAACACGGAAGGTGTTGTCTACTCATCCAGCACCGCGATGACCCTGTACGACGTGGCCGAGCGCTACCCGACGCGGGACAAGACCCTAACCGCCGCCACGCTCCTCTCACTCGACCTTCAGAACCCCGTTTTCGTTAAGAAGGCTGTGAAGGGCGACAAGCTCATCGGCATCTACTCCACCGCCCCGTCCGTGGACCTCGGCGCATTCAATGGTGCCCAGTTTCCGGCGGAGGAACAGGTTCCGGTCGCGCTCGTCGGCCGCGTCCCGCTCTACGTCACCACCGAGAACGGGGAGATCAACGTAGGCGACGAAATCACCATCTCCTCCGCGCCGGGTGTCGGGATGAAGGCCGGGGAGAACGACCAGTCGGTTGGCTACGCCCTGGAACCCTGCAAGAAGAACAACCCCTGGTGGAAGCCCTGGAAGAAGTCCGAGTGCTCCGTCCAAGTCTTTGTCCGCCTTTCCCGCTAACCCATGCAACTCACCATTGAGATCCCCGATTCCGTCAAGAACCGCGTCATCAACTCCGTCTGCGAGTGCAATGCGTATCAGGACACTGTCCGCGATGCGCAGGGCAACGAGGTGTCGAACCCCCAGACCAAGGCCCAGTTCGCGAAGCAGGTCATCATCAACTACTTGAAGCAGTGCGTCCGCTCCAGCGAGGAGAACGCCGCCTCACGGACTGCCGTGGAAGCGGCGCGGGCGAAGGTCGACTCCGAGATTTCCCTTACCTGAGCTATACTCTCCCTTCGGTATGCCCGACACGCCCGCCACCGGCCTTCTCTCCTGGATTAAAGAACTTGTCAGCAAGGAAGGAGTCCTCGCGGCGCTCGTGGTGTTCCTGGTCCTCGTGATGACGGGTGTCGTCGCCACCCCCTTGATGGAAGGCCTCCGAATAATCCCGATGCTTTACGCCGACACCACCGACAGCAAGACGGTGCTGGAGGGGATCTTCCGGACCGTCAAAGCTCAATGCCTGAACTCCGCAACGACCGAGGAACAGATATCCCGCTGCAATTGGAATTAGCCCCATGCTCTACGCCCCCGAACCAGAGGCCGTCGCCCGCATCTCCCAGAAGTTTGGTGATCGCCCGAGCTACTACAAGAAATACGGCCACAAGGGACACAACGGCATCGACTTCGCCCCGCTGATCCGTGGCCGGACGGACGTGTACGTGTTCGCCCCGCACGAGGGGTATGTCCGCCTCGAAGACGAAGGAGACGTCGGATACGGGAAGTACGTGGAGATCCTGAGCCGCCCCTACAACAACGAAGGCCACCGCCGGAAGTCCACCCTCGCCCACCTCTCTGCCTTCTTGGTGCAGAATGGTCAATACGTCGGCTCCGGCGATCCCATCGGGATCATGGGGACCACCGGGGACTCGACCGGGATTCACCTGCACTGGACGTACAAGATTGCGGACAAGGACGGGTACACGATGAACAAGAACAACGGCTTCCAGGGGGCACTCGACATTGCCAAGTACACCCTTTTTTGGAGGCGTATCACTCTCGGCTGATATACTCCCTACTCACTTCCCCACACGCCCCATGGCGAAGCAGTTCTACAAGTCCCGCACCCTCTGGGTGAACCTCCTCGCGGCTGTCGCGTTCTTCGTGCAGGCCCAGTTCGGGTTCGTTATCCCCGCCGAACTCCAAGGCATGATCCTCGGCGCGATAAACATGATCCTGCGGCTCGACACCACGGAACCCGTTTCGGTCCGCTGATGCCCCGCTTCTCCACCGCGTACCAGCGGCTCATCGCCTGCCAGGTGTTCGCCACGCTCATCGTCGTGGTCTGCATCTCCACGCTGGCTTGATCGCGCGAAACTCTCAACAGGTCTAGACTGTGGCCCGACACGAGGCACTGCGCCCCGTGTCGCCCCGGGTCTTTGACCCCATCGCCCCCACTACGAAAGGACCGCGTCATGTCCGCAGGTACGCTGATCCTCCACGCCGGTGGCAAGCTCGCCACCCTGGAGGAACTCAGGCAGTGCAAAACGCCGCCGCCGGAAGGCCGCTGGCACCCCGTCAGTCACGTCAAGGTGCTCGACACCGTGAAGGAAACCCTCCACGGGGCCGGGTACACGATCAAGTCCGAGAAGTACGGCCTGGCCCGCTCGGATGCCCGGTTCTTCGGTGTCCTCGACCTCGAAACCCCGCTCGCCCAGGGCGTCGGCCTCACGGTCGGCGTCCGCAACTCCGTGGACCGGTCGTTCCCGCTCGGTATGGCCTGCGGCTCCAGAGTTTTTGTCTGCGACAACCTCGCATTCAGGGCCGAACTGCTCGTCCGCCGGAAGCACACGATCAACGGCATGAAGGCCTTCGGGACCGCGATCTCCAACGCGGTCGCCTCCCTCACGTCGTTCAAGGAAGCCGAAGGCGAACGGATTCGCCGCATGGCCGAGATGGAGCTGAGCGCCTCCCAGGCGTCCCACGTCATCCTGACCGCGTTCCGCAAGGGGATCATCTCCTCCCTGCAACTGCCCAAGGTCTGCGAGGCCTGGGAAGAGCCGCCGCACGAAGACTTCCGCCCCCGGACGGCCTGGTCGCTCTTCAACGCCTTCACCGAGGTGCTGAAGCCGCGCGCCGTCGCCGCCCCGCAAGCGTTCGTCGCCCAGACGATCCGGCTCAACGGCCTGATCCTCCCCGACCCGTCCCTGACCCTCGTCCCGTGAAGGAGTCCGACATGCGTCCGAAGAAGCGCAAGCCCCGCACCGTGAAGCGGAACCCCGTCTACGTCTGGCGGGGGATCGTGCTCAAGATGCGCCGCAAGTGAGGCGAACCCGAAGACCCAGCTTCTGCCCAACCGGGTAGAAGCACCCCTGCCGCGAGGTGGGGGATTTTATCGCCGAGTTATTTTTTTTGGTTGACGAAAATTGCAGGACACCTGGTTTACGAGACACTTTTACCTACTCCAGGCCCGCGTTTTTACTCTTTTTTAGTGTACTCACGTTCAGAAAACGCCCTCCCGAGACGCTTTCGCGCGGCCCGAGCGCAGACGCTCATCCGAGACCGGACACCACTCCCCCACGCTATCGTTCATTTTCCACAAATCTCCTAAGTCGCTCCTACTTATAATCATGCGTCGCGAGGACTTGGCCATGAACACCGCGAAGAGCCACAAACCGATGACCGAGGCCGAGTGGGCGGCGGTCCGCCAGCTCGAACGGGAGCAGCAGGAGCGCTACAACCAGGAGGCGCTGAGGAAGGCGCAGCCCGCGTTCCTCGTGGTTGAGCTGTTCATCGTTGTCGTCCTGCTGGTGTGGCTGTGGAGGAAGTTCGGGATGGGCTTCATCGAATGGTTCGGGCTCGACGTGGCCTGGCGGATGTTCCTCCTCCGACGGGAGCACCACCGCCAGGACCGACTGATCGGCTCGATGCACTTGCTCCCGGACGAGGAGGAGGCGCTGCGGGCACAGGCTGCCGCCCACTTCATCGAGGAGGCGCAGAAGGTTCTCCGCAAGGAGAAGCCATGAAACGGACCATGGTAAACTGAAGGTCAATGTGGCGCTCGCCCCGCCGCCACAGGCAGCAACTCCAGAAGATCGACCTGTACAACCGGACGATGCGCGAGCTGAAAGCCGGACTCGACCAGCGAGTCACGGCCGGGGAGATGTCGCGCGACGAGGCGGACGAGATTGCTTTGATGGTCCGCGAGCAGGAGTACCGCCGCCTGCTGCTTTCCTTGGAGGAATGATGATCTTCAACTACCTGTTCGGCACCCCGAAGCCACGGACCAAGTCCTCGGTCCAGAACGCCGCCGCGTACCCCTGCGGGCTGGTGATCGGAAACCGGGGGACGGGTAAATCCGAAGGGCTCAAGGCCCGCTTCCGACGCATGGCCCGTGAACGGAAGGCCTGCCTGGCCCTTTACGATTTGCACGGGACCACCGTGAGGGATACAGCGGGCTGGATGGTGGTGGACGGCCACCAGTCGCGGACGTTCGTCGACGTCGCCGCGATGACGGACAAGGCGCTTCCCTGGCCCTTCGTCCGCCCGCCCACAGGCATGGGCCTCGACCGGCAGACCGAGATCGAGCGGATCGGGGAGGAGTTCCTGCAAGCGGTGTGGGCGAAGCGCGGCCAAAAAGACGGGCAGCAGAACCCCTGGATTAAGCAGTACGCCGAGGCGGCCACCCGCGTGTTCCTGACGCTCCCCGAGCAGCCGCCCCTGCATGTGATGCTCAAGCTGTTCGAGCCCGACAGCCGCGAGCACCACTGGATGCTCGACACCGCGAGTGATGCGGATGCCGTCCGGGTGTTCCGGATGATCGAGCAGTCCCTCCCCCAGAACGGGGGGAAGAACCCGAACCAGTACTGGATGGAGACCCGCCCGGCCTGGCGGGCGCTCCGGATCATCGAGTCCCCGTCGGTGTGGTTGCACCACGGGATGACCGACTTCTGGAGGCAGGCCATCAAGAACAAATGGATCGTCCTCTTCGACCTCTCGGGGATCTCAACCGAGGCCGCCCGGTTC
>Ga0196963_10000272_pt1 | contig 48511 bp, 62 predicted proteins | sample S1_5metaG_FD_148600 | JGI IMG/M metagenome (GOLD analysis project Ga0196963, IMG submission 148600) | Soil microbial communities from Anza Borrego desert, Southern California, United States - S1_5 | ecosystem: Environmental > Terrestrial > Soil > Desert | place: USA: California | collected... | reverse complement strand
AGCCGACAACGGTGTCGGAAGCGAGCGCCCGCCATTCGTCGCGGCCATAGGCGTTGACGTGGATCTCGCGGCCCAACTCCTTCTCCAGGCGCGCCACGGACTCCGTCAGCCCAAGATAATCGAAGCCTCCCACCACGAACAGGTCGATGTCGCTGTCCGGGCGCTCCTTGCCCGTGGCGACGGAGCCGAAAATGAAGGCGAAGTCGATCTCGCCGGGGACGGCTGCCAGTGCTTCGCGAACGGGTTCCGTGACCCCGAAGGTCTTGCGGCAGATCGATCTCAGCTCGGGATAGATCGGATGGTCGACATTGGCGCTGAGCCGGCGCTGGTTGCCCACCCGCTGTTCCTGGACCAGACCGGCGTTGTGCATCGCGTCGATGATGTTGCTGGTCGCTCCGCGGCCCGGTCCGGCGATCTTCCGAAGTTCGGCCACGGAATAGCTGCGCTCCGGGTGGAGCAGCAGGGCTGCGAGGAGCCGCTTCTGGCGGTCGGTGAACAGGAAGTCGGCGGCGCTCATGGCATCCACTAAGGACCATAATTCGGTCCTATGGTACCAAAAAATGGTCCTTAGTCCAGCACTTCGGAAAAGCGCCGATGACACAAAATCACGGTTGATGTGACCCGAACTTCGGATTAAACACCCGACCGAGCCGATCCTGGCCCGACCATCATGGGAGAGCGTCATGTACCGCACAGCCGAAGAGACCGCCTGCATTCTCGCCGTGATCCTGAACCGGAGCGGCCAGAGCCGGGCGCGGCTCAGCGCCAAGACCGTGAAGTTCGTCGGTGGCCGGAAGCATTTGCGCAGCGCCTACGTCGTGGATGTGACGGCCGTGCTGGCCGATCGGTTCGGCTGGCTGATGGCGGAGCTGGATGGCGGCGGCTATGGCGCCGTGCAGGTGAAGGCGCTCGTAGGGGCCAAGCCCGTGAAAGCGGTGGGTTACCTGGACGAGGAGGAGATGCGGGCCCTCAGGAAGGGGACCCTGGATGCGGAGGCTCTGGCGAGCCGGGAGTTCGACGACGAGGCCGACCAGGAGGATGCCGAGGACTGAGGAACCGCCACCGGCCGACATCAACTTGATGCCGGCCGGTGGGGCGATGCATCACGGCGCCGGTTCATCGCCATCCGCCAATTCCTCTGCCTCCCCGTCTTCCTGACCCGCCAGGGATGGCGCCGGCTCCGCGATCTCGAAGGCATCCCGGACGATCTGCTCGGCGGCGAGAACCTCCGCATCCGTCAGCTCCGCGAACTCCCGCTTCCGCCGGCGGCGGCCCAGCCGCCCCTCGTTCTGCCGAATGAAGGCGATCAGCATGGAGACCATGTGGTCGGGCATCTCCACCAATGCCTCGATCCTCCGCGTGGCCTCGTCATGACGCCGCAGGTGCTGGATCTCGTTGGGCAGATTGTGCTCGACCGTGGTCTCGACGCAGTCGTAGAGGAACTCGGCCAAGGCCGTCGCATCCATGTAGCGGTAGAGGTCGCCGGTGTCGTTCAGCACCTCGACATTGTGGCGCGGCGTCGGGCGCCATTGAATGAACGGCATCAGCGGGCCCGAATGGCCGACCAGGGCCTCGCGGTAGGCGTCGATCTGTTCCCATATGACGGAGGAGACCGGGAAGATCATACCCGGGGGCGAGAAGCCGCGCTCGGTCAGCACATGGTGCACGAGGCAGCGATGGATCCGGCCGTTGCCGTCCTCGAAGGGGTGGATCATCACGAAGCCGAAGCTGGTGATGGCGGCCTGCACGACGGCGTCGATGCGGCTCGCGGACATGCGGCGGTTGGCCTCGATGAGGCCGCCCACGAGAGCCGGGACATCCTGGTGGCGGGCGCCGATGAACTCTGGAATGGGGTTGGCCCATTCATCGCGGCCGCCGAGGAACACCCCCTCCTCGCGGAGGCCGCGGCGGACAAAGCGCTTCTCCTCGATGACGATGCTCTGGAGCAGCACCAATTCGTCGACGGATAACGGGCGCCGGCCGGCCTGCATCACGGCCCGGCCCCACCGCTCCATGCGGCTCTGGGGCGTCGCCTCGCCCTCGATCCGGAACGAGGCCTGGCTGTCGGCCATCAGCAGGAAGCTCGCGGCGCGGGCCAATACCGACTTGTCGATGCGCCCCACGATCTGGCGGGCACGATCATCCAGCCGCAGGGAGGCGGCGCGGCGCAGCCTGTCGGTCCAGCGCACGACGGCGCAGAAATCCCGATTGCCCAACAGATTGTCCTTCACCCGATGGCGCTGCGAATTGACGCCCTCCGCCGTGACGTAGTGCTCGGAATTCAGGGCCTCGACATAGTTTCCGGCGGCCGCATCGGGCAGATCCAGGCGGCGTCCCGTGAGCCACTCGTAGAAGAACCAGGCGCGCCGCGGCAGCGGGCCGGTCGGAGCGGAGCGGACATACTCCTCTACCGGCGTGGGCCCCGACGCCTCGAATATGCGCCGCAGCAGCAGGAGATCGACGCGCTCGTTGCGCAACGCAAAGGCCAGATGGCCGGCGAAGTCGTTGTCGGCCGGCATGGCGCGCCGGTCATGGACCGTCCAGCCGTCGACCAGGACCCGCTCGCCCTTCACGAAATTGGCGGACACGCATGCCGGATGGCGCACGGGAGCATCCACGGCAAAGGCCTGCGCCAGCGCGGTATAGCCCGCCAGCTGCGCCCGGGCCGGAACATGCCGCTCCTGGAAGATGGCGGGCGTCTGGAAGACGGGCGCGTGCATGGATCGGAAATCCATTACCGTGGTCGGAAAAATGCTACCAAATGAGATCACGGTCGGAAAACGATTACGATACCCGGTCGGAAAATTGATGATCTGGTCGGAAAACTGATAGCGGCGCGCCCAGCGGCCGTAGAGACGTTACAACCACTGGGCGCGCACGCAGATTATGGCGCCGGGCTCTCCTCGTCCTCCAGCTCCGCCCCGTCCGTTCTCAGGCGGCTCCGCCAGCCTCCGCCAGCCGGCCGCGGCGCACCGTATGTGCCGGCGGCACGGAGCAGGCGGCAAGGTAATGTGCGACCAGCTCCAGGATGAAGACGCTGTTGAGCAGGATGCTGGCCTGCGTGGACATGTCCAGTTCCTTGAAGAAGTTGGCGAGGATCAGCGGAGAGAAGATGACGAGCACGACGAGCGTCATGAACCGGCGATACAGGTTGACCGGGTCCTTGAGCATGGACGAGGACAGCCTTCCCTCGCGCCACGCAAGGTCCTTGGCGGCCATCTTCTCCGCCAGGGGGCGGTTGTTCTGCGTCACGAGGGTGACGAAGAACAGGCTGACGAGGATGCCCATGCTCAGCGTCACAACCTTCTCGGGGCTGTAGCTGGTCAGCCTGTAGGTGATCTCCACAGCGAGGTAGAGGAAGGCGCAGGCCACGGTGGCGATGAACAGACGCGAGGCGACCAGGTAGGGCGACACGCCGAACGTCTGCAGCAGCCAGTTGCCTGCCGGATCGGCGGCCTTGGCGATGATCCAGTTGTCGATGTCGTTGATGCTGGGGAAAGCCATGATTCAGGTCCTATCGTGCGACTGGCTTGGTTCTTGCCATACGGCGGCTGTCTATCGACGGGCTTCGATGAGTAACCATGGTGACTATTCGCTCAGGCGGCCTTCGACTGGCGCCTATTGAACGGTTTGTAGTCGGGGGCTTCCTTGCCGGCGCCCCAGAACACGTCGAATCGCTTGGCGTCGTCCTCGCGGGCGAAGACCCATCGGTTGTGGTCCACCTGCCGGAACCGGCCGCGGCAATGGGCGTCGCACCAGCGGCCCAGCATGCCGAGGCTGCGGCGCGGCCGGCAGCCGGGCAGGCTCACGGTCAGCCGGTACATGTTCGAGACGTCGTCGACACAGACCACGTTGGTGGTGACCACCCAGCGGCAGGGGCGCAGGCTGAGGGCCCGCGCCGCCCGGCGGCAGGACTGCTTCGCCCGGGCGATGAGAGCGTTCAGGCGCGCGAGGTGGCCGCGCCAGCGGGGCACCAGAAGGTCGAGAAGCATGCGGTCGTCGCGCTCGATCATGGCACGTCCCCCTTGCTGGCCCAGATCTCGTCGATCCGGCGGCGGTCCTCCGGCGAGCAGCCGAACTGCTCCAGCTGGAAAATGGCGTTGGTCAGCATGTCGATGTGCGGCGGTCGACGCTGCGGACGATCCTGGTCTCGGCCGGCACGTCTTCCAGCGCCTTGATGCCGGCCGTCAGCCGCATGCGGTTGTCCGTCTTCATGATGCCTGCCCTTCCAACTTCCGCTCAACGGCTCCGGCCGGCGCGACGCTGGTGTAGATGAAATGCCCGGTGCTGGCCGTTTCGATCATGCGCTTGTACGCATCTGCCTGCTCCGGCGCGAGCGTGTACGGCCCGTCGACGATGAGCGCGTCCGGCCGGTAGCTCTTCGCCGCCTTGATGGCCTTGCGGTAGAGCTTCTTGCGCTTGCGGCGGTCCATGCCGTCGATATCCATGTCGGTCAGTCCTCGTAGCGTTGGCCGCGCGCCTCGGCGCGGGCGCGCATCAGCCGGCTGATGGCGCGGAAGGTCTTGAGATTGCGTTCGGAAAGGCTGTCCAGATCCTCGATGCTGACGGCGGCCGGCGTGGCAGAGAGCCATTCAGCGGTCGTTCCGGAACCGAACCGGACCAGATGGGGCTTGAGGTCCATCAGCTTTCCGACGAAGGGTCGGCTGTGGCTCACCACCACCAGCGCATCGCAGAGCGGCGACAGGTCCAGGGCGAAGGCGCGGATTTTCTCGCCCAGCGCCAGCGCATACTCGTCGGCCAGCCCGACCTCGGGCTCGTCGAGCGCGATGACGTGCCGGCTGGTGCGCTCCCGGCTGTTGCGCAGCATGCCCTTGACCGCCTTCAGCGACACGGCGCCCGTGCTGTCCTCCGACTCGTCGCCGTAGACGAAGGACTTCGGCCCGAAGATGCCGTTGCCCGACGTGCGCAGGCGCATGCCGATGTGGAAGAACTCGCCCTTGGCGACGCCCTCCAGCTCCTTGCGGAGGCCGGCGAGCGTCTGGGCGAGGTAGCGGCAGCCGAAGCTCTTGCCGCAGGCGTTCGGGCCGGTCATGACGACAAGCCCGCTGGCGGGATCGCCGCGCTCAAGCGTCGCCGGCAGGATGCCGTCGGCGCCGAAAAGCTCGGCGTCCTCCAGCATCGCGTCCAGCGCGAGCGCGAGCAGATCCCTCCGGGTGGATGCGTCCGTGGTCATGACGGTCTCGAAGTTGGCGCCCGTGTGGGTGGGAGTTTGATCGGAAGGGTCCGCGCCTGGCGGTACCGCTCAGTCCTTCCTCTGGCCGAAGAGGGACTGCTCGCCCGCCAGGCGCAGGCGTATGTTGACCACGAGCAGCTGGCTGACTATGCCGACCAGAGCGGTTGCCATGGCCGGGCCCATCGGCATGCGCCAGTAAATCACTGCGGCGCCGGCGATCACCCAGCCGATCAGGAGCCAGCGCCGACCTGGCTTGTTCATCATGGCGTTGAACACCAGGAAATAGGCGGCGGCCGTGGTCAGGGCGACCAGCGGGAGGGCGATGTAGAGATAGCCGGGCATGATGCGTTCTCCTGACTGCAACGATGCATCTAGGATATAACAAACGCAATGCTTGTCAAGGCCCGCGTAAAGTGCCCGCGGATCAGGGCGATGGGCTGTCGCCATCCTCATCGCCCTCCGGCCCCGCCTCCTCGCCCTGCGCCTCCTGGGTGTCCGTGACGACGTCCCGGTGCTCGCCGCCGTCCAGGCCATGCTCCCGCATCGCGTCGAGGGCCTGGTCGACGATCCGGTCGGCATCCTCAACCGGCGCCCAGGAGATCTGCGGGCCGGTGCGCGCCACCGTCACGACGCGGCCGCTGGGAAGCGTGATCTCCCTCGCCTCTCCGTCTCTGGCGACCAGGCGCAGCCGCTCCAGACTCTCCTTGCCGATGCGGTTGGGTGCCACGCCGACCTCGCCGGCGAAGCCGTCGCCCAGGCAGACGAAATAGGCATCCAGGGAGGCGTTCAGCGACCGCGGCGCCACGGCGGTGATGCGCTGGGTGCAGCAGGGGCAGGTCGAGCCGTCCATGCGGAAGAGGACATAGTCCTGGTCGGCTTTGAGCTTGGGCCGGGACGCCGGCAGGGTGACGAGATAGTCGCGCCAGTTCGAGGTGTAGCCGGACGCTCCCTCCATCCTGTCGATCTGGACGAAGGGAACCCCCTCGATGCGGGCCAGCTCGGCTGCCTGGGAGCGGGTGCATTCCACCGTCTCTCCATGGCGGTTCCAGTAGCGCCCCTCGCCCAGGCCGCTGTAGTCGAAGACCCCCGGCCGGAATCCGAGCCTGTCCTTGCGTACCTTCGCCGGCGCCGGTTCCGGGTTCAGGTGCCGGATGGCAGAGGTCGCGACGCGCAACAGGGCATCCCGGATGGCGTCGGCGGCCTCCTTGTTCCGGGTGACGCCCGTGCCGCTGGCGGCGCCGTTGATCGCCTCCAGCGCGAACTCGCTCTGGCTCTCCACCGCGATCCGGTCGGCCTGGGTGATCTGGAAGACCCGGTCGATGAACTCGCCAAGCAGCTTCCAGGACGGGTCGGCCGCCGACTTGCGGGCGAGCGCGACCAGCGCCGCCGGCACACCGCCGGTATTGCGGCCGCGGGCCAAGCCGTGCGCCTCGGTCATCAGCGTCTGGAAGGGCTGGGAGAAGACGAACTCGTGGGCCGCGTCATAGCGGTCCTGGGGGAACTGGGTCGGATCGAAGGGCATGGCGGCCTCGGGGTGCTGATGGGTCCGGTTGTCCACCACCATGCGTCCTGGATCTGAAAACGATCCACCGGCATCGGGGCGCGGCTCCATTTTCAGATCCAGGACGCATGGTGAGCTTCGATGAGCCGGCAGATGGCCGGCATAGCCCACGAGTCCCCCATGTCCACCGCGTTCCCGCCGAAGCCGGTGATCGACCCGACCCTGCGCGCCGCCTTCGACCATCGCTGGGCCGGACGATTCGCCCGCCCGGAAAAGGAAATCCTGGTCGCGCTGGCAATGGAGATCGCCGAAGCCGGGTACGAGTGCGAGGTCGGCGAAGGCACGGGCAAGCCCATCTACATGGAGAGCGGGGACTACGCGGACTATGGCGCCCTGTGCTACGGCATGGCGCAGATGATGCAGGTCCGAGGCGGCTCGGATCTGCCGGCCGGCTTCTACCCGGTCTACGATAAAGGCGCCGTTCCAGGTGGTTCCCCGCGCCGCTTGAGCTATGGCCTGATGTGCCGCGACGGACTGGCTCTGGGTGTCTGCATCGACTACTTCGCCATCGAGTACAGTGAGGGCGATCGCGACGGCCAGGTCAAGGTCATCGTCTACCAGTCCCCCTCGCAGTTCATGGAGAGCCTTGTCTCCCATCTGGAGGGCGAGTTGCAGGGTGTCGAGCGCGCCTTCTCCGAGATCTCCGGAAGCGGGCTCGTTCCTGATGGCGAGGCCCTCGGGCTCCCCAAGCTCCTGGACCGCTCTCTGAAAAATACCGTTCCCAGCATCCGCGACAGGATCGACGCGGCATTGGCGGAGATGGCGGCCGCCCAGTCCGCGACCGTCGATAATCACGAGGATGCGGCCGACGACGACGGCCCGTCGCCCTGAGGCACGGGCCAGGCGCCAGCCCGCCCGCAAATTCCTCCGTCGGACCGGTCGCGTTTTCAGTTCGTGGACGCAGGATAGGCTGACCGCATCCGATCAGCCTCAGGTCGAACCATGCTGCACGCACCCGCCTTCGCCTCCGCTGCTCCGATCTCCGCCGCCACGGGGCTTGGCCGCGAGGTGACGCTCGACACCGAGACGACCGGCTTCTCCCCGGAGAAGGACCGCATCGTCGAGATCGGCATGGTGGAGCTGCTCGATGGCCGCCGGACGGGCAACACCTTCCACGTCTACATCAACCCCTGCATGCCGGTGCCGCAGGGCGCCTTCGACGTGCATGGGCTGGGCGACGCCTTCCTCGCGGACAAGCCCCTGTTCAGCCAGGTCGCCGGCCCCATGCTGAAGTTCATCGGCGACGCGCAGCTCATCATCCACAACGCATCCTTCGACCTGAAGATGCTGAACGCCGAGCTGGCGCGCATCAGCGTCGGCAAGCTCTACGACCCGGGCGACAAGAAGGTCACCGACACGCTGAAGATGGCGCGCGAGAAGTACCCGGGCTCGCCGGCCAGCCTGGACGCGCTCTGCCGCCGCCTGGGCGTGGACAACTCCCACCGCGTGCAGCATGGCGCGTTGCTCGACGCCGACCTGCTTGTGGAGGTGTACCTTGGCCTGACCGGCCGGCTGCAGCGCGATCTGCTGACCAACCTGGCCGCCGGGCCGGGCGAGGATGGCTCCGAGGTCGCGGACGGCACGCTCAGCATCGCCCGGGCCGCCCGTCCGGTGCTGAACGCGCTCTATGCCGACCGCCAGCCGCGGGTGCTTCGCGCCACCGAGGAGGAGCTCGCCGTCCATAGCGACTTCCTGCGCAACCGCTTCGGCAAGGTCTTGCCGATGTGGCGGGAGCTCGAGGCGGCCGATGGCGCCTCCCCCTCCCCCTAAGGACCCGGTCAACCTACTTCCTGTGCCTGGCCTTCCGCTTCCGCCTGTCGCCACCGCGACCGGTGGCTCTGCACCCTGTACCGGCCGCGCCGGATCCGCCAGGTTGGCCGGTCGCCCGGCTCGACACCCATCGACCCCTCACGCCGCCTGCGGGAGCATGACGTCAACGAAGCGCTGGGGCATGGAGCCGTCGCTGGTCCGCACCTGGATCAGCCCCGAGCGCCGCGGCTGGATGTAGGTCAGCCGCTTCTGCTCGATGCCGAGCTTGGCCGCCATGCTCTTGTGGAACTTTTCGTGGACGGAGAGCACGACGGTGCAGCCGGCGTTCGTCAGGATCGGGTCGGGATAGTCGTCGAAGCTCTGGCTGGCCAGGATCATGCCGAGGCCGAACTTCCGCGCCTCGCGGGCCACCAGGTTGATGGGGTTGCTGTCCTCCTCCGACATGAAGAGGTGCGCCTCGTCGAGGACGAAGAAGGTGTCGATCTCGTCGGTGAGGCCGCGCCGGCGGCACCGGAAGAACAGGTCCTCCAGCAGCGTGTGCACGAACATGACCTTCTCATCCCCGTCGCGCGTCGAGATGTCGTAGCGCCAGACGCTGCTGCGGGGGTCGAAGGGTGGCTCCTCGTCGCGGAAGATGCCGCTCTCCGCCAGGTTCGAGATGCGCTCCTGGACCGACTTCATGACCTCCTTGCTGGAATAGCGCAGGACGTCGTCCAGCTCGCGGCCGGTCTCGATGCTGTTGATGTACTCGGCGAAGAGCTTGATGCACTCCTCCTGCAGCGGCTTCAGGTCGACCAAGTCGCCTTTCATGCCCTTGAGATGCTCGCGCTCGAGGCGCTGGTGTATCTTTTCCAGCTGGTTCAGCTTCTGCACCGCCACCGCGTTAGTGCCGATGGTCATCTGCTTCAGCTTGAAGTCGCAGAACCATTTCAGGGTCGAGAGGGTCGGCTGCCGCTTCGGCTGCCTGGCGTTGTTTCGCGGGTCGAAGTCCAGGCTCCAGGTGCGGGCGTCGTCGCGGTAGAAGCCGCACTGGCGGTACATGTCCTCCATGATGTTGGTCAGGCAGGCCTCCTGCTTGGGTCCCAGCTTGCGGGACGTCGAGTTGAGAAGGCGGGTGAATTCCCTTATGCGCCGGCGCACGCCGCCCCAGTCCTTGTCGTCGACGATGCGAAGCGGGTTGAGGCCGTAGTTGGTGCTCTCGGAGAAGACCACGCTGCTCATGCCCGGCAGGGTAATGTCGCCATGTACGTCGGGTACGATGAACCTCGCGCGCTGACTGGACTGCTGCGCCTGGGCGACGAAGCTGCGTATCGTGTGTGTCTTGCCGGCGCCGCTGCCGCCGGCGATGGCTACAACGCCGTTGACCGCGCTGCGGCTGCGCCAGGTTATCTCGATGGGTTTCTTGGTCCGGTCGTCCGGGAACTTCGAGTGGCCAAAATGGATCTGCATTGGTAGGCGCTGCCCTGGCGACGGGAATGGTCCGGCGACGACCGGCGGCCAGGAGGAACCCGGCCTCAGGATATTCGACGCCAGGGCAATGATTTCACGGTCGAATTGGCCCCGCTGATCCCCCGGCCTCGTCGGCGGCCATCAGCGGCAGTAGGCGTCGATCCCGTCCTCGATGGCCTCGCTTTCCCGCCGGTCCGCCGTGAGGCCGTACTTCAGCTTCACCTCGACCCAGCGCACCAGGAAGGCGCAGCGGCGCTCGCTGGAGGCCGGCAGCCACTCCTCCGGCCCCTTGGCGGCCTTCTTCTTGTTCACCTCGCGGTCAACCGGAACCAGGTTCATGGGGTCGTTGTAGAACGCGGCCTTCTGCCGGGCGGTCCAGCGCTTGGCGCCGCTGTCGTCCGCCTCCTGCACCGCCACGACATGGTCGACGTCGATGGCCTGCGGATCGGCCATGGTCTTGCCGGTGTACACATCGACCCACTGGCCACCCGTCACGGAACAGCCGTTCTTGCCCGTCCTAGTGCGGATGCGGCTGGACATGGCGAGCACGGCATGGCGCATGTTGAGGCAGGTTCCCTCGACGCCCTCCTCCCAGCCGCCCCAGCTGTCCCGGTCGTAGCCGCCGCGCTGCTCGTCGGCGATCGGGAGACGCGGCAGGCTGTGCGCCTTCCGGATCAGGGCAGGGTCGAGCCCATAGCCGGCGGCGGCCACCTGTTGCCGGTTCTGCTCGGCGCCGGCTTCACCGGCGGGGCCGAACACCGACAGTCCGGCCAGGATCGCCGCGGCGGCGCCCAGCATCTGGGAAGAGGGCTTCGACAGCATGGGACTTGCTCCTGCGGAGATCGGATGCCGCCAGGATGCGTCCCCGAACCGAAAACGCGCCCACTGTGCCGCCGCCGGCCGGGGTGCCGGTCCGCCAAAAAAATTCATGGAAGGGGGTGCGCGTTTTCAGATCGGGGCGGCAATCCTTCTCTGGCCGGCGGAGATGCTCCGCCTCCCCCATCGAAACGACTGCTCCCTGGAGTCCCGCCATGCCCGTCGCCGCCTCGATCGCCGCTACCGCCAAGCTGCAATCCAAGACCATCGACCTGGGCAGCATGGACACGGAGATCGTGGACATCGACGTGACCATCTTCCGGGATCCGGCCGAGCAGGCCCGGGCGGCCAACATGGCCAGGATGGGCTTCCTGGAGGTCTGCGAGGCGGTGGCCGTGGTCAAGGCGAACGGCGGCGTGGATGCCGGCATCGTGGCCGCCCTGGAAGGGCGCGCGGAGGGCATCTGCCGTCTGATCGCCATGCGCCGCTACGAGGACGCCTACACCGGCGCCATGGCCGTGCTCCATTCCTGCTACCGCGGCCTGACGCCGGTGACGGTGGTGCCCTACATCGTGACCACGGTTAACCTGGCCGAGAAGGCAGCGCAGGGCGACTTCAGCGTCTCCGCCGAGGACGTTCAGAAGGACATGGGCGTGCTGGGCGAGAGCGGGGTGCTGGAGCTGCACGAGCTGGCCGGAACCAGCCTGGGAACGATCCTCGGCGACGATGAGGGGGCCGAGGAGGCCGCCTACGATTTCACCCACGTCCATGCCGAGGAATCGATGGGCCTGTCCGCGCTCCACTGAACGGACCGGCCGCAAATTGCGTATTGACTATCTCGTACGCATGGGCTATTCGTTGCCCGTCGGCCCGCAAGGGATCGACTATGGCGATAAACGCATTGCGGAATAAGCGTTGTGGACCCGGGGGCGGTACCCGGCGCCTCCACCAAACCCCGCTCCGGGTCCTCTTCAATGAGGGCCGGCCGGGATCATGGGGGCGAATCAGGATCGACACGCGTGGTAAAGGCAAGGTCTTCGCTCGGCATGGTTCCGCCGTCATCGGGCCGCTCTGATGAATGCCAACGACAACGGCTTCGTCGCTGATCGCGTTGCCGCCTAACCCCTGACGGGGAAGGGCCAGACGCCTTCAGCGCGGTTTGGAGGGGCACCGGGCAACAGAAGCCCCTCCGCTGAATTCGGGCTATCCGGAAGGCCAGAGCCAGATGAACACCCCTACCTTCGACTACGAGGCCATGGTCCATCGGGCGATGCGCCACGGGCTCGTGCGCGACGCGCTGCGCGTCGTGGAGAAGCTCGGCCACATGCCCGATGGACACAACTTCTACATCGGCTTCATGACCCGCTTCCCGGGCGTCGACATTCCGGACTTCCTGCTCGAGCGCTGGCCCGAGGTGATGATCATCGTGCTGGAGCACCAGTTCTTCGATCTCGTCGTCGGCGACGACAAGTTCAGCGTGACGCTGTCCTTCCAGGGCAGGCATCACCGCCTGACCATCCCGCTGGACGCCGTGTTCCGGTTCGCCGACGACAACTCCCATTTCCTCGTGCAGCTGCCGGTCGCCATGCCGCCGGCGCCGGTCGTCCAGTCGGCTCCCCGGGAGCCCGCGCCGGCGGATGCCGTTCCGGTGGACGGGGCCGGCGGAGATGGCAAGGTCGTGAACCTCTCCGCCTTCCGTCGCAAGGCCGGCTGACGTGTCCGGCGGCCGCTACCCCGCGGCGCCGCTGCCGCTTGCCGATCTGCTGAGGGCGGTCCTGGCCGAGAAGACGTGGGCCGCCTCATGGGATCATGGCGAGCGCCATTGGCGTGGCGTCGCGGCGACGGCCCTGAAGATCGTCGAGACGGCCGAGCGCGCGGGCCGGGCCTTCGCCGATCCCGACATCGATCTGCTGATCGCCTTCGGCATCTTCCATGACAGCCAGCGCCGGAATGACGGGTTCGATCCACAGCACGGCGCACGGGGTGCCGGTTATGCCGAGCGGATCCATCTGGCCACCCGCTTCCTCCTGGACACGCCGGAGGGGAGCCGGCTGGGGCAGCTGTCAGAAGCATGCCGCGGGCACGCCGACGGCCTCCATTCTGAGGATCCGATCGTCGGCATCTGCTGGGACGCCGACCGGCTGAACCTGTGGCGGGTCGGAATCGAGCCGGATCCGCACTACTTCACCCATCCCGAGATCTCCGGCCAGCTGATCGGCTGGGCACGGCGGGTCTGGGACGAGCCTCCCGGCTGGGAGGCGATCGGAGAGCGGTGGAGTGCCGGTCCGGGCGCCGGTCTGGGCGCGCTGCCCTGGCCGCAGGACGCGCTCGACCTCACGGACCCGGACGACCTGCTCGAGCCATAGGCGCAGCCTCGCGGATCCGCCAGGTCAGATGGGCGTCTTCGCGGGAGTATCATGCCCTCATGGGGCCAGGACGTCGTCCTCGGCATCGGCATCCGCCGGCTCCGTCACCATCAGCTCGATGCCGGCGCTGCGGAACCCCTCGATCATCTGCCGGCGCATATGCGCCTCCGCCGCCGGCGGAAGGCCGGGGCCGCGCCAGCCCTCGACGATCAGGTCGTTGCGCACCGTGAAGGTGACGTGGGCCCGATTGTAGAAGTCGAAGCTGTTGCGGGGCTCCTTGCCCGGCCGCACCACCTCGATCACCAGCCCGCCGGAGGTCCGGTATGCCAGGGCCTGTTCGCCGCGCACCGAGCCGAAGGACAGGTTCGCGTCGGCGCCATGGCGTGCCCGCGCCTTGGCGATGGCCATGGTGGGCACCGCCTGGTCGCCGTGCAGCCTGTCGATGATCTGCCGGATGTGGCCCAGCGGGTCGCGGACCTGGGGCGCATCGCCCTTGGCCAGGCGATCGGCGTAGCCGTCCAGCATGAGGTCCAGCTCGCCCATCAGGCGGCCGGTCAGGTCCGTGAGGTCGCATCGTACGCCGCAGACCATGATGTGCGAAGGCCGCTGGCTTCCTTCAGGGAGGTTGTAGAGCGAGCGCACCACAGCGCCGATGCGATCGCGCACCAGGGCACGGCGTGCCGCGGGCAGGTGCGGCGGCGTGAAAATGCCGGCCTTGCCCCGGTCGGTTGTCACCTGGACCTCGCTGAAGCCGAGCAGGGCGATGGCCGCATCACGCATGGGACGGCCATCGTCGCAGGGGACGGCACCGACCAGCTCGGCCAGCAGGTTCTGGATGGCGGTCTTTCCCGCCTCCGGCGCGCCGCAGATGGCGATGTTCAGGCCCTTGATCCGGCTCGGCATGACGTGCTCCTCAGGAATGACCGGCCGGTCGCAGCTCGGCCCGGCGCTGGTCGAAGAAATACTGGGCCCATTGGCTGGGAGGGACATTGCGCTGGATGCCGTGCACGATCTCCGTCCCTAGGCGCTGGGGATCTCCGTCCTGGGTGTCGTTGGCGACCTGCATGCGCAGCGCCTCGAAATCCAGGTCGATCACCCCTTCCCAGAGGACGTCCCCCTTGTCGTCATAGACCGTCAGGTAGTCGTCGTCACGAAGATGGCGGACCCCCTGATAGGCGGGACGGCCATCGCGCCTGAAGGCCCAGATCACCCCTGGGGTTCCGTCCTCGCTCAACGGGATCAGCCGGCCGCGGATCACGGACATTCCGGGCCCCTCAGATGGCGGCCGTACCAAGACCGCGCCAGCCATCAGGCCGACTACCAGCGGGGGGCGGAAGCGGCATCGTTGCCTTCAGGATCACGGCGCCAACGGTCGGCATGGTGGGCCCTTCGATGAGCAATTCTTGGCGGTCACTGAGAGCGATATTGCCGGCGGCGGATTGAAAACAAGGAACTTCGGACGCGATCAGGTGGCGATCGCGAGGGTCCGGACGCATTTTCGGTTCGGGGATGCATCCTGGTCGCTGACCAGGTTACAGCCAGAGATCCCCGCCATGCTGCAGGCTCCCCCTCTGACCTCCTTCAAGGGATCGCTCACGTCCATCGTCGACCCGATGCCGGGAAAGGCGACGGTCATCCGGGATCTGCGCCGCCAGCGCGCCAAGGCGGCGGGCGAGCTTCAGCACCTGCGCCGGCGGCTGGGCGGCGGCCAGGCCGAGGCGGAGCGCTACATGGCGGCAAGCCGTCGGGTCAGCGACCTGGAAGCCCGGCTGATGGAGTGCCACCTGGGCCGCGTCGGGGCCGCAGGCGGTTCCGGCGAGGAGCGCCGCGCGCTGCGGTGCCGCCTGCGGCAGGTGGAGCGAGACTGCCGGGCGCAGCTCTCCACCCGATACGAGGGCGTCGGCATGTTCCGGGAGAACGTGGACCTGGCCGACATGCTCTGCGCGGAACGCCGTCAGCTTCGGGCAAGGCTGCATGGCATCGCGGTCGGCCGGCGGCTGGAACGGGATGCGGAGCGGACCGGTTTCGCCCTGGTTCGCTGTGAGGATGGCGAAGAATGCCAGCTGTGAGACGCCGCCGGCGGCGCCCGAAGGCGAAGGCCACCATCTGGAATTTGCCGGCCGGGCTGCAGCTTGGCCTGGCGCTGGCCCAGCGCCCGCCGCAGAAGACCAGCAAGATCGACGTGGCCTCCCTCCCGATGCCGGAGGGCCCCTGGTTCGTCTACATGATCGCCAACCGGGCCGGGCAGACCTATGTCGGCAGCACCACCGACCCGCTGCGCCGGGCGGCTGAACATAACCGCGAGACCGGCCACGTCGGCCGCGGCGCCAAGGCGACGACGAAGGGCCTTATCCGTGGCGGCCGCACGGCCGACGCGGACGGCGAGCTGCCACCGCCGAGCTGGCGCCTGGTCTATGTCGAAGGCGGCTTGGCCGACCGGTCGGCGGCCCTGAAGCGCGAGCGGGCGGTCAAGTTCGACTTCGCCATGCGCGTCGAGGTGCGCAAGTCCTTCGAGGAGACGCTGCGCCAGATCAAGGCGCAGGCACCTGGTCCGGCGCTGGCCGAAGGCGGACCGGCAGGAAGCGACCCTGATGCCCATCCGCCGGGTAAGGAGAAGCCGACGCGCCGCCGGGTAGCCAGAGCGAAGCCGGGCCCCGGCGCCCTGGCGGCGCTGCATGGCATCGAGGATGAGTCCGCGTTGGAGCTGGCCGGCCCGTAGGCTTCAGAGGCTCCCCTCGATGATCGCGCGGATCTCCGCGATGGTCAGTGCGTTGTGGCGGCCGTCCAGGCTGCGGTCGGCGTTCCACCGGCTGGCCTTGCACACGATCATGATGCGGCCGCGCAACCAGCGGATCACCAGCCTGGCCGTATCCGGGAGCGGCTCCCTTGTTCCGTCCTCGTCCTCTGAGATGAAGCCCTGGTCCCAGATGGAGCGATCCTCGTAGTCGCCGCGGCCCAACTCGACCATTTCCTGAACGCCACGCTCCTGGATGCGGTTGAGATCCTCCTGCTGCAACCCGAACAGGCGGACCGGCGGAAGCTCGGCTAGATCCAAGACCAGGAAGGACTGCACCGGGTCCGCCTCGACTGCGCCGACGGTCAGCTTCGCCGGGCGGACGATGTGGGCACGGCGCGGCGACGACTGGAACTCCAGGGTGCCCGGCACCTCCCCGTAATGGACGGCGGCGCAGTCGGTGGTGCCGAGTCCCGGCAGCAGAACCTGGCTGAATTCCCCGCCCATCAGCGGCCGCAGATGGCGGGCCATCGATGCCGGGTCGAGCACCTCGATGATGGGGCCGGGCCGGCCATCGACCACCCGCCCGAAGGCCTCCGTCCATTGCTGCCGCATCCGGGCCTGCGATTGTTCCCGGGGCGATGAAAAGGTCATGGCTGCACCTGCGGTCCGTCGGACTCTTCAGATGCGCCTTTCAGGGCCGCGTTTCCAGTTCGGGGACGCAGGATGGGTGCATCGACGTTGTTGTCCGCCCACCGCTCCAAGGAGCCGCGCCATGCACCCCTGCCTCGCCATGATGATCTTCGCCCGCGTTATGGTCCGCTTCATGCTGCCGGCAAGGCCGGCCGCCACGCGAGCGCGCCTGGAGGGCTGAGGCCGTGGCCCCGCTGCACCTGATCGCCGTCGAAAGCACCAAGGGCTTCAACGCCCTGGGTGCGGATCTGCGCGCCCTGATGCGCCACCTGCGCGGCTGGGTTGGCCGATGAACGCAAGACGGCCCGGCCGTTCTCCCGGCCGGGCCGCTAGATGTTTGGTCCCGGCGTTTGGTGGAACGGATTTCGTGTGAAGCGGCCGGGATGGCGTTCCCATTCCCGGCAGATGAACTCGTAGGGCGTGAGCCCCTTCAGTGTCTTCAGGCGCCGTGCGAAGTTGTAGGCGGTGACGAAGTCGGTGAGGTGCCGGCGAAGTTGGTCGCGGCTGTCATAGTGGTAGCGCCGGCCAGGCTCCTCAGGCTCTCTTGACTATGCTGTATCGCTCGACGGACCGCCTCAGTCGCGCGGGCGCTCCCGTGTAGAACCTGGCCCATAGTGCCTCCTGCCATTCCCGGCTACACAACGCACCATCAAAAGCCGGGACCGAACACCTAGACACCAGCCGGCTGGAAGGCGTCGACGCGGCGGAGAGAGTGAACCTAGCCGAGTGGTTCGACTTCATCTCCTTCACGCGCTCCGACCTGTGCGGCATGGAGAAGGAGATGCACGGCCGGCAGCACCGCCTTTACCGTGACCTGCTGGCCGAGCTGCTCGGGATCGAGCGCCGCGCCTACGCCGCTGCCCTCGCCGGCACCTATGACGGCGCGATCGCGGATCCGGCGGGGCGGCGGGCGCCAGCGAAGCTGAGCTTGGACTGCTTCCAGCCGAAGCTGGCCGACCCGGGGCCCGCAACACGGTGGTTCCTCCTGGCGCCGAAGGAGGTGACGGCCAGCTACATGGACCTGATGCTACGGGCCAAGGGCGCGGTGGCGGCGTAAGGAGGGGAAGGCTGTGGTGCGACAAACCTAACGACACATTCATAGGCTTCTGCCACCGGAACCAGGAGCATCGGACTATTGTTAGCCAGCATAAACTGGTTTATTTTCCCTCCGAGAGGAGATCGACCGTGTCGCAGGCAGAAAAAGGACAGCGCCAGACGCCACAGGCGGCCTACCAAGCGCGTCGCAGGCAGATGCTGCGTCCGGTGACCTTCTTTCCGCCGGACCGGGCGGCCATGGATGCGGCCATAGCCGCGTCGGATCTGAGCCAGCAGCAATGGCTTGCCCGGGCCGTCGACGAAAAGATCGCCAGAGATGCCCGCAGGGCTCAGCTCGCCGCCGTGCTGGACGAGGCCAAGCACAAGTTTGGCGCCCAGGTGTTCTGGAATTTCCCCGATGACCGTCCAGTAGAGGAGATCATGCCCTCCGCGATCAAAGCCTTGCGCAAGTATGGCGGGATGCGGGGATTCCACTTGGCTACGCGCATGCAGGAACTGGCGGAGAGTTAAGTCATGGCGTTGACCGAAATCCAACGGTCAGCCCTGGCCGCAATCGCGCGCAACCGTTCGCCAAGCAGCCATTGCGCTGGCGGAACGGTGCTGAACGTGACCGACATCCGGCTTTCGGACGATATCGACCTGTTCCACGACGCCTTCGATGCGGTGGCGCAGTCTTTCCAGACCGACCGTACCTCGTTGCAAGAGGCGGGTTTTCAAGTCGTGGAGACGGATCGCTCCACTCCCCACCGGGGGCATGCCGAAGCCAGGGTGCTCCGGAATGGCGACGAGGTTCTGCTGCAGTGGGTTCATGATAGCGCCGTGCGGTTCATGCCGGCCATTGAAGATCCAGACTTCGGCTGGCGGCTGCATGACCATGACCTAGCGGTCAACAAGCTGCTGGCCCTGGCAGGGCGGCGCGAGATACGGGACTACTACGACATTGTCCGGCTGATCGAGCGCGGCGTGTCGCTGGCGGCCCTGGCCTGGGCCGCACCGGGCAAGGATCCAGGCTTCACACCCGAGCTCATCCTCGACGAGATCAGCCGGAACAGCATCCACCCCCGGTCCGCTTGGCAAGCCCTTCATGTACGGGGCAGCGTCGATCCCGTGCGGATGAAACAGACCTTCCTCACGGCGCTGAGGGAAGCCCGGGACCTGCTCCAGCAACTCCCACCGAAAACAGTCGGACATCTTTTGATAGACGCCTCTGGCGAGATCGCCAGCATCGACACCGCAATGATAGCGGGCGAATTGAACGGCATCATCGCACACCCGCCGACTACTGGTGGCGCTTGGCCGCAGATCCCGAACCTGGACTACGAAGATCCGGACGACGGGCCGTTGCCTTCTTGAAGGGGTGCCGCCGGTGGCGAAGCTGGGCTTGGTCTGGTTCCAGCCGAAGTGGGCCGATCGGGGGCCGCGACGCGACGGTTCCTCCTGGCACTAATCACGTTCCAAAGCGATCGGGAATCCCCCAGAGATTCTCCCAGGACGGAAAACGCTCTAGAGTCCACGCGACCGCCGCTGCAGGCGGGCCCGCCATACCATCCGCAGGACGATCCAGAGCAGGCCCACGGTCAGCAGGCCGGCGCCCAGCAGCGTCCACTGCACAGGGTATGGCGGGCCCGAGACGGGGCCCATCTCGAGGACATCCAGGCCCAGGGCCACCATGATAGACCCTGCCGCGATCATCGGCATAATGAGGTGCGGCAGGACGATATGGCTGTAAAAGGTGTCGTCGATGTAGGGCTCGGCCCTGATCTTCTCCGCCTGGGCTTACGGGGACGGGTTCGTGTCCATCATGGCCAATCCAGTGCTCGGGTGTTCGGATTGCACGGTGGGCGGGTAGCTGCCGTCAGGGCAGCATTGCACAGGGCTCCGGCGGCAGCATGGCGGACACCGGCAGGTCCGCCCGGGCAAGCGCGACAAAGGCCGCGCGGCCGTTCTCCAGCAGAGCGGTGGCGCCATCGGCCCCGAACTCCTGCTCAATGCGATAGAAGTCCGCCAGCTTCACGCGCTGCGTGCCGACCAGCGCCGCGCTGTAAGGGGCGTCGCTCAGCTTTCGCCACCGCATCTGGTCGGTGATCTCGACATAGCCGGAGGCCGTCACATCAACCGTGTAGCCGTAGTAGGCCAGAAGATCGGCGAGCCTGCCGGTCTCCATGAACCGGGCGCGAAGCCGGGCGACCTGGGCCAGGTCCCGTTGCCGTTCCTTCTCACGCCGCAGGCGTTCGTGTCGGTCGATGGCGCGGATGGCCGCCACCCACGCCGCGAGGACCCCGGCCGCGATGGCGAGGACGATGGGGCCAAAGACCACCGTCAGGGCAGCGATGGCGATGAGCAGAGAGACGATGAGCGACAGGGTGGGGGTGAGCAGCAGCATGGCTCAGATCCCCATCAGCGACTTCAGCGACGAGCGCAGCCGCTGGAACTCCTGGGTCTTGATGCCCGCGTGGATCGCCGCAATGGCGTCGGCCAGGTGCTCGTTGTGCTGTGGCAGGTGCCGCTCGCCCTTCTTCAGCTTCGCCCGGTCGAAGTGCCAGCCGGGCGCGTCCGGGTGCATGCCGTAGGCCCACTCGATGACCTGGCGCTTGGTGGCGTTCTTCATGCCGTGCGAGCCAAGCTTCACCTCCTGCTCGCTCATCTCGATGAGCGGCACGGTGCGCGAGAAGGAGGCCAGGAGGCCGATGCAGACGCCGGCGCCGAGCGCGGAAATGGCGGACTGCGAGCCGTGCGGCACCTCGGCGAAGGCGAAGCTCACCCCCTTCCCCATCTGGTCCAGCACCTCGGCGCTCTCGCGCGCCCGCCGGACACGGTCGCTCGATGCCCTGACCTGCTTGTTGTCGTCCTTCTCCGTCTGGCAGAGCCGCATGTCGGTGATGACGACAGCCTGGGTGACGATGTCGATGGTCGCCCGGACCATGCCGAAATTGGCGAAGGACGGGTCGAGGCCGAGGACGGTGATGCTCTGCCGGGCGGGGGCCCCGGCGTGGGGAGCGGGCGGGGCTATCAGCGTGTCCATCACGCGGCCTCCTCCGTCCGGGCCGTGGCCAGGCGCTCGGGATCGGCAAGCCCGCGGGCCTGGATGGCGCTGCGCACGTAGTCGATCAGTGCGGCGTGCAGCGCGGCCATTTCCTGGGTGCCGTCGAACACGGCGATGCGGTTGGGCTCGGCAACAGCGCGGGCCAGGAAACCCTCGCGCAGCCGCTGGTGGAAGGCCAGCTCCAGGCTCTCGAAGCGGGTCTCGGCCGAGCCCTCGCCGGCGTTGCGCTTCAGCGACCGGCCCAGGCCGATCTCGACCGGGACGTCGATCATCAGGGTGAGGTCCGGCTTCAGTCCGTCGGTGGCGAACAGCGACAGCTTCTCGATCTCGGCCGGATCAAGGCCGCGTCCATAGCCCTGGTAGGCGACGGTGGTATCGATGCCCCGGTCGACCAACAGGACCGCTCCCCGGGCAAGGGCAGGCCGGTAGGTGGCCTCGGTCGCCTCGTGCCGGGCAGCGCACATCATCAGCGCCTCCGTCTTGCCGCGGAACGCGTCGGCCTCGCCGGTCAGCATCAGGGCGCGGATCTTCTCGGCTCCCGGGGAGCCGCCAGGCTCCCGGCTCGTGACCACCAGTCGGCCGTCAGCCTCCAGCGCCTCGCGCAGTACCCGCAAGGCGGTGGTCTTGCCGGCGCCATCGGGTCCCTCGACCGTGATGTAGAACCCCCGGCGGCATGCGACACTGTTCTGCTGAGTCATCTGCGGACCTTCCGATTGCTGCCGTCCATGGCGACGGATTGACACCACGAAATTGCGTCTATAATATCGCAAGAGCGTTGGATAAAACAAGCCGTTCGCGGCAGTGCCGGCGCCCGCCCCCTATCCTCCAGACAGGATGCGTCCCCGAAATGAAAGTGCAGTACGTCTCGATTGGGCCGACGCAGGCCGCCCTCGACGCCGGTGCCCCGACCCTGACCCCGGAGCTGTGCGCCTCGGTCGGCGCGCGTTACAGCCGGAACAACGAGGGGCTGGTGCGCATCATGGCGCAGGTCCGCGGGATGGATCCCGACAAGGCCGTGGACAGCATCTTCCGCATGGTCGATTACGGCCATGCCTCCATCGCCGACATGGCGCCGATCGTCATGTTCATCGACGAGGTCAGCTGCTGGTCGATCTTCCAGATCTTCAACTGGTGCCAGCGCGCCAGCGGCCAGGAGAGCAGCACGCGCTACATCGACTTCTCCGTGGTGCCGCCGCTGGCTCCTGGAATGGCCGGCATTCCGGAGGCGGAGACCGCCGAATGGCAGGCGCTCCTCAAGGAGGCCATGGAGCATTACGGCGCCATGACCCGCTTCTGGGCCGACGTCGCGGAACGCCGCCCGGAAGCGATGCGCCTGCCGGCCGAGCTGCTGGCGGACGCGGCCGCCAATCCGGATGGGTCCTCGGCCAAGAAGGTCGAGCGCATGCGCCGGAACTTCGTCTTCGACCGGGCCCGCTACTGGCTGCCGGCTGCCGCCCTGAACAACGTCATGCTGGTCATGCCGGTACGCGACTGGGCCGATCTGGTGAAGATGCTGGCCTCGCATCCGTCGCCAGAGCTGCAGGCCATCGGTGCTGAGATCCGCAAGGGCCTGGAGCTGGGCGCGCCGCGCATGGTGCGCCACGCCAAGGCAACCCAGGACTGGATCGAGGGCCACCGCATCGACGCAGAGGATGGCGTGACGCGCGCACGCTTCATGCTCGAAGAGTATCCCGACATGCTGCGGGATCTGGCGGATCACGAAGTGAAGGTGGCCGTCCATGGTACGGCCGGCGCGTTCCGCGCCGACATCACCAAGGCGCTGTCCCAGCACCCCCACCGCTACTCCTGGATCGGTCGCAACGTGCGCCGCATCCCGGTCAGCGTCTCCATCGAAGGCGTCTCGCTGGCCGAACTGCGCGACCTGAACCGGCACCGGACGGGCGAGCGCTTCACCGACGGCGTGCCGGTCGGCTTCTACGCCGCGGAGGACCAGGTCGAGGGGCTGGAGGGCATCGACCTGACCGCCTTCAATGCGGCCTGGGAGTTCGGCCTGCGCAATGCGCGTCGCCAGCTGGGCCTGGTCGCGGACGGTCGCGCCGATGCGCCCTACTGGGGCCTCTTTGGCACCCAGTACGACTGGGAGCATCACCTGCAGCTGGACAAGCTCATCTACATGATCGAGCTGCGCACCGGCCTCGGCGCCCACTACCGCTACGCCAAGCACTTCCGCGACGTGCATGACGCGCTGGTCAAGGGGCTCCCCGTGCTGGAGGGGCTCATCCAGCTCGGGCAGGCGGAGCCGGAATGAGGCCGATGAACGACAACTCCGATCCCAGGGCCTGCCAGATGCCGGGATACATGGTCACCCTCGACGTCTTTCTGCGGCCGCTCGCCATCCTCATGTGCGTGATGTTCGCCATCATGGCGATCGCGGCGCTGATCGGAGGTTGAGCTGGATGGATCAGGAGACGCGCTACCTGCTGCACGGGACGTCCATGCGGGCCTTCGTCCAGATCATGATGGACGACACGCTCCGCCAGTCCGAGCCTGGCACCTGTCATGTCAGTCTCACCCGAGATGCCGCGGCCGCGCACCGCTTCGCCACTATGCAGGCGGAGATGGACGACCGGCCGATCTACGATGACCGGGATCTCGGCCTCGCCGCCCAGGTCGCCGAGATCGAGGCGGCACGCGCGTCGGGCCTGCGGCGTCCCGAGGGCGTCGTGCTGATGTTGGACCGGGCAGCGATGATCGAGGCCGGCTACGCGCTGGAGGCCTTGTCCGATCCCGTATGGGGCGGAGGCCAGTGCGACGATGAGCGGGAAGAGGCGGTGCTGGAGGATGTGACCGGCCTGCACCGCTTCATCGTCGCCATCGGCGTGGACCGGGAGGTCTTCTGCGGCTTCTGCCTGCGGCTTCCCAAGGGGCCGTTCCAGACCGACGCCATCGATGCGGCGGAGGTCCTGCGGCGGACCCCGAACCTGCCGAAGGCGCTCCGGGATGTTGGCGAGAAGGTGATCGCCGACTTCCCGGATGTTCAGCTGCGGGCCCCGGCCCAAGCGTATATCGCACGCCGCAAGGAGGCAGCCCAGCCATGATGAACCCGCACGACACCAGGAGCGAGTACGTCACGACCGTCGCCCGGGCGGAATCGACGCGCCAGGACATGCGCCTGGGTCTCGCCGGCGCCCTCAAGGATCTGCTGGAGCGATGCCAGACCGCATTACTCCTCGTGGAAACGGGCCGTCTTTCAGGTGACCGCTATTACGGTGCCGACGAGTTCGGCCTGGGGCAGGCCAAGAAGGACGCCGGACGGGAGGCGGAGCGGCTCGGCGAGATGGACGTGCTGGTGCTGCTTGCGGCCGCGCGCCAGGTCAGCAGCGCCATGTCCGAATACAGGTCGTCCCAGGACGTCGATCGCATCAAGGATCCGCTGGTCCAAGAGGCCCGCCTGCTGGTCGCCGCGTTCCGCGAGCTGCGCCTGATCGCCGTCACCGAGGGCAATGGAGACAGGCCCTTCTTCGTCACCGACGCGACGGCGGAGCGCGCTCGCACCATGACCTGGCGCCAGAATGCCGGCGTGCTGAAGGTCGGCGACGAGGTGCAGTGGAACGAGCCGGCGCCCGAGGGCGGCGACGCGGCCAAGCCCCGCCTGTTCAGCGGCCGCATCCGCATGATCGAGCATGGCACGGCCGTACTGGGCAGCATCCGCGAGCATCACAGCGCCAGCTGGAGCAGCGGCAGGGATCCTGTCTTCGTCACCAAGCAGATTTCCGAACTGACCCGCTACATCGATCTGGACTGACGGTCATGAGCCTCCAGGAACTCGACTTCGCCGCCTCGCCCGGACGAGGCGCCATCCCGGTGCCGGCGCCTTTCGCCTCACGGGCAGCCGCTCCCTCCACCTTCTGGCGCGGCTGGGGCTTCGACGCGTCGGATCGCGCCAAGCTGAGGCAGGCACGGCCGGCAATCCTCGCGCTCGCCGCCGGCTGGGCCGTGATGCTGTCCCTCTCCGCGCTCGCCGGATGACCACCCTCGACCTCTTTGACCCCCCGTCGCAGCGCCTTTCCTGGGGGGCGGAAACCGTCTACACCGACGGCGTCCACATGTTCATGGACCAGACCTCCTACGCCCTGAAGGTCGAGGGGGAGTGGGTCCTCGACCGGGCCCGGCTCGAACCCCTGCACCGGATGGCCCGCAAACTCGGCATCGGCCGCTGGTTCCAGGCGAAGGCTCACTTCCCGCACTACGACCTGACCACCATGGGCGCGGCGGAACGCGCGATCCGCGCAGGCGTCGTGCTGGTGTCGCTCGACGACATGGTGCTGTTGGCGCGACAGGTGGGCGAGGAGATCGGCCAGCTGTCGCGCACGCCCGGCTGGCGGCCCACGCCGCTGGAGCCGGACGACCTGGAGGCGCGGGCCAGGCTGGCGCGGGAGCGGAACCTGGCGCTGATGCGCCGCTTCGCGCCCGGCCGGCAGGTGGGCGCCCGCGGCACGGACCATCTCTGAGCGGCTAGCGTCCCCATAGTGAAAACGCCAGGGCGCCTGGGGCCTCCAGGCCGCGGCGCTGAGTTATGCTTCGGGCATGTTCACCTGGACGCCAGTGCCTCTGCTGGCCGGAGAAAGCGGTCATGGTCCACTTCACCCGCAACGGCAACCTCTACGACCCGCGCCACGACAGGATGATAGACAAGGACGACTACTCGCGCTGGCTGAAGGCCAAACAGGAGTCCGGCCGCGAGCTGTCCAGCCTGGAGCGGGCGGTGGCCAAGCGGCTCTGGGAGAAGAACGAGAACAGCGAGTCCGCGGGGCCAAGCCACGATGAAGGCGAGCGACCCAAGCATTATGCCAGGGCGTTGCAGCGCACGCTGCGCCTTGCCCGCGGGCTCGGGGAAAGCGACCGGCTCACGCTCTACCGCTTTGAAAAGTCCCAGAGCAACGAGGCTATCGAGGAGCGCAAACGCCAGATCATTTCCCACATGAGGGGCATCCGGGAATGCCTGCCCCTCGACGCCACGGGATACTTCGACGCCCACAACGATGCGGTGGACCATCTGAACCAGGCCTTGCTGGTCGATCCGGACCTGGCTCTGGAGCTTGATGGCGGCATGGAGGACATGCCCAGCTCGGTGATGGTGACCGCCCTCAAGGCCTACCTTGAGGATGATGAGCGGGAGATCCACGACGAAATCGCCATGCTGATCGTGGATGTCGCCACCGAGGAGGCGGAGCGGAACCACTCGGACCAGAAGATCGAGAAGACGGTCGAGAGCACTCTGGGCTACTTCCTCGAGGGGGATTCGGAGAAACTGGCCAAGATCGTCCGCGAGCTGCAGAACGACACCCCTCTTGCGGTCCTCTGCGCGGCCCGCATCAACGAGGAGCGCGGTATTCCGGGTCTTGCGCGCTTCAACCGGTTCTTCAAGCACATCGTCGTCAAGGGGGAAGCCGAGCTGCAGCCTGCGACCGAAGGCGAGCAGCACATCGCCGAGGGCAAGCTCGAGGTCGACTGCTTCCGGTCCATGGAGAACTACCACAACGCTGTCGGCCAGTGGATCAAGGACGACAGCTCCGATTGGCGGGACTTCAACGACATCATCCAGGAAGGGTTCGAGAATCGCACCTCCCCTGTCACGGTCGCCAAGGAGATCGAGGAGACGCTCAGCGACGGCGAAGAGTACGAGGAGGAAACCGATGAGGAGAGGTTCGAGCCCTAAGCGGGCCATGCCACGATTTCCCTTGCATTGCCGCTGCTCCGTCTAACATTGTGCATATACGCACACAGACGCAAGAGAGCAGCGATGTCCAAGACGGAAGCCACCACCGGCAAACGCGCCACCATCTACCTGCCGGATGCGGAACTCGCCGCGAGGGGAATGGCCTGGGCCCGCAAGGCAGGCATTGGCCTTGGCGTCATTCTCCAGGAACGCTTGGCCGAGTTGATGGCTGGCGAGGCGACGGCCTCCGCGCCGACGGCAGAGCGGGCTGCCGATCGGCGCTCGGTGGACAGGCGGGCGCAGGAGATTCTCGACAAGGCCGTGGCGGCTGACGGGCAGTACGTGCACCTGACCATCACGGCCGACGCGGCCGAGCTGAAGGTCCGGACGTTGAAGGGTGTGCTGGACCTGGCTGCTGAGCTTCAGGACCGCGATCTCATGCGCCGGGTACGGCAGCGCTGGCTGGCAATGGCCGGTTTGGACTACGGCGAGACGGCGCGTGTCCAGTACGGGTTCTTCGACCAGCCGGCGGATGCCGGAGCCGAGGCGGCGCGGATGCTGGTGACCGATGCTCCCCTGCAAAAGGGCAGCTTGACCGTGATCCAGATCCAGTCGCCGCGCGCGGACCGGGTCAATCTGGTCGAGCGCAACTTCGGGCTTCCGGGCGAGGCGGAGCTGTTCGAGCAGGCGCGCAGCGGCAGGGGCGTCATTCTGCTGGCGGGCGCCACGGATGCCGGCCTCTCCGCTACGCTGCGCAACCTGCTTCGGCTCCGAGAGGAAGCGGAGCGTGAGACGGGCAAAGCCCGCAAGAAGGTGATCCTCTCCAGGACTCCGGGCGTCTCCGCAGGAATCGCCGGCTACGAGATTCCCATCCACGCGCCAGGTGGCGATGCGCAGCGCGCTGCCTGCCGCATGGACCCCGACGACCTCGTGATCTGGGAGATGGGCGAGGAGGCGGATTTCGACTGCCTGGCGACCGTCGCCCACGATATGCCCGCCGTCACCTTCATGGGAACGATCCATGCCGCGGGCGCCATCCAGGCCATCGCCAAGCTGAATCTGCACATGCGGGACCTGGGCGAGAACTGGTCGGAGGAGCGTCCGCTGACCATCGTCGGCATGAAGCGGATCATGACGGAGCAGGGCATCCCACAGATCGTCTCCGAGGTGCTGCGCTTCACCGATCCGAGTGTTTTCGACACCATCCAGACGATGATCCGCAACAAGAACATCAACAACTTCAGCTTCGGCCACTTCACCGGCTTCAGGAGTTTCGCTCAGAACGCCGCGCATCTGGTCAGCACGGGCCAGATCACTCGGGCCACGGTCGAGTACCATTTCGGCGCGCAGTCCAAGAAGGCCACCAGCTGATTTCCAGTTCCGGGACGCATCATGCGCCCACGTCAACACCGAACACGACAGGAGGCCACGATGGCCCACCCCACCCCCGCCGACGCGCTGGAACTCGCCCTGAAGCTGCACGAGGGCCAGTTCGACAAGGCCGGCAAGCCCTACAGCGTCCACATCCTCGGCGCCATCGCCGCCCTGGAGGAGCACTTCCCGAACGCGAGCCCCCGCGCCAAGATCCTGACGGCGCTGCACGATTCCGTGGAGGATCGGCGCACCTGCTTCGAGGAGCTGGAGAAGCTGGGCTACGGCCGGGACATCAGCAAAGGCCTCTTCTATCTCGGCAAGCCCGAGCTGGAGCCGCTGAGCTACACGGCTTTCATCGAGCGCCTCTGCGCGGCGGACGTGCCGCTGGACCTGAAGCTCGACATCCTGCAGGCCAAGATCGCGGACAACCGGGACAACCGCCGCGAGGAGCGGCTGGCCCTGATCCAGTCCAGCCTGAAGCGCCGGGAGCTGCGCTGGAAGTACGACGCCGCCTTCAGCCGCCTCTTCGCAGAAGTGGCGATCACCAAGATGCTGCTGGCTGGCGCACCGATCACCGAGCAGGAGATCTCCGTCATGCGTCGCGCGTCGCATGCGCGCTGGCAGAGCGTTCCTTACGCCATCCCCGACGAATACCTGGCCGACGCCTTCATCGCGGTCGACATGGACGGCGTGCTGGCCGACTTCGACGACGAAGCTCGCCGGCTTGGCCTGCTGCCGTCCGGCGTTGACCTGAACAAGTCCGGCGAGCATCTCGATGCCGACAGCAAGGCCCTGAAGCGCCGTCTCTACGACGGCATCCAGGGAACGGACTTCTTCCGCAACCTGAAGCCGATGCCGGGTGCCCGCAGCCTGTGGGAGGCGATCTCCGGCGCCGATCCGATCATCCTGACCGCCGCACCGAAGTTCGGCGTGGGCGAGACCGGCGAGGCATTCCAGCGGGCTGCTCGCGACAAGGCCTGGTGGGTCGGCGCCTGGTTGGAGAGCCTGAGCGATGCCAGCGGCCGCTTCGTCTGCACCACCAGCGCCAAGAAGCCGCAGTTCATGCGCTCGACCGAGAAGAAGCGGGACGCGCGGCACGCCATCCTGATCGACGACCGGGAGCGCAACTGCCAGGACTGGGAGCGGGCCGGCGGCACGGCGGTGCATTTCAAGGACGCCCGCCAGGCCATCATCGAGGTCGGCCGCATCGTCGGCTGGGACGTGCTGAACGACCGGCCGATGGCGGAGGCGCCCGCCGACCATGACCCCGAGGAGGTGCTGGAAGACTACGCCTCCGACAGCCACGAGCCCTGACGCCAGGCCATCCGGCCGTCGGTTTGTGAATTCGCAAATCGACGGCTCCTCCCCCTCTTTCCTGTTGCTGGTACCCCATGCCGGACCTCTTCTCGCCCGCCCCTGCCCTTCCCTGCCATCCGCCGGCGAGCCCGCTGCGGCCGGAACTGATTCCCCGCACCTCCTGGGGTTCGTCGCTGGCGAACCTGCTGACCGAGGCCAGCTGGCGGGCCCTGAAGGCACCGTTCCTGGAGCGCACCGGCGGGGCCTGCCTGCTCTGCGGCGTGCCGCCGACCGGCAGGCGGCATGATGCGCACGAGATCTGGCGCTACCACGCGCCGCTGCAGCCTGCCACCACCGGCGTGCAGGAGCTGCTCGACATCTGGCCGCTCTGCGAGAGCTGCCACCGCATGTTCCACCTGGGCCTGGCCTTCAAGCAGGGCCAGCTCGGCGAGATGCTGGCCAGGCTTGCCGCGATGAACGGCTGGGGGCGTCACGAGGCCCAGGCCTATTATAGCCGGGCCGCGGCGGAGTGGGCTGCGCGCGGGCGATACGAGTGGGTGCTCGACCTGTCCGCCGTGATCGCCTTCCGTCTGGCGCTGCGTGCCGGACAGGACGGCTGGACCGTCGATGCCGGCGGATGGCTCAGTCGCGGCGGTTCCCGCTCCTGGGGCAACCGGACGAGGATTCTGGGGACCGCCTACGAGATCGGCGCCACGGTGCGGGCGTGCGAGGCGCCGGGCGGCTGGTACGCGCAGGTAAGGCGTGCGGCGTGAGGGATGCGTTTCCAGTTCGGGGACGCATGCTCCGCGTGAACGACGCCTTTCAGGAGCCCAGCCATGTCCGCCTTCCGGGGCCTCACCATCATGCAGAAGCAGAAGGTCAGTCGTATCCTGACTGCCTGCACAGCCGAGGACCCCGGGCTGCTGGCACAGGCCGGCGCCACCATCCAGCTGGCACTGCGGGGGCTCGACGGGCGCCAGATGCCGGTCATCGACAAGGTGCTCCCTGCCCTCGCGATGGACCTGAACAGCTCGGCAAAAGCCGCTATCCGGAACCTGGACGACCATGCGCAACGCGCCGTCGGACTGCACGCCTTTCGCTACGCCATCGCCGGCGGGATCGAGGAGCAGCGCAACACCGCCCGCATCTGCCAGATCGTCGCCGACCTGGCCAAGGCGGACCATCGGGTCGTCAACGCCGCCGCGTTGCGCATGGTCGAGATCGGGGAGGAGGCCGGCGTGAAGCCGCGGCGCTACGGTCCGTCCTCTGCTGAGGCTATCCGGAGCGGCATGGTCGAGCGGGCCGTCGAGTTCACCAAGGGGCAGCCGCCGCAGGTCCTGATGGATACGGGGATCACCATCGCGGAGCTGCTGGACGGGAACCCCGCCCCCGATGACCTGGGGCGCGCGCTGGATGTGCTCGCCCGCACGCTGCGCGGGATGGATACTGTCCAGCTCGAACGTCTGCAGGGCAACGACCGCCCCGCGGTGAAGCGTGCTTTCCAGTACGCCTGCAAGGGCGACAGCCGGGAGCGCGTCGCGATCGGCGAGATCATCCGGGTGATCCACTTCCTGCACGACTACACCGGGGATGCCGAGGGCGTCTCCACCATCGGCCGAACGCTCGACAGGGCTGGTGCCGCCGCCGGCGCCGAGCCGCGTGAAATCGCCTCCAGATCTGCCGAGACCCACCCTGTCGCGACCTTGGACGATGTCTCGGCGGCTGAACTGGCGGAACTGCGACGCAAGGCGGCGGCGCTCGATTCCATCATCGACGCCCTGGAGGGCCGCAACCTGAATTCCGACGGCACCAGCGACCTCTACGCCATCGAGGAGATCATCCTCAAGGAGGCCGGCATCGAGATCGTCCATGAGCACGATCCCGACGAGGACATCTACGGCCACGACGAGGAAGAATCGCCGATCGGCGCGCTCCTGGATTGATCGGCCGGATCCGTTTCCAGTTCGGGGACGCATGCTCCGGGTCGGATAAGCCCTTAACCCACGGAGCCCCGTCATGGCCGCCTTCACCCTGAGCCAGAAGCTGCAGGTCAACCGAATCCTGACCGACATCGCGGACGAAGGCCCGCTGGCGGTGATGCAGGCCGGCGCCGCCCTGCAGGTCGCCTGCACGTCGCCGAGCGGGCCGGAGTTCACCGAGAGCATTCTGGATCCGGTCAAGGTCGCGGAGGCGGTCGTCTCGCGCCTGAACGGCCAGGAAAAGGCGATCAGCGACCTGGTGCAGGGCCGCTCCAACTGCGCCGCGGGCTGGCGCGCTTGGCACTATTTCCAAGAAGCCGACAGCGGCGAGCTGGCATCGACGGCCCGCATCCTCCGGACAGCGCTGGACGTTGCCCAGGGCGATGCCTCGGTCCTGACCGCCGTCGCTACCGCGATGCAGGAGGTTGGCGCCAAGTGCGGCCTGACGCCGCGCGCCTGCCCGGCCGCCGGCTTCCGGCCTGCCGCCGTTATCCCGAAGACGGAGAACGCGGAGGAGATCGCTCGGGTCGGGGATGAAATCCACGGCCGTCTCGACACGGCTAAGGCCGATCTCCTGAAGCGCCGCCAGCGGACGCCGGCGCAGGTCGTCCAGGTTCAGATGGACCAGCTGTCCAAGCTCGTGACCAACATGCTGGTCAAGAACAAGAACTTCCAGCCGGGCACCGATGCGCGCGGCTATGCATGCGAGGCCTACCAGTTCCGCAAGACGCCTCGGACGCACGAGTTCGTGTCAGGCCCGCTGAAGGACTATGCCGCCTTCATCACCGAGCGGATCACGGAGATCACCCCGCTGCTGGTCGAGATGGCTTCGACCCGCGAGGAGGAGGAAGCCAAGGAAGCGCTGGACAGCGCCGGCCTGACGCCCGACGACATCCCCGTCCTGCAGCGCAAGGCGGCAGCGTTCGACGCCATCTTCGAGGCTCTGAACGGCCGCGACATCGACCAGGACTCGGTCGAGGGGCTCTACGCCATCGAGGACCTCATCCGGGAGCACGCCGGCCTGGACGTGACCCATGCCAACGACGCCGGCGAGGAAGAGGACGCCTCCCCGGCGCCCTGACCGTCACCAGCGACCGCCACTCCTCCTAGACCCGGAGCGCCACGATGTCCGCCTCCCAAGGCCTGTCGATCATGCAGAAGCAGAAGGTCAGCAAGATCATGACCGCCTGCCATGGCGAGAAGCCATACATCCTGGCGCTCGCCGGGGCGACCCTGGCTATTGCGCTTAAGTCGCCGAACGGCGCGCACCGGCCGGCGCTGGACCATATCCTGCCGGCGCTCGCCAAGGACTTGACGGCATCCAGCGCGCTGAACATCGAGGCGCTCCGCGACGAGGGCGACCGGGTGGTGGCGTACCGGGCTTGGCACTACACCCAGAGCTGTCCGCCCGACGAGCGCCGCGCCGTCGGGCGCATCTGCCAGTCCGTGGCCGACATGATGAAGGGTGAGTACCGCGTGGTCGAGGCGGCCGCGGCCCGCATGAAGGAGATCGCGGCGGAGGCGGGCATCAGCCCGCGCCCCGCCATCAATCCGGCCGCGGCGGCCAATCCCGTGCCGATGGTCGATCTCGCCGAACTGCAGCGCAAGGCCGCGGCGTTCGACGCCATCTTCAAGGCGCTGGACGGCCGCGACATCGACCGGGACTCGGTCGAGATCGTCTACGCCATCGAGGATCTCATCCGGCAGCACGCCGGCGTCGAGGTCACCCACGCGGCGGAAGACGCCGAAGAGGACGCCTCGCCGGCCCCCTGATCCTGGGATCGCCTGGACACCCCGATACCATCGACCGGAGAACCGACCATGCCCGCCCCCAACGTCAACAAGGACCACATCGACGCCTTGTCGCGCTTGAACGGCGCCTTCCGGCGGGCGCCTGACCATGCCCGTGCGATCACGGTGACCGCGATGGCCGCCATGTGCGAGGGGCGCCGGACGGCGATCATGCCCTACGAGCGGCTGATGGACGCCATCGTCGAGAAGCTGGAGCAGGGCAGCGACACCCAGATCGACGCCCTGCCCGGCCAGCTGCGCGACGGCGCCGTCGCGGGCCTCATGGTGATCACCCGGATGGCCGGCGGCGATCAGGAGATCTATCGCCAGATCACCACCTTCTTCCGCGAGATGGTCTCCTGCTCCCGCATCCTGACCGAGCCCGGCGCTGCCATCTACCAGGTGGTGCGCCAGTCGAGGGACGCCGAACCCCTCTACGAGTTCAAGTTCGCCGCGCCCAGCCCCGAGGTCGTGGCGATGATCCGGTCGGCCCAGGCCGAGGTTCAACAGGTCTACAAGCCCGACATCAAAAGCATGGTCCGGTCGCTCAAGGACCGCCTGGCGGCGACGCCGGATCGCGACGCTGCGGCCGGCGATAGCCCGGAGCCCTGAACCATGGCCATCATCGCCTCCCAGCACCGGCCGGGCACGCCGCTCGCCCACGACACCGGCTACACGCCCCAGCGGCCCTGGCCGGCCGACTGCGGCGTGCAGTGGAGCGACAAGGTCCCCTTCTTCCGCAAGAACCTGCCGCCGCTGCCCCACGACAAGGCCTTCTTCGAGGCCTTCCCCAAGGGACAGCTCGGCGCCTACTTCCGCGGCGAGGGCGAAACCATCGAGGAGGCCGAAGGCCACGCCTTCGCCCGCTATGAGCGGTTCAACAGCTGCAATCACGAGTGGGAGCGGGCCTTCGACGAGTACAGCTCCGTTGGCCAGTGCAAGTGCTGCGGCCAGCGGGCGACCTATGTCTTCGAGGCGAAGCTCCGCGAGTACAGTTCGGAGGGGCCGCTCTCCCCGGCGGATCTCCAGTTCATCTCCATGGGGCTCATGCGCCGCGACCCCAAGGGCCTGTCGCAGAAACATGTCGAGGAAGGCGAGCGCAAGCGCGCAGCCATCCGCATCAAGGCAGAGCATCAGGGCTTCCAGATCCCGGACGGCCCGGAGGACGAGGACGCCTATGAGGAGCTCTGCTCCAACCAGGTCGCCTTGTTCTGGCTGAAACATCGCGCCTGGTACGACGAGTTTGCCGCCACGCTGCCGCCGCCGGCGCACCACGAGCCCGGCTTCATGAACGCCCTCCAGGTCGGGTGTCTCGATGGCGAGGTGAAGGAGCTCTACCGCGGCAAGGGTGTCGCCCAGGCCACCGAAGACGTGCTCGGCGACTTCCGCGTCGCCCGGCTGCGGGGCGCCGAGGCCGACTGGCCCGCCCTGGCGCGCCACCTCTATGCGGTCTGGGCCATCTTCGACCGGAAGCGCTTTCCGAAGCCCGCCGCCGGCGAGGTCATCGACGCCATGACCGCCCGCCTCTCCACCTGCGAGGCCGATGGCTGTTTCCTGGACTGGCGCGAGGTCGCCGGCCCGCTCCGGGAGCAGGTCGCCCTGCCTCCGCCGCCGCCGGAACCGGTCGATCCCGAGCTGGCGGCGCTCTATGCCCGACTGGAGGAGGAGATGGCGGCCGCCGGCGAGCCGGATGAAGAAGACGACCCCAGCCCCTGAAGGAAGACGACCATGCGCCAACCGACCGGCTGGGGAAAGCCGCACCCTGGAACCCTCACCATCGAACAGCTGCGGCGGATGCCGCTGCATGCCGGGCGCGTCGCCCTGGCGGCGGAGGGCTGGTACTCCGACCTGAAGATGGACAGCCGGGGCAGCCGGGACGGCGCGACGGCCGGTATCTGGATCTCGCGCTGGGATTGGCATGGCGCCTCCTGCGACCGCGTGTCCTTCCACGATTTCGCCGGCCCGGGCTTCGGCCAGGCCGACCTGCGCGAGATCTTCCTGACCGCGGCTGAGATGGCGCTGCGGGCCTACCGCGACCATCCGAATGAGATCGTGCGACAGGGAAGGAACGGTACGATCCAGGTCGACCAGCTCATGACGCCCATCATCTTCAGGGGAAACCGGCGGACGCTCGTGCCCACCGAATGCCTGCCCGATCCCGCCGTCATCGCCGTGGCGGCCCCCTCGCTGGAGGAATGCCCGATCATGGCGGCGCGCCTGGCGCTGCTCGCCGACGGGGTGGGGAGCGAGGACAGCGTCACCAGCAGCGACTTCGGCTTCGACAATGGCAGCCGCGAGGACCGCATCTGGGGCTACAGGCTGAAGCTCCACGTCCATGACTGGCACGGGCAGTTCATACCGCCCCAGCATATCGACTACAGCACCAGCCATCTGGACCCCGCCATCGTGCTCGCCACGCTGCGGGGCGCGGCGGAGGGTATTGCGGCGCTGAAGCGGGCCTACCCCGCCGGCGGGCCGATGCCGCCCATGTTCCTCATCTGGGACGACATGAACCGCCACGACGAGGAGAAGAAGCGGCGCCAGGAGGACGAGACCCTCCGGCAGGCCCCGGAGCTGCGTCCCCTGATCCTGCGGAAGCGGCTGGACCGGCTGATGGCGGATCAGGATCTGGCCAAGCTTTTCCATGGCGACATCGACAAGCTGCGGACGGCGCTGAGCGATCCGGAACCGGGCGACGAGGTCGAGGAGGAGCCGGATCAGGATCCGTCACCCTGATTGGAGCATCTGGCCGCGTTTCCGGATCGGGGGCGTAGGCTGATCCCAGCCGCGCAGACCAGCCCCAGGAACACGACGTCGCCATGATCCTCAACTCATCCCATCAGGCACTGCTCAACCGCCTCGATCCGCCGACGGTCTACCCGATCCTTAGCGCCGAGCTCCGGGTGGAGGCCCTGCAGCTGGCGGAGCGGACCTTCGGTCATCTCGATCTTGGCGGCTCCACCGTCGCCAACGAGCTGAAGGACGTGATCTGGCAGGAGAGCATGGGCATCTTCAGCCGGCGCGCCGGATGCCTCGGCTTCCTGCTGATGGCGCCTGGCGACCTGCCGGGTTTCCTGGAGCGCGAGAAGTCCGGCCTTCCCTTCCGGGCCGAGAAGCTCGACGGGCTGCGCGGCATCCGGGGCGACGCGTTGGTGGTGACCGACGCTGGACGGCCCGCGGCTGGCCGCATGTTCAGCCGTTTCCTGGCGAACACCGGGTACCGCTACGACTACGTCTGGGGCACGGCTCATCAGGATCTCGACAATATGGGCTTCTGGCGGCGCCACGCCCATGTGCTGGGCAAGGTCGGCGACAGCTGGACCTTCGCCGCGCCCCTGACGCCGACGGGCGCCGAGGCGCTGAAGGCCGCCATGGCCGAGATCGATCCACAGGCTCCCCGGTTCATCCGCCGGTCCCGCTGGAATCCCGAGGTGGCGGCACGGGTTCGCGAGGCCGGCATCCGGCCCACCATGTCGGCCGACGAGCTGATGGCGATGACCCGTGGCCGCGGCTCGGAGGTGGAGGAGCACGACGAGGACGAGAGGTCCGCCGACGCGGATGACAGCCCGTCGCCGTGAGCGGTTCTCCCGGTCGCGTTTCCAGTTCGGGGACCGATAGTGGCTGGACCAGTTCAGTCCAGCGGGACCAGCGTCATGCCCCAGATCACCGGCACCGTCAGCGATTACCTCTTCGACCTCGGCAAGAGGCTCACGCACTACGATCCGGACTATACCGGGCGCCTCGTTGCGCGTGATCGCGCACTGCCCGCCGTACCCTTCGACGTAATCGCGCCGCTGGCGGTCTACCTGTACGCCGACGTGTCCCGCAAGGCTCCGGCCGAAGCGGCCTTCGCCAAGTTGAAGTCCCGCCGGCACCCGCTGTTGGCCATCGCCGAGCGTGAGCATGACGACTTCCCCATCATCCCTCGCGACATCAGCTTCGCGGACGTGACGCACCTGGACAAGGGCGACGTCATCCTCCTCTACGAGCACGCGCTGTGCACCGAGATCGGCAAGCACCTGAATCCCAACATGTGGGACGTCGAGATCGGGACCTACGGTGAGTACAACGTCGTGCTCGACGGCGTCTACGCCTTCGTGGGCGACAGCAACACCTGCTTCGAGTGGGTCACCTGCGCCGCGGCTGTGAAGGAGCAATGCCTGAAGGCGCAGAAGGCATGGGAGGCCGAGAAGGAGCGTCGCGCGCTGGCGTCGGTCGAGGAGGAGGATTTCGAGGAGGATGGGGGCCAGATGTTCTACCAGGACCTCGATGGCGACGACCATTCGCCGTCGCCCTGATCGGCAACCCGAGCCTCCGAGGCCGCCATGTCCCTACCTGCCGCACCCGTGTCGCCCGAGCAGTATTCAGCTTCGAGCGGAAGGACCGGGCGATCACGGCCGTGACGGACTTCGCCATCGCCCGCCTCGCGCAGCCGCCGGCGGGAGCCGAGACCATTCTCGACGACGCCGACGACAACGATAGCCCGGAGCCCTGAGCCATGCCACGCCATGTCCTGGTCCGCGAAGATGAACGCGGCGTCTTCATCCAGATCGGCGGCATCAAGGCCCGCCCCGGCGCCATCACCGGCTACAGCCACGCCTATCGCATGGAGCAGGCCGGCCTGAAGGCAGGGGAGCACGTCCTGGCGCGGCACGTTCCGGAGACCGAGCTGGTCGAGATCAGGCTGCCGGATGGCGCCAGGCTCCGCTGGGCGGACGAGGCCCTGCATCTGCTGGAGGCGCAGCGCGCCCCTGGCGACGGCGGCCGGATGAGCCGCGAAGAGATCCTGGCCACAACAGGAAGCCGGGTGGAGACCCTCCGGCGGTGGGGTACGCCTGCGGCTGAGCCTGGCACGTCAAGCGCCCCCGAAGAAGACGAAGACAGCCCTGCGCCCTGAGGCACGCCATGACCGATTGCCTTCTCCCTCTGCCAGCGACGCTGCAGGCCCTTGCCGGCGAGATCCGCGGCAAGTCCTGGGAAGCCGCCAAGCGCGTGGTGGTGGCGAAGACCGGAAGCATTGGCCCCTATGAGCGGTTCGACGATGATCTGGCCGACGCGGTGTTCGCGCGGGTGCAGCGCAATGCGCAGGTCGGCCGCTGGACCGATGAGGCCGAAATCTTCCGCCTGGGCCGCGGCGCCCGCCGCCTGGAGGGCGAGGGCCGGATGACGGTCTACCGGGCGGCGCCGCGCGGCGGCGGCATCCGGCCCGGCGATTTCGCGGCCGGCTCCGCCCATGAGGCAGGCTTCTACCGCCATGGTGGACATGTCGTGCAGAAGGCGGTCGTGGAACGTCGGGATCTCATCGCCGTGGACGGCTCGATGGGCGACGGCCAGGAGTACATCTACCTGCCTGAAGGCTACAAGGCGCCCGAGCCCGTGGTCTTCTTCCAGGATTTCCGCGGCTTCTATGACGCCGCTCACGGTCGCGCGCCGACGCCGGAGCCAGCCGCGCCGGACACCGACGAAGACGCTGACACCGACAGCCCGGAGCCCTGAGCCATGGACAAGGTCACCCTCTACCACGCCTCGCCGATCCGGAACATCGACCGGTTCCAGCCCTTCAGTCATTTCGGTTCGGAAACGGCGGCCGCGGCGCGGGCCGCGCAGCGCCGCGGCAAGCACACCGGCGCCATGTGGCTCTACCGGGTCGAGATGGACACCACCGGCGCCCGGACGCTGGAGGATGCCGGGGACGGCAGCCATTCCTACGGCTACGCGATGCACGACAGCTGCACGCTGACCCGGCTGCTGGTCGAGGCCGGCCTTGCGGATCAGGGCCTCTTCAAGGAGACGATGGATGCGCGCCAGGCGCGCGGCGAGGAAGGCGCGCTGGAACTGCTCGCGCGGACCCTTCGCGGTAAGGGCGTGGACGTGCTCTGCTACGAGAACCTCTACGAGGACCCCGACTCCCTCTCCTACATCGCGGTCGATCCGGCCCGGGTCCGCATCGTCGGCGTGGAGCGCCTGCAGGAATGGTGGTCGCCGAGCTTCAGCTATCTCGGCCGCGACGAGCATGGCGGCTGCGTGGTGCTGACCCATGCCACCTTCTGCAGCCCGGCGCCGCTGCTGGAGCTGTTCCAGGGCCGCCACGAACTGCCGCTCCGCGAGGCGGGCTCATCCTCCGGCATCGCCTGCTGGATGGAGAGCGTCTGCGACACCATCGACGGCCCCCTGACCTTCGTCTTCCACCGGCCGCCGATGCCGGCCGAGGAAGCTAAGGCCGTGCGCCTGGAAAATGGGGTCCTGCGGCCTTGGCACCTGCCCTACATGCCGGGCCCAGCGGTCCATCTCGGCGAGCTGACCACGCCCGACCGCATCGCCGACGCGTTCGCCAGCCTGGGCGGCGGTGCCGTGGCGGAGGAGGAAGAGGAGATGGAAGAGAATCCAGGGCCCTGATCCGAATCAGGGCTCCGGCGACGTATCATCTTCCTCCTCCGCCGGTCCCGACCGGACATCCTTCGACGACGGCGGGACGGCGCCGCCAGCCTGCTGGGCGGCGATGCGGGTCTCCAGATCCTGGTAGCCCGCGAAGGCCGCCTGAATGGCCGCCTCGATCCGGTCGCACTCGTCGCCCCGGAGCCTCGACAGGGGATCCTTCTTCCGGAGGTTCTTGGACAGGCGCCCCTCCTGGACCACGCCGCGGATGGCCATCCGGGCGGCCGCGTCCGGCAGGGTGACGATCGCCTCGACGGCCTCCGCCGCCTGGTCGTACCGCCGGATGAAGTCGATCTGCCAGGGAAGGTCGAGGTCGACCGTCTGCTTCACGCAGCCATAGATGAACTCGGCGAACTTCGTGGCGTCGTAGTAGCTGTAATAAGCCCGGGTGTCGGAGGTGACCGTCATGATGCCGTCGGGATCGAGCTGGTAGTCGGTCATCTCCATCATCGGGCGCGACCAGCTGTCCAATGCCGCATGGTAGGCCGGCATCTGTCGGTAGATCGGCGCGGAGACCGGGAAGATCCCGTCCTCGGGGCCATACTTCATCCGCTTCAGGACGTGGTGGATCATGAAGCGCGAGATGCGGCCGTTGCCGTCCTCGAAGGGGTGGATGTTGACGAAGCCGAAGGAGGCGGTCGCCGCCGCCAGAATCGGATCGGCTCCCTCCTGCATCAGCCGGCCCACCCCGCCGGCCCAGGCCGACATCAGGCCCGGCAGATCGGCCGGCTTGGCGCCGATCAGATAGACGATGTCCATGTTGTCGCCGACATAGACCTGCGCCTCCTGGCGGAACCAGTCCTCCTTGAAGCGGGCGTCGACCGTCATGTTCTGCAGATTGGTCAGCGAGATCGCGTCGAGCCCCGCCTGGCCGCTGTGGCGCAGCAGCCGCGCGAAGGCCTGGAGCTTGGCCTCCACCGGTCGCTCGCCCTCGATGGCGAAGCTGGTCCGGCTCTCCTTGCTGTAGAGGTAGTTGACGGCCCGGGCGACGGTCATGGGCGAGAGCGCGCCCATCATGGTCCGGGCCCGCGCCCCCAAATCCTCGGCGATGAACGCCTCCAGGACCGGGGTGCGGCGGATCATCGGGCAGAAGCCCCGCACGCCAGGAAGATTGTCCACCACCCTGTGCCGGCGGGAATTCCTGCCCTGAACCGTGAAGAACTCCTCCGGCGCCACGGCCGGCACATAGTTGCCCTGGGCGTCCTCCAGCCCCAGGCGATCCTCCCGCAGCCACTCGTAGAAGAACCAGAGACGGCGCCGGAGCGGCCCCGTCGGGCCGGCGGCGACGATCGCCTCGATCGGCGCCGGGCCGGTCGCGGCGAACAGGCGGTCGAGCGCCAGGAGATTGAGCGGCTCGTTGCGCAGCGCGTGCAGAAGATGGCCTTCCAGCGTATCCTCTGGTCGTTCATCGGCCCGGATGAGGCGGAAATCCCGCCCGTTCAGAGGGACGACGTGTCGCTCGCTTCCCGCTGCGCTGCAGCTGACGAGGCCAGGCACCGGCACGTCGAGCGCATAGCGTTCCAGCAGCCAAAGCAGGCCAACCGGCCTGCAGCCGTCCGGCAGCTGGATGATCTGGCGTTCTCCGATGCGCAGGGAACCCATCTTACAACTCTATGGAAAAATCCATTACGATCCGGCGGAATGTATTACAAATTCCCGCCACCGGCAAGAAACCCATTACAGCCGTCACCCACCAAGCGCGTGAACCGGCTTGGCCATTTGCACGGCTAACCCATTGCCATACCACCGATGAATCCCCGCACCCGGCTGCGCGACAGGTGAGGCGCGCCTGTTAGGACCGCATCTGTTCCGGCGAGCGGGTCCAGAATGCGGCTCAGACACCATCAGCGCCTCATCGACGGGGTGACGCGCGCCATCGCCGCCGGCGAGACCCAGGTGAGAGACGTGCTGGCGGCCGTCACGCCCGGAGGCGGCAAGAGCCTGCTCCCGGTCATCGCCGCCGCCCGCCTGGTGAACGCCGGTGTCGCTGACCGGGTCTGCTGGATCGTTCCCCGGGACTCATTGCGGCTTCAGGCCGAGGAGGCGTTCGCCGACACCGGCTGGCGGCGGGAGCTAGGGCACGCGATCTCCGTGCGCGCGGCCGAGAACCGCCGCGACCTGACCCGCGGCTGCCAGGGCTACGTCACCACCTACCAGTCGGTGGCCGCGGCGCCCGAGCTGCACCTGGCCGAGTTCCGTCGGCACCGCTACCTCCTCGCCATCGACGAGATGCACCATCTGCCCTCCCTGCTGGACGCCGACGGTCAGGCGCAGGCCTGCGACGAGACGTCCTGGAGCCGGGCGATCCTGCCGCTGCTGGAATGCGCCTCCGTCCGGCTGCTGATGAGCGGCACGCTGGAGCGTAGCGACGGCAAGGGCATCCTCTGGCTGCCCTACAAGAAGGGGACGCGGATGAAGGGCGGCCAGCGGGTCCGCCGCGTGGACTTCGAGGCGCCCGGCTGGGCCATCGTCGGCTACTCCCGGCGCCAGGCGCTGGCGGAGAAGGCCATCCTGCCGGTCACCTTCGGCGCCATGGACGGCGAGGCGGAATGGCGGGCGGCGGGCACGAACGAGGAGACGGGACCGATCCAGCTGTCCCAGCGCCCGGACCTTGCCCGTCCCGCCCTCTACACCGCCTTCCGCACCGGTTTCGCAGCCAGCATGCTGGACGAGGCGTTCGACGCGTGCCGCCGGCACCGGCTGGCGCGCCGGCGGGACCTGGGACTGCGGCCGGGCGAGACGGCGCGCGGCCTCGGCAAGCTGCTGGTGGTCGCCACCGACCAGCAGACCGCCTGGACCTATTTCGCGCAGCTGCGCCAGCGCTTCCCCGCGGACGTCCGGGAGGACGCTGTCCGCCTGGCCGTCTCCGACGCCAAGGACGCGCCCGAGGCCATCGCCGCCTTCCGCATGCGGCCAGAGCCCTCGATCCTGGTCACCGTCTCCATGGCCTACGAGGGCATGGACTGCCCGGAGATCACCCACATTGCCTGCCTGACGCATATCCGCTCCAGGCCCTGGCTGGAGCAGATGATCGCACGGGCAGTCCGGGTCGATCCGCATGGCGGCGACTACGAGCGGCAGCGCGCCGTCGTCTACCACCCCGACGACTACATGTTCCGCCATTTCCGGATGGCCATCGAGACCGAACAGGGCACCAGGGCGAAGATCCGGCGGCCTGACCAGCAGGGCCTCTTCGACGGGGTGCCGCACGACCCGAATGTGGCCTGGAACCCCTATGGCATCGAGCCGCTGCGCTCCAATGCCCTGGCGCTGCGCTTCGATACGGTGGCGCCGGGGCCGGACTTCGGCAATCCCCCGGGACCGGAGCCGCGGCCGGCCCGTCAGCCGTCCCCGGAGCGGTTGGCGCAGGAGCCCCTGCCCCTGCCGGACCCCGAGACGCCGTCACGTCTGGAGCACAGGCTGCGCCAGCGCATTGGCGCCATGGTGGCGGCGCAGGTCATCGAGGACGAGGACGCCCACATCGACATCATCGGCGGATCGCCCAGCTATCATGGCTACAACGCCATCCTGAAACGCGTCATGGGCGGCAAGGCACGGGGAGATATGTCGCTGGACGAGCTGGAGGCGGCGCTCTCCTGGCTGGAGCGCAACCGACTGTCCGAACACAGCCACCTCATCGAGGGCGACACGCGCTACATCATTCCCCGGAGCCGGGCCAGGGGCGCCCGGCTTGGGCCGCACCGGATCGGGTGAGCGGATTAGGCCCGGCCACTGTCCGCAGGTGGCGGGACGCGCTTGCTACCACAGGCGTATCTGATAACATGGATGCAATATGATTCAACGATGGCTGTTTGCTGCAGGAGATTTCATGACCAACCAATTCCCCTCTGCATACCCTGATGCCGCCGAGGTCGATCCGGCCGAAGCCGTGCGCCAGGCCGAGGAGGCTCAGCGGCAGGTCGAGCAGGCCAACAAGGCCAACGAGAGCAGCGCCAGCGTCGGCGACGTCGTCGTTGGCGTGTTGGAGGGAGCCGCCGAGATCGCCACCAACGTCGTCTGCGGCACCTGCAGCGTCATTGGCGACGCCATCTCCATCCTGGCGGACTGAGTTTCACACCAACATTCGAGAGAAGACAGCGCGTGGCTGCTCGCCAGCCTGCCGGGCCTGGGGGACAGGTACTACAACCGGGCCGTGGCCGAGCAGAGCTTCGGCTTGATGTCGCTGCCGTTCCGGCGCATCGCCTGAAGCGGGACGCGGCAAACAAGACCGGGGTCGCGGGTCGCGTTTGCACTTCGGGGATGCAGGATGATTGCACATCACCCATCCCCGGAGCCGCGTCATGACCCCCATCGCCTCGGGCCGTCCCCGCTTCAAGGCGGCCTGCACCATCGACGTCGAGGTGGACAACCCGTTCAACGCCGCGGTGCAAGCGGCCCGCTACGCCCGGGAGGGCGTGCAGATCCTCGTCGACGTCCAGGACGGCGCTACTGGCAAGACCGAGCAGGTCACGGTCGGTGAGATCCGATACGGCTCCAACGCCCCCTTCTACGTGCGGCTGGAGAAGGCCTACGAGGTCGAGACGCCGGAGACTGCCGCGGCCGCCCTGGTCGAGGAGATTGGACGGAACGTGCCGGTACGCGTCGTTGAGAATCGCTCCGGGTTCAACATCAGCTGGATCGTCGATCCGGCGACCGAGACCGCGGCCGACTATGCCAACTGGCGCGACAAGGTGACCGAGCAGGTGGCGCGCTTCCAGGAGGCCGAGGAACGGCAGCTGGAACGTCAGGCGGCTTATTGCGACGACGACGACGGCCCCGGGTTCTGATGGGAGGGAGATCGATGAAGCACCGCAAGCCCAACGGCAAGTCCAAGACGGCAGCCCTGGCCGCGGCGTTCCGCAAGCATGGCGAGGTTGCCGGCCTGAAGCTGCATGGCGACGGCCTGCTCGACATCGATGCGCTGCTGGTCCACTTCACCTCGCCGGAGGCCGCCGCCGCCATCGCGCGCGACGGCTTCATCTACGGCGTTGCGAATGCCGACGACCTCGGCATGACCAGGCGCGGCGGCTCGACCGAGCCCGGCTTCAACTTCGCCTTCGTTGCCGACGATTATCCGCACCTCTGGGGCGACCAGTACAGCACCGAGTTCATGGTCGGCGAAGGTGCGGACGATGAGGGCCGCTACGGCGTGGTCATCTTCCGCGCCGAGGCGGTGCATACCTATCACTGGGACGATATGTGGCAGGCCATCTTCTGGGGACCGGACGCCCGCCCGGAGCGGATGATGGCCTTCACCGCAACCTATGAATACGCCGGTGAAAACATGATCCTGTCCCGCATGGATGGGGAGGAGGTCGGCGGGCTGCAAGAGGCCATCGACCTGGCTGAAGCCTCCATCCCCTGCATCAGCCGCCCCAGAAGTCGCCTGCCCTGGCCCGATCTCGCCATCGCCTTCAATCCGGACAACGTAAGATCAGGGACGAACCCCTACCTGCCGCTTGCCTATCAGCCGGGCGCCCTGGCCACCCTGGCGGGGCGCATCGACCTCAAGGAATCGCTTGCCGCCGTGGGCATTGGGCTGGCGGGTGACCCTTTCCGGCCAAAACTGTGCTCCAACGCCTTGAGCTGGACGATCCAGGACGATCCGGAGCGCCACCTGTCCTTGATCGTCGCTTCCGATGAGATCGGCATCAGCGTCATGGTCGGGCCGCCGGATTTCGGGCCCCGGCATGAGCAGGTCGTCGCGGTTTCCCTTCCCGAGGACATGAACGCGGATGGTGTCGCCTCCGCATTGGCATCCCTGATGGAGAAGGCGTTCGGCATCACGCCGGACCGGGCTGACAAAGCCGAGCTGGATGGCTCTCATCTCATGGAGGATAAGGAAGACGAAGAGGAGCAAGAACACGAATTCCTCTATCACGGGACCACGTCCAGCCTGCTGCCGGGCATTCTCAGGGAAGGCCTAGACCCCGGATCTTTTTGGGGCACCTACCGTATGGCGGAATACTGGGCCTATCAGGGCCTGGACGACCGGGAAGGCGAAGAGCCCGTCATCATCTGCGTACCGATTGCTAGGTTCGATGCCGGCGCGATCAAGCCGGATCTGGAGATGTCCCGGGATCCTGTCTTCGAGGAAGACGCCGACGATGACCGCTGGCGAAGCTCTGCACAGGATTGGCGCGCTTGTCTCGCCTGCTATGATGCCGTGAAGTACGACAAGCGCATGACCGTGACGCAGGATGACATCGAACTGGGCTCACATCACGCACCGGCCGATCCGGCTGATGCCGAAGAAGACAGCCCGGAACCCTGAGCCGTGAAGATCACCCGCTGGGTCGACGCCAAGGCTGCCTTGAACTATGTCCGCCGCGACGCCATGGTCGGACGCGTCCGCCATTGGCTGCCCAAGCAGCTGACCGGTCTGGACAAAATCTACGCGAAGACTGGACTTAGTTTCGGCATCCCGAACTCCGGCTCGAACTGGAACGCCCACGGTGAGGAGGGGATCTGCTTCAACGTGGATCGCACCCGCCTCGGCAACCTGATCGCCGACATCGACGGCCACATGGTCTTCCAATTCTCAGATGCCTACAATCTCCTTGCCCAAGGGGTTCCACAGACCGATCTCGCCCGGCTGCGGGAGGTGGCTATCAGGGAAAGTCTGGCGCACCCGGACGAAGCATTCGTAGTGGGCGACATCCGCTGTCTCTCGACGGCGCTAATCGGCATCACCATCGGCAACCAAGTGCCCACCAGGGTGGCGGCTGAGATCGCCGCCTACGCCGAGCGGCACGGCGTCCCGGTCTACCGGGGCTATCAGGCCCAGATCGACTTGGAGCGGGCCCATCCTGTCCCGGAAGATGAAGAGGCGGACGAGGTCGATGAGGCCAACGACAGTCCAGCGCCATGAGCTTCAGGTAGCTGTAGTCGCTGTGATACATTGACTAAATCGCGCATGTGATATATCAGAAGCATTGATATTCCTCATGCTATGCGAGCCGCCATGAGCGCCACCTCCCCCATCGACTGGTCCAAGCCCATCCAGACTCGCGTCGGCCGGAAGGCCGTGCTGCTGGAAAAGACCGGTGACAAGGAAATCAGCTACGTCGTCGCGCGACGCGTAAGCAAGGGAAGGTGGCTGGTCGACAGCTATAGGGAAGATGGGGTGTGTCGGAGCGGCGCCGGCGACCACACCGACATCGTCAACGCCAAGCTGACCAAGACGGCTGAGACTGCCCAGACGATCGAGCCCACCACGGCCCAGCCCGCCGCCGACGGCCGCTTCGTCTCGCCTTTCCCACCCCCGGAGGGCCGGCGCCGGGAGATCTACACGGTCGAGAACGAGGAGATCGCCGAGATCAACGCACCGGCGGCCGCCCTCATGCTCTCGCTTTGCTCGGCGCTGCTGATGCTGGGAAGCAATGCCCAGGTCCGCGCCAGCAAGCTGCTGCGCTTCGGCGAGGCCGAGATCCAGCCGGGCCAGCTGCGCACCAACCGCGAGCGGCTGGAGGACGAGATCGGCGACTATCTCGGCACACTGGACGTGGCTGCCAAGGAAGGCCTGCTGGACGTGGACCGGGTCGAGGCCCAGCGCGTCCGCAAGGTCGAGAAGCTGGCGAAGTTCCTGCAGCACGCCGCCTGAACGCCAAAGAGGACCCAGGTCATGATGGACACCAGGGAAGAGCAGGCGTTCGGCACCGCCAGCGAACTGCCGGCGCAGGCGCGCCACTTCGACGATGTGCCCAGCCTGCATGCCACCGTGCGCGAGCACTTCCTGGGGCCAGCCCGGCAGGAACCGACCCGTGGCTGATCCGCATCCCCCAGTTTCGCCCACCTGCTCGCACTGCCAATGCGGGAGCCTGGCCGGCGCCGGCTATCCGCGGGATTTCGTCTGCCGGAACGGGGTCGCCATCGACGTCGACGTCTGGAGCGAAGGCTGGTCCCGCGACAGCGTCTATCCGCTGGCGCCCTGCCACCCCGGTTTCTGCGGGACCTGCCGGGGCGGCGCCGAGCTGCCGGACGGCGACTGCGAGACCTGCGGCGGCACCGGCAATGCACTCGGCGACAACGACAGCTTGGCCCGCCTTCGGGCCGCGCGCCTAACCTGGGCGGCGGAAGCCGAACGCGAGCGGCGCCGGGAAAAGCGTCTGCGCCATGGCGCGCGGCGCTGCCGCCCGGCACAAGGACAACTCCGCGCCGCTGCCGTCCGCCGTCGCGCGCGCCGGCACGCTGGCGTCAACGCATAGGAGTATGGAAATGGACGTCGCGTTGAACGCACTGCTGGCGGCGGAGGACGCCCTTGAGACGTCGGTACGGGCGGCTCTTCCCGACGAGGTTCGCGCCGCCCGCATCATGGATGCGCTGACGGAGGTCAGGGGCGCATTGGCCGATGAGGTCGAGGCGGGGCGCCTCGCCCCGCGGCCCAACCTGGAGCGGGATTATCTTGCCGTGTGCGCCGACCCCTTTCGGTTCATCAATGCCGACGGCACCCCCAAGGCTGGCCAGACCGCAACGACGGCATCAGCCAACCAACCCCTAGCAGAGGCCCCATGAGCAGATCCGACCTCCCTGAGGGGTTGATCCTACAAGGCTGGATGACGGCCGACTCCTGACCGCAATCAGAGGAAGTTGAACATGCTGAAGCGCACCCTGCTCGCCGCCACCACCCTGCTCGCCGGGCTGACCGCCACCCAGGCCCCTGCCGGGACTCTGGTCGTCACCTCCGGCAATGAGGTCAATAGCTACCAGGTCAATGCCCTGGCGCCGCTGACCATCAACGACCTCCGCGATGTGGAGTTGATTTCAAGCGCTGTGGCGAGCGTCCACAAGCGTGGCGAAAAGCTATTCGCGGAGCTGTCGGAGCTGGTTCCGGATGTCGGTGGCAAGATGACCGCCGAGGACGTCACCGTGGTGCGCGTCGATCGGGACACCGTCAAGCTCATCCAGAAATTCAGTTCCTCCTACGAGGTGGGCCTGACGGTAACGGCTCTGGAGATTGAGTCGGGCATCGTGATGGTGGATGCGCGCAACGTAGTCATTCCTGGTCCGGCCGCAACCCCGGCCGGCGAGAATGGTTCTTGGCCCGTTCTGACGGAGTGCTTGCAGATCTTGAAGCTCAGCGCGGAGAGCGGACCCAAGAGAATTTGCGGCGACGTGACTTTCGAATACCAGTCCTAGTCCAGCGGGTCCGGCCGCATCAGGTTCTCCTGCATGGTTGGGCTCCGCCGGACGGCGGCCAGCAGCGCCTCGCCGCGGATGCCCAGAACTGCTTCGGCATGGCGCAGGATGAGCCGGTTCGGGGCTGCTCCCGGCC
>Ga0196963_10000271_pt1 | contig 48514 bp, 43 predicted proteins | sample S1_5metaG_FD_148600 | JGI IMG/M metagenome (GOLD analysis project Ga0196963, IMG submission 148600) | Soil microbial communities from Anza Borrego desert, Southern California, United States - S1_5 | ecosystem: Environmental > Terrestrial > Soil > Desert | place: USA: California | collected... | reverse complement strand
CGGCGGCCAGCATCGGCCCGGCGTCCAATGCTTTGACGACGCGCATGATCGTCACGCCGGTCTCGCGATCCCCGGCGATGACCGCGCGGTGGATCGGCGAGGCGCCGCGATATTTCGGCAGCAACGACGCATGCACGTTGATCAAGCCAAGACGCGGTGTGGCGAGAAGCCAGTCCGGCAGAATCTTGCCGTAGGCGGCCACGACACCGATGTCGGCGTTCATCTCTTGCAACGTGGACTCGAACTGATCACGCGCCAGGCGCTCCGGCTGGACGACGGGCAATCTGAGCGACGCAGCCAGCGCTTTCACCGGACCCTCGGCGACCTGCTGCCCCCGTCCTCGCGGCCGATCCGGCTGCGTCACCACGCCGACGACCGTATGCGGGGAGCGAACCAGGTGCTCGAGTGTCGGAACGGCGAACCCGGGCGTGCCGAAAAAGACGACGCGCAGCGGCATCACCTCACCACTTGCCGGCCTTGGACATTTTTCTGATCTTGCGCAGGATCAGGTCGCGCGAGATCCCGCGCAGCCGATCGACGAACAAACACGCATTCAAGTGGTCGACTTCATGCTGTAAGGCGCGCGCCAGTAAACCAGTGCCTTCGATCGTGTATTCGTCCCACGCGCGATTGCGCCCTTTGACGACAACGCGCTGCGGCCGTGCGACGGTGGCGGTGAATCCAGGCAGGCTCAGGCAGCCCTCCTCCTCGAGCTGCATGCCTTCACGCTCCACGAATTCGGGGTTGATCATCACGTGCAGCTGATTCGGGTCCTTGCCGAGAGAAAGGTCGATGACGAAGATGCGCGACGACACACCGACCTGCGGGGCCGCCAGGCCGATGCCGGGCGCGGCATACATCGTCTCGATCATGTCGTCGATCAGGGTGTCGATGGCCGGCGTCAGTGCCTCGACGGGACGAGCCGGTTCGCTGAGGATCGAGTCCCCGAGCCTGAGTATGGGACGAAGCACGGCCGTCAGGCTCGCGCCGGAGCGCGCGACAGCCGGCCGCGCACACGATCTCCCGTGCTCGCGACCCGCGCCTGCAGGTCGATCATCGAGTCGCCGCCGAAACGCTCCAGGACGGCGTCGGCGAGCACCAGGGCGACCATCGCTTCGCCGACCACCGCGGCGGCGGGCACCGCGCACACATCGGATCGCTCGATCGCGGCAGGCGCGTCTTCGAGCGTGGTCAAATCCACCGAACGCAGCGGCTTCATCAGCGTTGAGATGGGCTTCATGAACGCTGTGACGCGGAGCTCCTCGCCATTGGTGACGCCGCCTTCGAGGCCGCCGGCGCGATTGGTCGGCCGCTTGATCACCGGGGATCCGACGCGGGCGTCGGCATCGGCGACGATCTCATCGTGGACCTGGGAGCCCGGGCGACGCGCGCCCTCGACGCCGTCGCCGATCGAGACGGCCTTGATCGCGGGAATTGACATCAGCGCCTGACCGATGCGCCCGTCCAGTTTGCGGTCCCACTGCACGTAACTGCCGAGGCCGATCGGGACGTGGCGTGCGATCACTTCGAACGATCCGCCGAGCGTGTCGCCAGCGGCTTTCGCCGCGTCGATCGTCGCGATCATCTGCCGCTCGATCGCAGGATCGGCGCACCGCAGCGGCGCTTCGGGCGGCAACGCGCGAGCCGTCTCGAAAGCCACGCGCGCCTCCGGCGGCATGACCACACTGCCAATGCCGGTGATGTGGCTCGTCAGCTCGCAACCGATTGCCGCCAACAATTGCCGCGCCAGCGCGCCGGCCGCGACGCGGGCGGCGGTTTCGCGAGCGCTGGCACGTTCGAGGACATCGCGGATGTCGTCGTGATCGTACTTCAGCGCACCCGCGAGATCGGCGTGACCAGGACGGGGACGTACTACAGCGGCGCGATTGGCGCCCGTCGATCCCGGCGGCGCCGATGGTTCGACGTGCATGGTGTTCTGCCAGTTGTCCCAGTCCTTGTTGCGAACCAGCAGTGCGACCGGCGCGCCAGTGGTGCGGCCGCGCCGCACCCCGGACAGAATTTCCGCACGGTCCGATTCGATGGCCATCCGCCGGCCGCGGCCATAGCCCCCTTGACGGCGGCGCAACTCGAGCGTGACGGCATCGAAGTCGATCGGCAATCCGGCCGGCAGACCCTCGACGATTGCCACCAGGCCTTGTCCGTGCGACTCGCCGGACGTCAAAAAACGCAGCATCCGACGAGCATTCTATTACGAAAAATTGCGACGTCCCGGCGTGCGACGCGCGCGATCACGCGACAAATCTCACCATCGCGCCCGGCCTTGCGTTTGCACTGACGCGCGCCATGTTGATGCTCGATCGATATCTCGTCGCAGGTGGACGCGCGTTGGATCTCGCAACCGGAGGCTCGATTCGCTGGCAGGTGCGTCGCGGGCGTGGCATCGAATCGGTGCCGCTGTTTACCATCCGCGGCCGATCGTGGCTGATTGACGTGGATTGCCGCGGCAAGTCCCGCGTCGAGATCTGGGAGCGCACGCCGGCCCGGCCAGCGGCGAGCGTCGATGACGCGATCGTGGCTTCGTTCCGTACGGCGCTGGCAGACGCGCGCGACGGCCGGCCGCGCGCATTGGACGTCATCGAGCCCGAGTCCGCGCACTGGATCGCGACTCAGCGGGCGCTCGCGCGCGAGGCGCGCCTCGCCGGATTCGTGCCGCTGGCGGCCGACGCGTTTGGCGCGGTGCTGGCGCAGGCGCGCTGGCGGTGGCCGGGGTGGCTCAAGGAACGCGCGCTGGTCGTGTTTGCGAGCAATACCAGGTTGTCGCCCGACGCGACGCTGGCTCTGTTCCGGCTGGCCACGAAGGACGCGCGGCCGCATCTGATCGTCCGAACGGTAACCGCCGAGACGTGGCGTCCGCGGCTGGTGACCGCCGCGCTGCACGTGCATGACACGTCCGAACCGCTGGAGTCGGCGGAGGGACTCGCCGGCCGCGCGAACGCGCTATGCGACGCGGGGAATTTTGTCGACGCCGAAGCGGCGTCGCGCTGGAGCCTGCTGCTGTCGACGGACGATCAATCGTCGTCGCGGTGCGCGCTCGCGCGATCGCTGATCGGACAGCGGCGTCTGCTGGAGGCACGCGCCGCGCTGGCGCCGGTCACAGGTTCGGCGGCCGAGGCGCTGCGCGCGCAGATTGGACAACAGGCCTCCCATCGGCGCATCGAACCGGCGCTGGTGGATGCCTTCCTGGATATTCTGAAAATCTGCCAGGAGGGCGATGACCTTGTGCCGGCGCTGACGCGCATCGCGGCAAAGCTGGTGGATGCGCTCGCCGCTTCGGTCGTCGCCATCGTCATCCGCGATCGCGCTCGGCCGACGACGATCGCGCACGCCGGGCCTTCTGTCCCCGCGGCGGCGCAGCTGCAGTCCGCCTTACGGGCGTTGGATACCGGTGTCGCCGAACCTCCGTCCACGCATGGAGGCGCCGCCGAAGCCGTGTGGCCGATTCGCTATGGGTCCACGACGGTCGGGGCGCTGTGGTGCCAGTGGTCGATCGACGTGCCGCTGATCGCGGAGGATGTCGCAGCGGTGCTCGGACTGGCGGCGACGGCCGCGGCACCGGCCGTGCATGAAGCGCGTGAGCGAATCTCGGCGCCGCAGACAATTGCGACGCTGGTTCCCGAGTTGGTAGGTGAGAGCGCGGCGATGAATGCCGTGCGACAGGCGGTACTGCGGGCTGCGGCCTCGCCGTTTCCGGTGCTGATTGAAGGCGAGAGCGGCGTCGGCAAAGAGCTGGTCGCGCGCGCCGTCCATGCCGCAAGCGCGCGCCGGGGACGCAAGTTCTGCGCGCTGAACTGCGCGGCGATTGCCGACGACCTCGTGGAAGCCGAGTTGTTTGGTCACACGCGTGGCGCCTTCACGGGCGCGGTGGCGGAGCGGCTGGGACTCTTCGAAGACGCGCAGGGCGGCACCGTGTTTCTGGACGAAGTCGCGGAATTGAGCGCGCGAGTCCAGGCGAAGCTATTGAGGACGCTGCAGGAAGGGGAAGTGCGGCGGCTCGGTGAGGCATCGACCCGCAAGGTCGACGCACGCATCGTCGCGGCGACGAATCGGCCGTTGGCGGACGAAGCCAGTGCCGGCCGTTTTCGCCATGACTTGCGCTACCGCCTGGATGTGCTCCGCATCACGATTCCGCCGCTCCGCGATCGCCTCGACGACCTGCCCGCGCTCGTACGTTTCCTCTGGTCGCAGCTGTCAGCCCGCACCGGCAGCCGCGCCGTCTTGTCGCCGACGGCGCTGGCGATGCTCGGCACGTACGACTGGCCTGGCAACGTGCGCGAGTTGCAGAATGTGCTGGCCTCGATCATGGTGTCCGGGCCGCCGCGCGGCGTTGTCGGACCGCAAAACCTGCCGGCACACATCACTCGCGCCAGCGCCATGCGTTCGCGCGCGACGCTCGCGGAAGCGCGCCGCGATTTCGAAGAGCGATTCGTCAGGGCCGCCCTCGCTCGAGCCGGCGGACGCAGCGTCATCGCCGCCCGCGAGCTTGGCGTGTCGCGGCAGGGCTTCACGAAACTGGCGGCGCGGCTCGGCATCGGCGGATCTGCCGTGACATAAAATGAGCGCGCGGTGCTTGGCTATTTTCTCCGACGCGTGTTGCTGGCCATTCCGGTGCTGCTTGGCGTGGCCACGCTGGTGTTTTCGCTGATCCATCTGGTGCCGGGCGACCCGGCGCAGGCGATGCTGGGCGAAGGCGCGGCGCCCAACGATGTCGACCAGCTGCGCCGCTCCCTGGGTCTCGATCGGCCGCTGCTCGAACAATACGGCGAGTTTCTTGGCAACGCCATCAGCGGCGACCTCGGCACATCGTTCCGGACCGGACAGCCGGTGACGGCCATGATTGCGGAACGGGTGCCGGCGACGGCGGAACTGGCGATTGCCGCAATGCTGGTGGCGATCGTTCTGGCGCTGCCGCTGGGCGTGATCGCCGCGGTCAAACGCGGGACCGCCGCCGATTACGGCGCGATGACCTTTGCGCTCGCCGGCGTCTCGATTCCGAACTTCTGGCTCGGCCCTTTGCTGGCGATTGTTTTCGCGGTCGAACTGGGTTGGCTGCCGGTGTCCGGCCGGGGCACGCTCGCGCACCTCGTGCTGCCCGCCTTCTCGCTCGGGCTGGCGCTGGCGGCGATCCTCGCGCGCATGACCCGCGCCAGCTTGCTCGACGAGCTCAACGAGCTCTACGTCCGCGCGGCGCGGGCGCGCGGCGTGTCACGCGTCGCGTCCATCACGTCGCATGCGCTGCGCAACAGCCTGATTCCGCTGACGACCATCATCGCGCTGCAGTTCGGAGCGGTCCTGACCGGCGCGGTGATCACCGAAACGATTTTTGCGTGGCCAGGCATCGGCCGTTTGCTCATTCAATCGATCGGGTTCCGCGACTATCCGATGGTGCAAGGGTGCATCCTGCTGATCGCGGTGACGTATGTCGGCGTCAATCTCGTCACCGACCTGCTCTACGGCGTGCTCGATCCGAGGATCCGCTTCGAATGAGATCGCTGTTTCGCTCGGGGCAGGCGCGGGTCGGCGGCGTCATAGTCGCGAGCGTCGTGTTGGCAGCGCTGACGTCGCCGTGGCTGCTTCCTTGGGATCCCTCGGCGCAGGACCTGCCACATCGACTGCAGGGGCCGAGCGGCAGCCACTGGTTCGGGCTCGACGAGCTCGGTCGCGACATCCTCGCGCGCGTGCTGCTGGGGGCGCGCGTCTCGCTGCTCGTCGGCGTTATCGTTGTCGGCGTCTCGTCAATCGTCGGCATGGCGGTCGGCGGTGTCTCGGGGTATTACGGCGGCACCATCGACCAGGTGATCGGTCGAATCATGGATGTGTTGATGGCGTTCCCAGGAATGCTGCTGGCCATCGCGCTGGTTGCCGTGCTCGGGCCGAGCCTGGTGAATGTGGTGCTCGCCCTTGCCGTCATCGGCTGGGTGGGCTACGCCCGTCTGGTGCGCGGGCAGGTGCTGCGTGCGCGGGAATTCGAATACGTCACGGCGGCGAAGGCGCTGGGCGCAGGCACGCCGCGCGTATTGATTCGGCACGTGCTGCCGACCGCGGTGCCGCCCCTGCTGGTGCAGGCGACCCTGGGCATGGCCGGCGCGATCCTGTCGGAAGCCGCTCTAAGCTTCCTCGGCCTCGGCGTGCAACCGCCGACGCCAAGCTGGGGATCGATGATCAACGGCGGCCGCGTCCACCTCCTCGACGCGCCGCACCTGACGATTTTCCCGGGGTTGTTTCTGGCGATCGTCGTCCTCGGCTTCAACTTCCTCGGCGACGGCCTGCGCGACGCGGTCGATCCGCGGCACAAATGAACCCGCCTCCGGTCCGCTCAGCGGGCGAGGCGGCGCTTGAGTTGTTGGAGGGCGCGATTGTCGGGCTCTGACGCCAGACCCTCGTCGACAACCTGATGAGCGCGGGCGACGTCACCAGCGCGGACGGCGGCATCGGCCAGCTTGACCTGCAGCGTCGTGTTCGGCCCGGCCTCATCGATCGCACGATCGAACCACCGCACCGCCAACGCCGGCTCGCCCAGCTTGATGGAGTAGTCGCCGATTTGCGTCGCCACACCTGCGAGCGGTTTTTCGTCCCCGATCAGCGTCGCGTATTTCAACAGAGCATCGCGGGCTTCCTGAATGCGGCCGTCACGGCCCGTCACGTCAGCGAGCTGCAGATACGCGTCCGGCGGAACGGGCAGCTTGGCGATCGCCTGGCGCAAGGCGCGTTCCGCCGCGCCGCGATCGCCGGCGAGCAGGTGCGCGCGGCCAAGTTCGGCAAGCGTCTCGCTGCTGGCGTCGGCGCGGGCGCCGGCCTGGCTCAGGGCTTCCACCGCCTTGTTGAGCGCCACGCGATCGCCGCGGCGCTGCGCGCCTGACAACCAGACGTGGCCGAGCGCCGCGTAGACCTGCGGTGAGTCGGGAAACCGTTCAACCGCTCGGCTCAAGCTGATCACGGCGGCATCCTCGCGTCCGGCTCGCAGCTGTGCAAGGCCGACGGCCACCACGCGCTCGGGCTTCGCCGGCTCGAGCGCCGCGAGGGCCTCGAGCTGGTTAATCGCCTTCCCGTAGTCCCCTTCGAGCAGATACACGTCGGCGAGGGCTTCACGCGCAGCCGTCTGGCTGGCCGGCGCGCGGCGGGCAGCCTCCTCGAGCGATTTGCGGGCGGCCGGCAGTCGCTCGAGGTCGCGCTGGACCAGCCCGAGCACGTAATGCGCCTCGCCGAACGCCGGGTCGGCCGCCAGCGCCTGCAGCAACGGTTCCGAGGCTGTCGCGACCCGGCCGCTCCGGTATCTGGCCAGTCCAAGCTTGTAGAGCACACGCGCGTTGCGGTCGTCCAGCGCGAGGAAGGCTTCGTAGCGTTCGGCCGCGCGTTCGTGGCGGCCGAGCGCGACGTTGACGTCGCCAAGCGACTCGATGACGCGCGGAGAGCCGGGATCGAGGTCCGCCGCGCTCCGGAAATCGCGCAGTGCGGCGTCGAGCTCCTGCTCGGCGTGGTAGACGGAGCCACGCTTGAAGTGGGCCAGCACGGAGTCGGGTTTAAGGGCGATCGCGCCGCTGTAGGCCTCGATGGCCTCGAACGGCCGGTCGGCGGCGACGGCCTGGTCGCCGGCAGCCATCAGCCGGTCGAATTCGCGTTCGTTGGCCAGCGCCGCAAAGGCGAGCGCGCCCGCGACGCCGACAACGGCGACCAGGACGACGGCGGCAATGCTGCGGCGCACGCCAAGATGGTAGCAGGGTCCCCCGGCGGCGGCGGGAACCGGGAACTTTACAAGGGAAACGGGTTCTAAGTTGATACACTGGCCATGGGCGTTCGAACCCTCACAGGATCCGGCATGAAAGACCTCGGTGCACTCGGATGGGTAGAGGTCGGCAACCACGAAGCCGCGCTGATTGAGCGCTGTGCGGCCGGGGAACCGACCGCGTGTGCCGAGCTCGTCGCCGGCCACGAACGGATGGTCTATCAGCTCGCCCTGCACTTGTTGGGCGATCGCGACGAAGCCCTCGACCTTTCCCAGGAAGTTTTCTTCAGCGTCTTCCGCACCATCCATAAGTTCCGCGGCCAGTCGGCCTTGAAGACGTGGATCTACCGCATCGTCATCAACCAGGCGCGTAATCGCCAGCGGTGGTGGCGCCGCCGCCACAAATCCGAGCAGGTGTCGCTGGATCAGCACGTTGCCGCGCACGGCGATCTGCGGCAGCCCGGCGATCACACCGCGCCCGATCGCGCCTACGCGCGCAAGCAGATGGCGGAGCGACTGTGGTCGGCGCTCGACCGTCTGCCGTTCGATCAGCGGACCGTGATCGTGCTGCGCGAGATCGACGGCCTCAGTTACGAGGAAATTGCGTATTCACTTGGCGTCGCGATTGGCACCGTGAAGTCGCGATTGACGCGCGCACGGCAAACCCTTCGCGACGAGCTGCGCGAGGTCCGGCCATGATGCATGAGCTGTCGTGCACCGTCGTTCGCGGCCAGCTGGAAGCGTTCCACGACGGCGAGCTGACAATTGAACGGCGCGTCGCCATTCAGGGTCATCTGGACGACTGCGTCTCGTGCAATGTGGCGGCAGCGGAGCTCTCGGAGCTCGGGTCGGCGCTCCGCGATTTCGCCAGCCACGTCGCGGAACACGACACCACGAATCCCACGCACATCGCGTCACACGTCTTCGAGCGCCTGCGGGTCGAAGAATCGTTGTCGTTCCGCGCGCAAGTCTCCGAGTGGTTTCAGGACATGCATCTGGTATGGGCAGGACTCGGTGCGTCGATCGCGACCATGATTTGCATCGCCGGCTCGGCGAGCGTGCTGCACGCCGCAAACCAGGAGCGCCCGAATTCGATGGCGCGCGTCATCTCGGTGCTGGCCAGTCCCGGCTCGAATGACAACCCGCTCCGCTTGAATTACGAAATGATGGCGCCGCGGGCCGCGACCGATGCGGCCATCGAAATGTCGGAAGAGGACGCCGAATACGCACTGTCAGCCGTCGTATCGCGCGAAGGCCGCGTGCAGGGCGTCGAAATGATCAACCAGCCCGCCAATCGCCATGTCAACGCCGTGTTGAATGAGGCGTACCGGATGCAGTTTGCGCCGGCAATCGATCGCGGCGACGCCGTGGCCGTCAGCATGGTCTGGCTGGTCGCCAATACGACGGTCAAGGGCCGCCACGACGAAACGATGCAGGCGTTGCGTCAGGCGATGCGTCTGCGGACAACGCCGGAGCCGATCGCGCCGTTGCCGATTCCGGCGGAAGCGGCCCAGCCGAAGCCACAGACCGCGCCAATGGTGAAGCCGGTCGTTCCCGAGGCATTCGCCGCGACCGAAGGGTCTTAGCAGATCTGCGACGCTGCCGCCTCGGTGAGCCGTCCCGTCAGCTCACCGGATCCGGACCTGACCCGTCCCCACGTTTCCTAAAGCATCGGTCGCCCGGATGACGAGCGTGCGGCCTGCGGCGTCCGCATCCAATCGAATCTCGAACGTTTCCGAGCGCGCGTCCAGAATGCCGTCGCGCGGAAAAACCGGCTGCCAGCGCTGCGCGTCGATCGAGTATTCCACCTTGGCGACTGCCGAATCACCATCACGCACGTCGGCGGGGACGATGAAGCGCGTGCCGTCACGGCGCACCGCAGCGATCTGCACGATCGGCGCGACGTTGTCGATCTCGAAGCTGCTGCTCTCTGCCTCGCCCACGAGCGCCGCCTCCGGCGGGTTCGAGCGTCGATCCGATGCCGATACCTTGAGCACGTAGGTGCCATTCGGCACCGAGCTGGTATCCCACACGAGCAGCGTGTCGCGGAGGTCGGACTTCAACAGCCGCCACGCCGTCTCGCCTTCGCGGCGGTACGACACGTCGTAACTCAACTCGTCGTTGTTGTCGTCCTCGGCCTTCCACTGGAAAGTCTGCAGGCCGCGCTGAAAAATCTTGCGGCCCAATTGCGGCGCACCGGCGCCGGCGTTGTTCGCCGCGGCGCGTCGATCCTGCGCTTCTTCGTCGAGGCCGGCGATCTCCGTCTCGCCGCTCGAGAACGGTTTCTGGAACACCACCCCCGGTGGATGAACCGTAATCGATGCGACTTGCGGCCGGATGTTACGAGGCAGGTAGGCGGACGACAACGCGGTCAGCGTGGGGGCGGCAGCCGCAGTTCCAGTCAGTACCGCACGCCATTGCAGGTAGCGCGCTTTGGGACTGGCGATCTGCGAGCCTTCGGCGTTCGTATACGGCCCGTGCCATTCGCTCCATGCCTCGTCTGGCGTGCGCGTGTTGCCGGAGCGCGTGAAGACTTCCACTTTCGTACCGGGGGGTGTCTGCGCGCGCCAGGACACGACGCCCCACGTCGAGACCAGCCGCGCGTCCTTGACGTCCGATTCGAAGGTGCCGCGGGTCGCGCGCGTCGAGGCAATCGACACGAGCAGACCGGGATTCGCCGTCGTGATGAACGTGCGTTCCGCCGTGCGCGCGATCATCGTCGCCTGCTGCGCAGGCACACGCGTCACCAACACCGGATTCACGGGATTGCCCGTCAGCCGGAACAACTTGCCCTTGGCGCCGGTGGCGACGAGGACTGCGCCGTCATCCTCGATGGCGATGTCGTACGGCGCATCATCTCGCGCCGACCACATCTCGTCCCACAGACCATCGGGTTGGATGCGGAACACGGCGCCGGTCATCGTGTTGCGGCGGTCGGCGGACGAGGACGATCCGCCTGATGGCGGCGAGCCGACATCCACGACGGCGATCGACGTGATCTCGGTGGAGACGTTGGGGATCGACGGCGTAACCGGCGGAGGAGTAGAAACGGTATCGGTCAACGATTCATTGCCGCTCTGTGCGCGGCCGCTCTGCGCCGCCGCGTATACCACGCCTTTGGGATCGACCCGGATCGCGTGGATTTCCTGATAGGTCGTGTCGAGCAGCAGGAAGCCCTTGCCGGCGGGATCGATCCGAAAAACCCGTCCTGGCGTCCCCGTGCCCGTCAGCAGGTGTCCGTTCGGATCGAACGCGAGCGACACCGCGTGGGCCGTCTTCGTCGAGAAAAATCGCTGGCCCTTGCCGTCGGGCGTGATCTTGTAAATCGTGCCTTTGTCGCCCGTGCCCGCGAAGACGTTGCCGGCTCGATCCACCACCAGCGACCAGATGTACTTGTCATCGGGATCGAAAAAGGTCGTGGCCTGAGCTTTGGCGTCGACGCGATAGACACGTCCGTCGGGAGACGTGCCGACGTAGAGGTCGCCGTTCGGCGCTGACGCCAACGCGTGGACTTCCAGCTCGGTGCTGTCAAAAAACACCGCCCCCTGTCCGTTGCGATCGACGCGAATCACTTTGCCGTCATTACCCGTGCCAAGAAACCAGGAACCATCGGCGCCGGCGACGATCGCCCACACGAACGGCGCCGCCGCATCATGCACGCGCGTAAGCTCCGGTCCGAGGGTGACGCGGCCGTGCTCGTCGATCGACAGTTGATCGACATCGCCGCGCAGAAAATCGGCTTGGGTCGCCGCCTGCCAGAAGCCCGGTGCCGCATGCAGGGTGATGGCGCTCAGCAAGGTGGCGCCAAGCAAGACGGCCGCACGGAACGGCCGCCGCCACAACTGAAAGGGATGCATCAAGGTTGGTCGAGGGACAGGGTCAGCTGGCGCGCACCAGTCACGGCAAAGTCGAGCGCCAACTCCCATTCTCCGCGCGTGACGCTGCGCAACGAGCTCACGGTGCCGCTGTTGCGATCGGCCTCGATCACCGCGAGCACCGACGGCGGCAGACCGGCCATCGGCTCGCCGTTGACGACGGCGCCGGCGTCAGAGGATGTCAGGCGGACGTAAAGCCGATTGTTGCGGCGCGCGCGGTTGAAGGTGCGCACCAATTGCGACACGCGCTGCATGTCGGCGCCGCGAATCTCGCGGCGATCCTCGGCGGTTGTGCGCGCCGCGTCGGCGACAACCAGCTGCAGGGCACCCGTCAGGTTTGCCGGAATCTGGATCGGCACCTGACGCACGATCTCGTCGCCGCGGGCGGAACGAAGCGCCACATTGACGATAGCGTCCTGTCCGGCGCGGGGACGGGTGGTGTCGAGCCACACCCGTTCGATGCGCGCGCTGCGCTGCTGCTCGCTGGCGTCGATGGTCAGCGAAATCCTCTCGATGTCGACGTTCTCGCCGGTGTTTTTCAACAGCGCCGACAACGGACCGGCGACGTAGGCGGCGGTGCCGCCCGCCGGCTGTTCGCCGCTGAAGATGTCTTCGAAGGCGAGGTCGTCTTCCGATTTGATCGAGGCGCTGCCGCGAATCGAAAACGATGCCGGCCCGGCGCCGCGCTCGTACGACGTCAGGACGTTCGCCACCGACAGATAGGTGAGCAGCGGCGTGAACGTGAAATCACGCACCACGCCGAAATTGAAGGTCCGCGAGGGTCCGCGATCCGAATTGAGAGTGATCGTCACGGGAATCAGCGACGGCGCCGGTCCGAGACGGCCGGCAATCGCCGTGGCGCGGTCCTGCTGCACCGTGCCAATCACTTCGCCGAAGCTGGCGAGTTTGCTCGACGCCATCAGACTCGGCAACACCACCTGCACCTCGGCGCGGGTCATGGGAAACTGGGTCGGGCCGAGGTTATACAGCGGATGGCCGAACGCGTACACGCGATCGCCGTCGACGTGCGTTACCGTTCCCGTCGCTCCGAGTTCGAAGTCACCCGTCAACAGCCCGACGCCAACGGCGTCACCGGGCTGTAACGGCCGCGCGGAGGGCGTGGCGCGTCCTTGCGCGTTCGCCATCGGCACGAATCCAGCCGACGACCATGCGGCGGACAGCGGTTCCATCACACTGGCATCGAACCCCGAGGCGATCATGGGCACGGCGATCGGCCGCAGCATTGCGCTCATGCGGACGAGATCGGTCGAGCCGCCGGACAGCACCAGCGCCTGCGACGGTTCGTCGACAAACGCACGCGCGCGGCCGAGGTCACGCGACCAGATGTCCAACAGTTCTTTCGGCGAGGACGGGAACGAAATGGCCACCGGACGGGATACGCGCACGGTCGAAGGCATCGCGGTGGCGTCGACCATTTCCGCAATCGGGGTAATGCCCGCGATCGGTTCCTTGGAAAATTGGCCGAGGGAATAGGACACGGCGCCGATCAACTTGCCGTCGATATAGACCGGGCTGCCGCTCATACCCGCGATCACACCGGTGTGCGCCAGCGGTCCGCCTTCGAGCCGGGCGAGAATCAGGTCGCGTTTGGGCGCCAGCACGTTGCGCATGACGCCAAGGATCTCGACCTTGAAGTCCTCGAGCGTGGTGCCGGCAAACACCGTGCGGCCAACGCCAATCATTCCCGGGCGCACCTGGTCGAGCGGCATCGTCGCCGTTTGCGCCAACGGAGTAGCCGAGAGCATCGCCGCGGCCAGCGCGGCCGCAAGAACAGGTCGTAAAGTCATTGCAAATATCGGAAAGAAGCCGACTTACATCCATTATACGGCCTGGGCGGAATTGCCGGTTTGACCGCGACCGTAGGGTCTGTTAACGTTTCGACGTTCAAATGCGCTCGCAAGTCGTGTCCGCTTGCCGTTTTGCCGCCGCCGAGCTCCGGTCTTTTGACCGCAAGGTCACGGGTGCGTATGCGTGGTGGTGGTATTGGCGCCCAACAGGAGAGGCTAACCGGTCCGTGTAGTTCCACCGCACAGAATTTGACGCTCGACCGAAGCGCCTCTCCAGCAAGGAGGAGGCGCTTTTTTATTTTGATTCACGTTTGGGATTTCGGATTCAGATGAAGCAGGCCAAGCTCTGCGTGACCGTGACGGCCGACACCACAGCCGAACTGCGCCAGCGACGCGACCAGGTTGTGGACGCCGACCTGGTCGAGTTGCGCCTCGACATGGTCAAAGATCCAAGCGCGGCCGGCGCGCTGGCAGGCCGCCAAAAGCCGGTTATCATCACCTGCCGCCACTCGTCGCAAGGCGGCTACTTCGCGGGAAGCGAAGACGAGCGGCGCGCCATCCTGAGCGAAGCGCTCGCACTTGGTGCGGAATACGTCGACCTCGAGTGGCAATTGCCCTGCGGCGATCTCTTCGAGCGCACGGGCGGCCGTCGCATCGTGCTCTCGCATCACGACTTTGTGGGGCTGCCCGGTGATCTTCAGGCGATAGCGCAGGCCATGCTGTCGACCGGCGCGGAAGTCATCAAGCTGGCAGTCATGGCTCACCGGCTTTCCGACACGCTCGCGCTCCGCATGATTGGCCGGCAGTCTCGGTCGCCGATGGTGCTGATCGCGATGGGTGAGCCGGGCATCGCGTCGCGCGTGCTCGCGTCCTGGATGGGGTCGGCCTGGACGTATGCGGGTGAGGGTGTGGCGCCGGGGCAGGTCACCGTCGAGCGGATGCGCGATGAATTCCGATATCGGCGCATCAGCGAGCGCACCGACATTTTCGGCGTGCTCGGCAAACCCGTGACGCATTCGGTCTCGCCGGCCATGCATAACGCGGCGTTTGCCGACGCGAACCTCGACGCGACCTACCTGCCGCTGGCGGCCGCGGACTTCGCGGACTTCACGGCATTCGCGGATGGCGTCGGGCTGCGTGGCGCGAGCGTCACGGCACCGTTCAAGGTCAACGCGTTCGAGCTCGCCGACGAATGCGATCCAGTCAGCCGCCGCATTCAATCCGTCAACACGCTGAGGCGCGAGGGCGGCCGATGGCTTGGCACGAATACCGACGTCACAGGGTTCCTGTCGCCGCTCGAATCGGTGACGCTGCTTCCCGGTACCCGGGCGACGATTCTCGGCGCCGGTGGCGCGGCGCGTTCCGTCTCCGTGGCGTTGGCGTCGGCGGGTGCGCTCGTGTCGATCGCCGCTCGGCATCGAGACCAGGCCGCCTCGATTGCGTCGCTGACCGGAGCCACGATCGCGGAATGGCCGCCGCTCGCCGCCTCCTGGGATCTGCTCGTCAACGCCACCCCCGTGGGCACCGCACCCGGTGTCGAGGCATCGCCGCTGCCGCAGAACTATCCCTTTCACGAGGCTGGGGTGGTCTATGACCTCGTCTACAACCCGCCGCACACGCGGCTGTTGCGGGATGCCGCTCGCGCCGGGTGCCGGACCATTGGCGGCCTCGACATGCTGGTGGCACAGGCGCAGGCGCAATTCGAATGGTGGACCGGCAGCCGTCCGGCAGACCGCGTGATGCGCGACGCGGCACTACGGCGGCTGGCCGATTTCACGACGCAGGTGGCGCCCGGCGGCGCCGAGGAGAAACATTGAAGCTGACGACGTTCGACGAGTTCGTGGATCTGGCCAAGCGCGCGACGTTTGTGCCCGTGGTGAAGGAATTGGTCGCAGATCTCCTGACGCCGGTATCGGCGTTCCTCAAGATCGCCGAACATTCAGACTACGCGTTCCTGCTCGAAAGCGTCGAGGGCGGCGAGCATATCGGCCGCTACTCGTTCCTCGGCAAGGATCCGTTCCTGATTCTGCGAGGACGGGACGCGACCACGACCATCGAGCGCGCCGGCGTCATCACCGACGCCGAGCAGCCGTTCATCGAGACGCTCCGGCACCTGATGAACAGCTTTCAATCGCCGTTCGTGCCGGGCCTGCCGCGCTTCACCGGCGGTGCGGTGGGCTATCTCGGTTACGACACCGCAGCGTGGTTCGAGCCGACCACCAGGCGCGACGGCGATGCGCCACCCGATCGGGACGATGCGGGGTTCATGTTGTTCGATACCGTCCTCGCGTTCGATCACGTGCAGCATCGCATTCTGTTGATCGCCAACGCGCGAATTTCAGGGGACGAAGATCTCAAGTCGCTCTATCAGTTCGCGTGCGCCAAGATCGAATTCCTCGAGAGCGAGCTCGAACGCGCGCTGTCGCTCAAACGCGCGGCCGTCGGCGAGCCGGTCACGCTCGTCTCGAACATGCCGCAGCCGGCGTACGAGGCCATCGTCAAGAAGGCCAAGGACTACATCGCCGCCGGCGACATCTACCAGGTCGTGTTGTCGCAGCGCTTCGAAGCCGAAGTCGGCGTCGACGCCTTCACCGTGTACCGTGCGCTCCGCCACGTCAACCCGTCGCCGTACATGTTCTTCATTCGCATGGGCGACCGATCCATCGTCGGCTCGTCGCCGGAGATGCTGGTCCGCGTCGAAGGGCGGCACGCGATCACCCACCCGATTGCCGGCACGCGGCCGCGCGGCAAGTCGGAGGAGGAAGACGTCCGGCTCGGAGAGGAGCTGAAACGCAACGAGAAGGAGCGGGCCGAGCACGTGATGCTCGTCGATCTCGGGCGTAACGACATTGGTCGCGTCTGCGATTACGGCACGGTGCGCGTGCCGACGTTCATGGCGCTGGAGCGCTATTCGCACGTGATGCACCTGGTGTCGGTGGTGGAGGGGCAACTCGCCGAGGGCCGCGATCGCCTTGACGCGCTGGTGTCGTGTTTCCCGGCGGGGACGGTGTCCGGCGCGCCGAAAGTGCGGGCGATGCAGATCATCAACGAGCTCGAGCCCACTCGCCGCGGGTTGTATGCGGGCGCCGTCGGGTATCTCGATTTCGCGGGCAACCTCGATTTCTGCATCGCGATTCGGTCGATCCTGCTGGAGGGGGGAAAGGCGTACATCCAGGCGGGCGCCGGCATCGTCGCCGATTCGAATCCAACGGCCGAGTACGAAGAAACCCGCGACAAGGCGCGCGCGATGATTCGCGCGCTCGAGCTCGCGCAGAACGGGTTGTAAGACGTGGTTCTGGTCATCGATAACTACGATTCGTTCACCTATAACCTCGTTCAGTACCTTGGCGAGCTGGGTGCCCAGGTCGTGGTGCGCCGCAACGACGAAGCGACACTCGATCAACTGTGCGGGCTCACGCATGATCGCGTGGTGATCTCGCCGGGACCGGGACGCCCGGAACAGGCCGGCGTATCGCTGGACGTGATCAAGGAGTTCGGATCGCGGATGCCGCTGCTTGGCGTATGCCTGGGGCACCAGGCGATTGGGATGGCGTTCGGCGGCGAAGTCCTGCGCGCTCCGTCGCCGGTGCACGGCAAAACCTCAACGGTTGAACATAATGGGCAGGGTGTGTTTGCCGGTCTCACGTCCGCATTCCAAGCCGGCAGATATCACTCGCTGGTCGTCGGCGAGCGCACGCTGCCCGGCGAGCTCGAGGTAACGGCGCACACCAAGGACGACCGCATCGTGATGGGCTTGCGGCACCGCACGCTGCCGATTCATGGTGTGCAGTTTCATCCCGAGTCGGTGCTCACGCTCGAAGGCCGCCGCATCCTTCGCAACTTCCTCGAGATGTGATCATGTTCCCAGCCCTCATCGAGAAGCTCCGCCGCCAGGAGGACCTCAGCGTCGACGAAGCCGCCGACGCGATGGCCGCCATCATGCGAGGCGACGCCGCCGTCGCGCAGATCGCCGGTCTGCTGATCGGCCTCGGCATGAAAGGCGAGCGGCCGTCGGAGCTGGTCGGATTTGCTCAGGCAATGCGCGCGAATGCCGTCTCGATCACGCCACCGGCCGGGCCGGTCTTCGATACCTGCGGTACCGGCGGCGACCGCTCCGGCACTTTCAATATCTCGACAGCCGCCGCCATCGTGCTCGCCGCGTGCGGCATGAAGGTCGCCAAGCACGGCAACCGCTCGGTCTCCAGCCAGTGCGGCAGCGCGGACGTGCTCGAAGCCCTTGGCGTCCACATCCAGGCATCGCCGGAGGTCGTCGAACGGTGCCTCAACGACGTTGGCGTCGCGTTCCTGTTTGCGCCGACGTTTCATCCGGCGATGAAACATGCGGCGCAGGCGCGAAAAGACCTCGGGGTGCGCACGGCTTTCAACCTGCTGGGGCCGCTGACGAATCCCGCACGGCCCTCTCGTCAGATCGTCGGCGTGCCGCGGCCGGAGTTCACCGAACTGATGGCGCGTTCGCTCGCGTTGCTGGGATCGGAGCGGGCATGGGTCGTGCACGGCGCCGATGGACTCGACGAGCTCTCGACGACGGGATACACCAAGGTTTCGGAATGCCGGCCGGGTTCCGTGCAGACGTTCTACGTGCACCCGGCGGATTTCGGATTGGCCAAAGCCACGCCCGAATCGCTGAAAGGCGGCGACGCCGCTCGAAATGCGGCGATCGTTCGCGGCGTCCTCGCCCGTGATCACGGAGCCGCACGCGACGTGGTGCTGCTCAACGCCGGCGCGGCGCTGTTCGTCGCCGGCCACGCGGACACCGTCACCACCGGCATCGCGATGGCCGCCTCCGCCATCGACGATGGCGGGGCAATGCGCGTGCTGAACCGGCTGATCGAAGTGTCGCACTCGGGAGGGCGAGCGTGAGCGCGCCGGACCTGCTCGAAGCGATCGTTGCGGCCACGCGCGCGCGCGTCGATGCGGCGATGGCGCGAGAGTCGCGGGACGCGCTCGAGCGGCGGTCACTGGAACGCACGCCGCAGGGCGATGCGTTCGCCCGACGGCTGGTGAACCGGGCCGGCATCAACATCGTCGCCGAGTGCAAGCGCCGATCGCCATCGCGCGGCGTCCTGCGCGCCGCGTATGATCCCGTCGCGATCGCCGCCGGATACGAAGCCGCCGGCGCCGCCGCCATCTCAGTGCTGACCGAGCCCGGGTTCTTTGACGGCTCACTCGATGATCTGGCGGCCGTGCGGTCGACCGTCAGCATCCCGCTGCTGCGCAAGGATTTCATCGTCGACGACTACCAGCTGCTCGAAGCGCGCGCCGCCGGCGCCGATGCGATTCTGCTGATCGTGGCCGCGCTCACGGACCGTGATCTGATCGCGTTGGCGGCGGCGGCACGGGCCTTGAAGCTCGCGGCGCTGGTCGAAGTGCATGACGTCGAGGAATGCCGGCGGGCGATCGACGCCGGCGCCTCGATCATCGGCGTCAACAATCGCAACCTGCGCACGCTGCAGGTCGATCTGCGCGCCTCCGAAGCGATCGCCGCGCTTCTGCCGCGGGAGGTGATTGCCGTCAGTGAAAGCGGACTGAAGACCCGCGACGATCTGGCACGGATGCGAACGCTCGGATACCACGCGTTTCTGATGGGCGAGCGCTTCATGATCGAGCCGGACCCAGGCGCGGCGCTGGCCGGCATGATCGAGTCGCTCCAGGGGGCACCGCGGTGACCGCGATCAAGATTTGCGGCATCACCAGGCGCGCGGACGCCGAAGCGGCGGCGGCTTGCGGCGCTGATTTCGTCGGCTTTGTGCTCTGGCCGAATAGTCCACGGGCAATCGGTATCGATCGCGTTGGCGACCTGGTCGCGGCCCTGCCGCCGGCGGTCACGCCCGTCGGCGTGTTTGTCAACCCCAGCGCGGACGAGGTGATCGCGGCCGCCGACGCCGGCATCCGCATCGCCCAGATTCACAGCGACGCGCCGGCGTTTCTGCGCGGCGTGACGATTCCGATCGTTCGCGCGGTGCATTTGACGGATCAAGGGATCGAGCCCGACATCCCAGACGAGCTCGTGCTGCTCGACGCACACGACCCCGTCACGAAGGGCGGTACCGGCAAAACGATCGATTGGCAGCGTGCCTCGCGAATCGCGCGCAGCCGTCGAGTGATCCTCGCGGGAGGCCTGACGCCGGCCAACGTCGCCGAGGCGATCGCCACCGTCAATCCGTTTGCGGTTGACGTCTCATCGGGCGTCGAAACGAGCCCTGGCATCAAGGATCACGCATCGATCCGAGCGTTCATCACCGCGGTAAGGGAATCACATGTCATCTGACACACTCAAGACGGCCGCCAGTGCGTGGTTTGGGAGACGCGATCCCGACGCGCGTGGCTACTACGGCGACTACGGCGGCCGATTCGTTCCCGAGACGTTGGTCGCGCCGATCGAGGCGCTCGAAGCCGAATATTTCGCGGCGCGCCAGGATCCCGCATTTGCGGCCGAGTTGTCGCGCCTGCTGGCGCACTACGTCGGGCGGCCAACGCCGCTGTGGGAAGCGCAGCGATTAACGGCCGCCTGCGGTGGCGCGCGGATCTTCCTCAAGCGCGAAGATCTCACGCATACCGGGGCGCACAAGATCAACAACGCCCTCGGACAGGCGCTGCTCGCGAAGCGCATGGGCAAGGCTCGCATCGTTGCCGAAACCGGCGCCGGCCAGCACGGAGTCGCCAGCGCGACTGCCTGCGCGCTGCTCGGTCTCGACTGCGTCGTCTACATGGGCACCGAAGATATGCGCCGGCAGGCGCTGAACGTGTTCCGCATGCGTTTGCTCGGCGCGACGGTCGAAGGCGTCGATTCCGGCAGTCGCACGCTGAAGGACGCGATCAACGAAGCGATGCGCGACTGGGTGGCGCGGCCTCAAGACACGCATTACCTGCTCGGCTCGGCGCTCGGCCCGCACCCGTATCCGCTGATGGTGCGGGAATTTCAATCGGTGATTGGCCGCGAGGCGCGGCAGCAGATCCTCGAGCAGACCGGCAAGCTGCCCGAGGCCATCATCGCCTGCGTGGGCGGTGGCAGCAACGCCATCGGCATCTTCGACGCGTTCGTGGATGACAGAGAGGTGCGCTTGATTGGTGTCGAAGCCGGCGGGGAAGGCATTCGGCCGGGCCGTCACGCCGCGCGATTCGCCGGCGGCGCGGCGGGTGTGCTGCAAGGAACGCGCACGTTTGTGCTGCAGGATGCCGACGGCAACATCGAACCGACGCACTCGGTGTCCGCCGGTCTGGACTACGCTGCGATCGGTCCGGAGCACGCCTGGCTGCAAGAGATCGGACGCGCCGAGTACGCCTACGCGACCGACCAGCAGGCGCTCGACGCGTTCCAGGCGCTGGCGCGGCTCGAAGGCATTCTGCCGGCCCTTGAATCCTCACACGCGATCGCGCACGTGCAGCGCGTCGCGACGCAGTTTCCCAAAGACGCAGTGATCGTCGTGAACCTGTCCGGCCGCGGCGACAAGGACGTCACCAGCGTGGAGCAGATCCTCAAGGAGGGCGCACGTGTCGCGGATTGAGGAACGCTTCACACAACTGCGCGGCAGCGGCCGCACTGGGCTGGTCACCTATGTCACCGCCGGCGATCCGGATCTGAAGCGCTCCGCGGAGATCATCATGCGGCTCGATCGCGCCGGCGCTGACGTGCTCGAGGTCGGCGTGCCCTTCTCGGATCCGCTCGCCGACGGCCCGGTCATTCAACGCGCCACCGAGCGGGCGCTGGCCGGCGGTGCGAACCTGGCCAACGTCCTGGCGATGCTCAAAGCCATCCGCGCCTCGATCACTGCGCCGATCGTCATCTTTAGCTACGCCAATCCGATACTTCGGATGGGCTTGGCGGCGTTTGTGACAGAAGCGAAGGCGGCGGGCGTAGACGGCGTGCTGACACTCGACATGCCGCCTGAGGAAGGCGAGGCGTTTCATGGCGCGTTCCAGGGCGCCGGGATTGATACAATTTTCCTGCTGAGCCCCACGACGACGGTCGATCGGATCCGGCGCGCGTCGCGGATTGGCAGCGGCTTCCTCTATGGCATCTCGCGGCTGGGCGTGACCGGCATGCGCGACACCGTCGATGATTCCGCGCGCGAATTGGCAGCGCGTGTCAAATCCGAAACCGATCTTCCGCTGGCGCTCGGCTTTGGAATTTCGCGGCCCGAACACGTGCGCGCCATCGGCCAATGGGCCGACGCCGCCGTTGTCGGTAGCGCGCTGGTCAACGTAATCGCCGACCACGGACGGTCGGCGGCATTACTGGACGAGGTCGAACGGTACGTGCGATGGCTGCGGAACTGAGTCTCGACCAGCTGCGGGAGGAGATCGACAAGATCGACGAGGTGATCGTACGCCTCCTCGATAGCCGTGCGCGATGCGCCTACGCGGTCGGCCGCCTGAAGCACGAGCTCGGCCGGCCGATTTATGAGCCGGCGCGCGAAGCCTCGGTGATCGCGCACGTGCGCAAGGTCAACGAGGCGCTCGGCGGTCCCCTGGATGGCGATGCGATCGCGCGGCTGTACGAGCGCATCATGGACGAGGCGCGCCGCATTCAGCGCATCGAAGCCGAGCGCGACGCGAAGGAACGAGCTGACGCCGCCCGCGTCGAAGTGGCGGGCACTGAGATTACCGGAAGCTGAAAGCTGAGAGCTGCATATGGTTGTCGTCATGAAGGAACGCGCCTCTGAGACGGAAGTCGAGGCGGTGATCGCGCAGTTGGTCGAGCTGGGCATGGACGTGCACCGGTCGACGGGGGCGTCACGCATCGTCCTCGGCGTCGTCGGCGGCGGCAAGGTCGATCCGCGCCTGATCGAATTGATGAATGGCGTGCACGAAGTGGTGCGCATCACGCAGCCGTACAAGCTGGCCAGCCGCACCTTCAAGCCGGAAGACACCGTCATCACGATTGGCGATCTGCGGATCGGCGGCGATGAGGTCATCGTCATCGCCGGCCCGTGTTCCGCCGAGAGCGAGACGCAGGTGCACGCGACCGCTGCGGCGGTCAAGCGCGCGGGTGCCAAGATCCTGCGAGGCGGCGCGTTCAAGCCGCGCTCGTCGCCCTACAGCTTCCAGGGTATGGGCGAGCAGGGACTGCAGTTGCTGCGGGAAGGCGCCAACGCCCATGACCTGAAGCTGGTGACGGAGGTGATGGACGCCAGCCAGATCGACGTGATCGGCAAGTACGCGGACATCTACCAGGTCGGCGCGCGCAATATGCAGAACTTCACGCTGCTGCGGGAGCTCGGGCGCACGCGGAAACCCGTCCTGCTGAAGCGCGGCATCGCGGCGACGATGGAGGAGTGGCTGTTGTCGGCGGAGTACATCCTCGCCGGGGGCAACAAGGACGTGATTCTCTGCGAGCGCGGCATCCGCACGTTCGAAACGTTCACGCGCAACACGCTGGATCTCTCGGCTATTCCCATCGTCAAGGAGCTTTCACACCTGCCCATCTTCGTCGACCCGAGCCACGGCATGGGGCGGCGCGACAAGGTCGCGCCGATGGCGCGCGCCGCGGTGGCGGCCGGCGCCGACGGGCTGATCATCGAGGTGCACAACGATCCTGACCGTGCCCTCAGCGATGGCGCGCAGTCGATGTTCCCGGCACAATTCGACCGGCTGATGGCCGAACTGCGGATCATCGCGCCGGCGATCGGCCGCAGCATTTGTCTCGAACCAGTCGCGCGGCGGGGCTGGGCCAGGTGATGGCGGGAGGCGCCGTGCGCGGACGGCATCGGAGCCACGGTGCCGGACACTGGTAACGGCCTCGCCATCGTCGGGCCCGGGCTGATCGGCACGTCGGTCGCGCTGGCGGCGCGACGGCGCTGGCCGGATCTGCAGCTTCGAACCATCGACAAGGATCAGTCGCTGTCGTTGATCGGCAATGCGCTCGTCGTCGTGCTCGCGGCGCCGGTTGACGTCATACTCGAGACGATTCCACGACTGCCGCTGGTCGTTCAGCCACACGCGCTGATCATCGATACCGGCAGCACCAAGCGCGCCATCATGCGCGCAGCCGAGAAGGCACGGCTGCCGCAGTTCGTCGGCGGTCACCCGATGGCCGGCGCGGCGACGGCGGGACCGGCGGCGGCGCGCGCCGATCTCTTCGACGGCAAGCCGTGGTTCCTGACCAATCCGGGCGCACCGGAGGCGGTGCGGCGCGCTTCGAGATTCATCGAGGCGCTGGGCGCGCGTCCAGTGGTGTTGTCGGATCATGGCGAAGAGCACGACCGGCTGATGGCTGCGGTCAGCCACCTGCCGCAACTCGCCGCAACGACATTGATGGCCGTCGTCGCACGCGCCGTCGGCGGCGACAACCTGCGGTGGGCGGGCAACGGCCTGCGCGACACGACGCGGCTCGCTGAGAGCGAGGCCGCGATGTGGCAAGGCATTCTCGCGACCAATCAGGAAGAGCTCAAGCCGCTGGTCAAGTACCTGGCCGCTGAACTGTCGACGCTGGCCGATCGCCTCGATGACCCGCAGGTTATTGGCGCGCTGTTCGAGGAGGCGACGCGGGCCCGAGCGGCACTTAAGTAGAATCAACACATGAACAAGGTGCTGGCGTCCGCTGATGAAGCGGTCGCCGTGATTCCAGATGGAGCCACCATCATGGTCGGGGGCTTTGGCCTCTGCGGCATCCCCGAAAACCTGCTCGCCGCCATTCATCGCCGCGGCACCCGCCATCTCACCATCGTCAGCAACAACGCCGGCGTCGACGACTACGGAGTCGGGCCGCTGCTGCGCGCGCGCCAGGTGCGGAAGATGATCTCGACCTACGTTGGCGAGAACAAGGAATTCGAACGCCAGTTCCTGCAGAAGGAGATCGAAGTCGAGCTGGTGCCTCAGGGAACCTTCTCGGAACGGATGCGCGCCGCGGGTGCGGGCATCGGCGGGTTCTTTACGCCAACCGGCGCGGGCACGCTAATCGCGGAAGGCAAGGAGAGCCGCGTCATCGGCGGCCGTACCTACATCCTCGAAGCGCCGCTGCACGCGGATTTCGCGTTCGTCAAAGCCTGGAAGGGTGACCGCCACGGCAACTTGATTTACCGAAAGACCGCCCGTAATTTCAACCCGGTGATGGCGACGGCGGCGCGTCACACGATCGCCGAAGTCGAGCAGCTCGTCGAACCCGGCGCCTTGGAACCCGACGCCGTCCACACGCCCGGTATTTACGTGAAGCGGATCGTCCAGGGCGCGGCATACGAGAAGCGGATCGAGAAACGGACCGTCACCCATGGATAAACGCGATCGCATCGTCCGCCGCATTGCGCGCGATCTGCGCGACGGCGACTACGTCAACCTCGGCATCGGCATGCCGACGCTGGTCGCCAATTGCATCCCACCGGGCATCGAGATCACCCTGCACTCGGAAAACGGCATGCTCGGCGTCGGCCCGTACCCGCGCGAATCCGAGATCGATCCCGATCTCATCAATGCGGGGAAGGAGACGGTCACCGAATTGCCGGGCACGTCGTATTTCAGCAGCGCCGATTCGTTCGCCATGGTGCGGGGCGGCCATCTCGACCTCACCGTGTTGGGCGCGCTCGAAGTCGACCGTGACGGCAACCTCGCCAACTGGATGATTCCCGGCAAGATGGTCAAGGGCATGGGCGGGGCGATGGATCTGGTGGCCGGCGCCAAGCGCGTGGTGGTCGCGATGGAGCACACGACCAAGGATGGCGGCCACAAGATCCTCGAGAAGTGCACGCTGCCGCTGACGGGGATGAAGGTGGTCAGCCAAATCGTGACCGAACTCGCGGTGATCGACGTCACGCCCGGCGGGCTGGTGTTGCGCGAGATTGCCGCCGACACCACGCTGGACGCGGTGATTGCCGCGACCGGCGCGCGATTGACCATCGCGGAACCGCTGGGACGGTTTTAACGTCCCGTAGGAAGAGGTGACGTGCCAATGCGCTTTGCGTGCTCGCTGATCGCTGCCATCGGTGTGCTCCTTCCAGCATTCGCGCTCGCGCAACCCGTCTCGCAAGACACAACGGTGTACCGCCTGACCGGGACCCGCCTGGCGATCGCGCAGGACATTCGGATCGAGCGTGATGAAGAGGTCAGCGACGCGGCTGTCGTCGTTGGCGGTGATCTGCATGTGGCCGGGCGAGTCCGCAACGGTGTCGTGGTGGTTGGCGGCAACCTGCACCTGGCGGCGACGGCCGATGTGCGCGGCGATATCGTCCTGGTTGGCGGCACCCTGACGCGGGACGACGGTTCCCGGCAGATCGGCAGTATCAACTACGTGTCGTTCGGCCAGTGGTGGCATCGCGAATTCGGTTGGTGGCCGACCGTGCGCATTGGCGAGTTCGGCCGCTGGGTGACCTTCGCCGGAACCGTAGCGCGGATCTCGGTGCTCGCCGTCCTGATGGTGCTGTTGCTGATAATCGCCCGCGCGCCGGTGGCGCGCGTCGGTCGCGCGGCGCTGGCGGAACCGTTTCGCGCCTTTATCATCGGGCTCGCGGCAGAGGTGTTTTTTCTGCCGGTCTTGATCGTGGCGTCAATTGGGCTCGCCGTTACGATCATCGGGATTCCATTCGTGGCGGTGCTCGTGCCGGTGTCAATCGTGATGCTGGTGTTTGCGTTCGTGCTCGGTTTCACCGCGCTGGCCTGTCGGCTGGGTGAGTGGGTTGAAGATCGCCTGGGCTGGCAGCCGGGCAACGCTTTCGTGGCAACGACGATCGGGGCTTTGATCCTGCTAGGGCCGACCCTGCTCGCCCGGCTCGCCAACGTCACCACCGACGCCGCGTGGCCCGCGACGTTTGCACTCGTCGCCGTCGGCCTGATCGTAGAATTCGTCGCCTGGACGATGGGATTGGGCGCCGCGATCGTCACCGGCCTGGGCCGCTGGTATACGGTGCCGCCGCCGATTGCCACGTCACCATCGCGGCCTGCGACCCCCGCACCAGCCGTCTAACTCTTAACTTTTAACTTTCAACTTTTAACTTTCAGTCCTGCCCGAGCCCTGGCCGGACCTGCACCAACGTGTTCGCCGAGGCCACGACCTTCTGGCCTTTCTTCAACCGCAGCACCACCTTGAAGCCGCCCGGGTTTCTGAACTGGTGCTCCACGGTGAAGCGGCGCTTGACCGTGCTCTTGCCCGCAGCGTACGGTTCGCAGTCGGCTTCCTGAGTGGATGTCGTCAGGTCGCCCCATTCCCATTCCACGGTGGGGCAGTACAACTCCTCGGAGTCGTCCGCGCCGCCTTTCAATTCCGCCACAATCACGACGCGCGCCGGCGCGAAGGACACGGCCGGACTGGCCTTGAGTGATAAGCTAGGCTTCTTGCTGCCCTGTTCGAGGGCCTGCACGAAGTTGACCGGGATGATGAGAAATGCGCCGAACGCCAGGGTGGCGACCTGAGCGACGCGTGATTTCAGAAGGTCCATGCCAAAAGTCCCCCAAGACAGGCGGGGCGCAAAGGAATTCTAACCCAACATGCATTCGCCGTACGAAGTCCCTGGACTGACAGTCAGCGGTGCGCCGCTCAGTGATATTGACGTCGACCTCATCGTCATTCCGATCGCCGAGGATGCGGCCGCGACCGTCGCGCAGCGATACGACGCGCCTCTGGGCGACGAGCTGCGGTCGGCTCTCGAGCGTGGCGAGTTTCGCGGAAAGCCCAATGAAATATTCGCCGCGCATGCTCCCGCGGGGTGGCGCGCTGCCCGCGTCGTGTTCGTTGGCGGCGGCAACCGCGCCGATATCGACGCCGAACGCGTACGTCGCATGGCGATCAGCGCGGCACAGGTCGCACGGCACCAGAAGCGCGCGCGCATCGCATGGGCGGATACCGAGCTTGGTGCCGTGCCGGCAGCCGCCCGCCTCGAGCTCGTCGCGGAAGGCTTTGTCCTCGCCAACTTCGACAACGGTGTTCACAAGAGCCGCCACGACACGGCGTTTTTTATCCGTGAAGCGGTGATTTGTACCGCAGACGATGCCGCGGCCGCGCTCGCCGCGGGCCGCGTGATGGGGGAGTCGGTCAATGGCGCGCGAGTGTTGGTCAATGAGCCAGGCAATTACCTGACGCCTCGAGTGATGGCCGACAAATCGGCCGCGTTCGCCTCCGTGCCAGGCGTGACGGTCGACATTCTGGACCAGGCGCAAATCGAAGCCTTGAATATGGGCCTGCTGCTCGGCGTCGCGCGCGGCAGCAGCGAACCGCCGCGGCTGCTGGTGCTCAAGTACGAACCGCGTGACGCGCGGGCCGATCGCACGCTCGGTCTTGTCGGAAAGGGCATCACGTTCGATACGGGGGGCATTTCCATCAAGCCCGCCGACGGAATGGAACGGATGAAGGACGACATGGCGGGCGGCGCGACCGTCGTCGCCGCGCTGCGCTCGATCGCATTGCAGCAGCTTCCGGTGCGCGCCATCGCCGTGGTGCCGATGACGGAGAACATGCCTGGTGGCCGCGCCACCAAGCCGGGCGATATCCTGACGGGCGCATCGGGATTGACGGTGGAGGTCAATAACACCGACGCCGAAGGCCGTCTCATTCTTGGCGACGGGCTCTGGTACGCGCGCCAGTTAGGCGCCACGCACCTGATCGATGTCGCAACGCTGACCGGCGCGGTCGTCGTCGCGCTCGGGAAGATCACGACCGGGCTCTTCGGGACGCCGCAACCGTGGGTCGACCACATCAAGTCCGCGGCCGATCGCGCGGGCGAAAAAGTCTGGGCGATGCCGCTGTACGACGAGTATCGCGAGCAATTGAAGAGCGAGATCGCCGACATGCTCAATAGTCCAGGCCGCCCGGCCGGAGCGATCACGGCGGCGATGTTCCTGAAAGAATTCGCCGGCACCGGCCCATGGGCGCATCTCGACATCGCCGGCACCGCGTGGGCGGAAGACGCCAAGTCCTGGCAGCCCAAGGGCGCGACTGGCGTCATGATTCGAACCGTGACTGAAGTCGCGCGCGGCTGGGAGACAATCGCGTAATGCAGGAGCAACCGATCACGCCGACGATTGTGCAGATCGTGCCGGAAAAGCCGGCGCAGGAGATCAGCATGATTGACGTCGCGGTGGCATCCTTCGGGTTGACGGGAGCGATCATGATCGCGGCGGTCGTGGCGGGCCTGCTCGCCGGCGCCGGCTACATCTGGTATCGATCGAGGCGAGCGGTCTCCACCATCGAAGAGCGCGGCCACTCGGCGAACCTGTTGCGCTAAGGGTCAGCGCTCGATCGTCAGCGTCGAATGCTGCTTGAGCGAGCGGCGATACTTCACCACCGCCGCGTGCAGCGCCTGCGCAATCTTGTCCTTATAGGCTGCCGTCTTCAGGAGGCTGTGCTCCTGGCGGTTGGTCAGGAAGGAAATCTCGGCGAGCACGCTTGGCATGGCCGCCCCGATCAACACCACGAACGGCGCCTTCTTGACACCGCGGCTGCGCACGTCGCGGTTGCTTTTCTTCAGCGTGCTGACCAGCGAATCCTGAACGATGTTGGCGAGGTCGCGTGACTCGTCCAGCTTGTTGTTCAGCGTGATGGCCTTGATCAGATCCGGCAGCTGGTGCATCTCGCGCTCGGATGCGGAATTTTCGCGAGCCGCGACCGCCTCGGCTTCGGGCGATGACGCGAAGCTCAGGAAATAGGTTTCGATGCCTCTGGCGTCGCTGTTGCGGCTCGAATTGGCATGAATCGACAGGAACAAATCGGCGTTGTGCCGGTTCGCAATGGCAGTTCGTTCCTCGAGTGGCACGTAGACGTCGGTCCGGCGGGTCAGTACCACCTCGATGCCCGGCTCCTTCTGCAGCAGCTTCTCGAGACGCAGCGCCACGTCGAGCGTCACGGTCGCTTCGGTCAGCCCCCGCGCCATGGTGCCGGGATCGTGGCCGCCGTGACCCGGGTCGATGACGATCCGCGACACGCTCAAGCCGAGCTGACGCGCGATCGAGAAACCACCGGCGACGTTCGCGGTAGGCGCGGCCGGTGCAGCGGGCACGCTCGCGACAGCCGGCGGTGGCGCTGACGGCGCGGTGTTATGAATCGCGCCGGCCACCGGCACTTCCGGAGTCGGCGGTGCCAGCGCGGATTCTCGAATTTCCATCGGCGACGGTTGCACAGCCGGCGGTGGCGCGACGGCGCTACGCGCCACGCTCGGCGCGCTCGTCGAACTCGCGGTACTCGCAGCCCGCGAGAGGCCTCCGGCGCTCATCGCACGTTCTGCATCGATGATCAGGCGGAACGGACTGTAGAGCGTGAACACGCTGTATTTCGATACCTGCTCGAAGTCCAGCACGACGCGCACCGTGTTGCCCGGGTGACGGCCGACGCGGATCTTGTTGACGACGTCGCTGGAGTACGACAGCACCTTGTCCATCAGGGCCGGCGTCAGTTGCACGTTCTTCAAGTCGAAGAACAAGCGGGACGGCCCCGGGATCCGCTCTTCGCGGTACGTGACCTCGCGATCGAGCTCGAGCGTCACGCGCACGGAATCCGGCAGCACGACCCGTTGAATCGAGATGAGTGTGGCCGGGCCGGGGTCGCGCACCGACAACGCCGCCGGCGGCACCAGCGCGACCGCCGATGCCGGCTGCACGGCGACGGGAAGCGGTGTGACCGTTGGAATGCTCGCCTTTGCCAGCACCGCAAGTTTGCTGTTGGCCTGTTTCACCAGCGAGCTTGCCGGATATTCCTGAATCAGCCATCGATAGAGCTTGACGGCGCGATCGCGATCTTCAGGTCGGTTGAACCGCTGGTAGGCGGTGTCCGCGAGGCTCGCCGCATGCCACAGCGCATTGTCGGCGTAGCCGCTGGCCGGAAAGCGGCGCACCAGCGACTCGAACGACGTCACGACCTGGCTGACCTGCTTCATCAACTCAGGCATCGGCACCGCCGACTGCATGTTGGTCAGCTGAATGCGGACCTGTTCATCCTTTTCAGCCGCTGCATCGAAACGCGCTTTGACCGTCTGCGTTTGCGCCGCCGGCGCGCACACCGCTAGCGCAACGGCAATCGCCGTGAGCCACACACGCCCGCGCGTCTTACCGCAGTTGCGCATCCACTTCCTCGAAGTACTCCCGGCCGACGAGCACTTCGCGCGGTTTGCCTCCGGTCGCTGCCGACACCAGGCCTTCCGCCTCCATCATGTCCACCAGCCGCGCGGCCCGGCTGAAACCAATCCGCATCTTCCGCTGCAGATAGGAGATCGACGCCTGTCCGGTCTGAACGACGATGCGCGCCGCTTCGTCGTAGAGCTCGTCCTTCTCGAGGTCGAGACCCTCGGGGCCGCCCTTCTTCTCCTCTTCGGTAATGGTCTCGTCGTACACCGGCTTGCCCTGCTTGCGCAGAAAGCTGGCGAGCCGCGCCGATTCCTGCTCGGAGATGTACGGCCCGTGCAGGCGGATGTGGCGTGACGACGCCGGCGGCAGAAACAGCATGTCGCCTTTGCCGAGCAGCTGTTCGGCGCCATTGCTGTCGAGGATGGTCCGCGAGTCGATCTTCGACGACACGCGGAACGAAATGCGCGACGGCAAGTTCGCCTTGATCAATCCCGTAATGACGTCGACGGACGGCCGCTGCGTCGCGAGGATCAGGTGGATGCCCACGGCGCGCGCCATCTGTGCCAGCCGGCAGATCGATTCCTCGACTTCGTTGCCGGCCACCATCATCAGGTCGGCGAGCTCGTCGACGACCACGACGATGAAGGGCAGCGGACGATTCGGCTCACCTTCCTTGGGCGTCTCGCCCGATTCGAGCACGGCGCGTACGTTGCGGTTGAACTGCTCGATGTTGCGGACGCCGTATGCGGCCAGGGTCTTGTAGCGATCCTCCATCTCCCGTACCGCCCAGCGCAGCGCGTTGGCGGCCTTCTTCGGATCGACGACCACCGGGGTCATGAGGTGGGGAATGTCCTCGTACATGCCGAGCTCGAGACGCTTCGGATCGATCATGATCATCCGCACATCGTCCGGGGTGGCGCGATACAACAGCCCGGTCAACATCGCGTTCAGGCCGACCGACTTGCCCGTGCCGGTCGAACCGGCGATCAGCAGGTGCGGCATGGTCGCAAGATCGGCGATGTACGGCTCACCGTGAATCGTCTTGCCGAGCGCAAACGCCAGCTTCGAGGTCGAGCGCGCGTAGGCGTCGGACTCGAGCAGCTCTCGCAGCGAGATCGCTTCGCGATTCGGATTGGGAATCTGGATGCCGACCGTTGCCTTGCCGGGGATGCGATCGATCAGCACGGATTCGGCCTGCATCGCCAGACAGAGGTCGTCAGCGAGGCCGGTGACCTTGGAATATTTCACACCCGCATCGGGCTTGAGCTCGAACGTCGTGACGACGGGACCGGGATGAATCTGCACGACCGAGCCTTCGACGTTGAACTCGCGGCATTTCTCCTCGAGCAGCCGCGCCGCATCCATCAGCTCGCGTTCGTCGATTTTCCGCTCTGCCTTTGGCGCGTCCAATAACGACGCCGGCGGCAGCGTGAAGGCGCCAAGGCGGCGCTCGACGCGCTCCGGCTCCGGCAGGGGCAGCGGTGGCGCGATCGGCGTCCTGCTCACAGGTTTCTTCTGTACGACCGGGGGCGCGGCGCGGCCAGGCTCGTCGCGCGGCGGCAGCGCCGGCTTCTCACGCGCGGTCGCAGGTTCGCCCTTGGCCTCGGCCGCCTTGTCGATCCGGACGGTCTTCCTGTCGCTCTTGGTCACGACGGGCGCGTCCTGCTTGCCGTACTTGACCATCACCTCGCGGCGCTGCTGGGCCTTGCGACGCTCTTCGCGCCACTGCTTGAATGCCTCGATGCCTTGGCCGCCGGCGCGGCCCACTACGGCGAACAGCGCGCTGAATAACTTGCCGAAGGAGAATTGCGTGGCGAGGATGACCGCGGCCACCATCAGCGCGAGAATGACGATCACCGAGCCGGTGCGGCTCAGGTATTCGGACATGAAGCCGCCGAGCCATTCGCCGAGATACCCGCCGGCGCGAAACGCGCGCGGACCGAAATCGACGCGCCCGACCGTCAGGTGCAGCAGCGCGCTGCTGCAGCCAAACAGCATCGCGGCGCCGACCAGCTTGGTGTACACGGCGTCGATGGCCCTGCACCAGAAGTAATGCCAGCCGGCCACGGCGATCGTCGCCGGAATCAGATACGACGCATAGCCGAGGATCTGAAAGGACAGCTCGCTGAGGAACGCGCCGACGCGTCCGGCGAAGTTCGACGGAACGTCGTTGGTCCCCGTGCTGAAGAACCAGGCCGGGTCGCTGGCATCGTAGGTGGCCAGTGCGATCAGCCAGATCAGCGAGAGCGCAAACAGCGCGACCCCGACGACCTCACTGACGCGACGCGACAGGGCAGAACCAGATGTAGCCACTCAGATCTCCATCACGACAGGCAGCACCATCGGCCGGCGGCCCGTCCGTTTTTTCAAGAACTTCCGCAGCTCGACGCGGATGCGCTCCTTCATCAAGCCGGGATCACTGCGTTCCTCGATACTGCAGGCATCGATCGCGCTGGTGACGACGAGCGCCCCCTCGGCGAGGATGTCCGCCGTGCCCTCGTCGCTGACGAACCCGCGCGCCACGAGCTCGGGCACGCCGGCGATGACGCCGCTCTGCGCGTTGATGGCCACCACCGGTACAATCAGTCCGTCCGTGGAAATGTGCCGACGGTCGCGCAGCACTTCGTCGCTGACTTCGCCGACGCGCGTGCCGTCGACCAGCACCCGGCCGACCGTCGTCTTGTCCGCGATGCGGCCGCCCTCGGCGTCGAACCGCAGCCGGTCGCCGTTCTCCGCCGTGATCACTTGAACCTCGACCGGCAGCCCGCGCGTCACGAATTTCGCAACGCGCGCGTGCTGCGCCAGTTGGCGGTACTCGCCGTGCACCGGGATGAAGTACTTCGGCCGCACGAGCGACAGCACCAGCTTGAGCTCTTCTTCCGAGCCGTGCCCGGAAACGTGCACGTGCTTGGTCGATTCGGTGATGCAGTCGACGCCGCGTCGCGAAATGTGGTTCATCACCCGGCCGATCGCCTTCTCGTTTCCGGGAATCGCGCGCGCCGAAATCACCACACGATCGCCTTCCTTCAACTGCACGAACCGGTGATCGTCGATGGCGATGCGCGACAGCGCGGCGTTCGGCTCGCCTTGAGAGCCGGTCGCCAGGCAGACGACGTCCTGGGCGGGGAAGTACTGCACGTCCGAATCCTTGATGGCGACGCCCGTCGGCACGTGCAGGAAGCCGAGCCGTTGCGCGATCTGCGAGTTCTCGATCATGCCGCGGCCGACAAACGCCACCTTGCGGTCGAACTGCGCCGCCAGATCGACGACGATCTGCAGCCGGTAGAGACTCGACGCGAAGGTCGCAACGATGAGCCGGCCCTCGGTGCTCGTAAAGATCTCTTCGAACGCGTCGGTGACCTCGCTTTCAGAGCCCGTATAGCCGCGCCGATCGATGTTCGTGCTGTCGCAGAACATCGCCAGCACGCCCTCGGCGCCGAGCCGCGCGAAACCGTGCAGGTCGAACGCCTCGCCGTCGAGCGGCGTCTGATCGACCTTGAAATCGCCGGTATGGAGCAGCACACCCTGGGGCGTGCGGATGACCACGGCGATGCAATCCGGAATGCTGTGCGTCACGCGGATGAATTCCAGCGTGAACGGGCCGATGGTGATCACCGAGCCGGGTTTCACTTCGACGGTCTTCGGTTCGAGTCCGTGTTCTTCGAGTTTGTTCGAGACGATCGCGAGCGTGAGCGGCGTGCCGTAGACCGCACCGTCGAGATGGGGGAGCACGTAGGGCACGCCGCCGATGTGATCCTCGTGCGCGTGCGTCAGCACCAGCGCCTTCAGTTGTCCTTTGCGGCTTTCCAGGTAGGCGAGGTCCGGTACGATCAGATCGACGCCGGGGAGGTCGCTCTCCGGGAACATCGCGCCGGCATCGATCACGATAGTCGTGTCCTGACACGAGATCGCCATCATGTTGAGGCCGAACTCGCCAAGGCCGCCAAGCGGCACGACATCGACTGGAGGCGCGCCGGCCACTGCCGGCATCGCCGCGGACACACTCATGCGAAGTCCCAGCCGAACGCGACGGTCGCGTTCAGGGAAAAATCCGCCTTCGCGCCGCGTTTCGGCGTGACAGGCTGGTGGCGACCAATGGACCCTGGCGGGTCCAGACAGTTGCCAGTTTCAGGCCGCTGGGAGGGCCGTAAAACAGGGCGGGTTTCGCCGGAAACTATAGCACAGCTTTAGCTTACGGGCGCGGCGAAGGCATTGGCCAGCGCGGCCATTTCGCCCAACTGAAGCGTCTCGGGACGCCGTTGCGGATCGATGGCTGCGGCCGCCAGCGCCGCGACGGGCGCAACCTGACGCTCGACGCCAAACGGCTTGAGGGCGTTGCCTATCGTTTTCCGCCGCTGCGTAAACATCGTTCGGACCATCCGCACGAACAATTCGTGGTCGGCGACGTGCACCGTGGGCGGCCGGAACGACAGACGGATGACAGCTGAATGGACTTTCGGCGGCGGCCGAAATGCACCCGGCGGCAGCGCGAGCACGCGCGTGACGTCCGCATGGAGCGCCGTCAACACGGCGAGGACACCGTAGTCGCCCGTCCCCGCCTTCGCAACCAGCCGATCGGCGACTTCCTTTTGCAGCATCAGCGTCGCGTCGATCAGTCCGCCGGTGCGGGCCGCCATTTCCAGCAGCATGAACAGGATTGGCGAGGAAATGTTGTACGGCAGATTGCCGACGACGCGGATGCGTCGCTCTGGCGAGAGCGGGCCGCCGAGCCAGGCGCCGATGATGGCCGCGACGTCTGCAGACAGCACGTCGCCGGTCACCACGGTCACATTGGGAATGGCCGCGGCTTCGAGATCCGCCGCCAGGTCGCGATCGACTTCGATTGCCAGCAGTCGCTGGACCTGCGCCGCGAGCGGACGCGTGATCGCCCCTCGCCCTGGGCCGATTTCGAGGAACGCGTCATCCGGCGTCGCGCCGATCGCGGTCACCAGTTTTCTGACCCACGCGTCCTCGAGAAAGTGCTGCCCGAACCGCTTACGGGCTCTCATCGGGCTCGTCGTCAAGTTCCGGCGGGAACGCGTCGCCCCGCCAATAGCGTTCCTCGATGTCCATGATCTGCTCTTCGCTCATGCCGAAGAAGTGGCCGAGCTCATGAATCAACGTCTCGCCAATCGCGACCACGATTTCGTCTTCGTCCCCGTCGCATTCCTCTTCGATCGAGTCCTGGAAGAGGGTAATGCGATCGGGAAGCTGATTGCCGTAGCCCCAGCCGCGCTCGTTCAGCGGCGTGCCGTGATACAGGCCGAGCAAATCACGCGGGTGTTCGAGCTCCATTTCCTCGAGCAAGTCCTCGGACGCTTCGTCCTCGATGACGATCGCGACGTTACGAACGTGTCTCGCAAACTTCGCGGGGATGGTGTCGATCGCCTCTTCGACGAGCTCGCGGAACGCCTCGCGCGTCATGGCCGCTTGCGCTTCCGGGTGTTCACGCCGCTCGAGGATCGAGTCTTCGCCGCAGCCACCGGCCGAGGCGCGGGACGGCGAATCACGTCCGCCGCGATCTTCCTGTTAATCGGTTTGGTGAGCAGGCCCGTCCTGTAAAAATCGCAATGCGGCCGCAGGTTGCATTTCGGGCAGAGCGGCTTGGGCTTGCAGATGCGGCGGCCATGCAAGATCAACGCGTCCGATGCTCTGGTCCATCGCCGGGGCGGCAGCTGCGCGGTCAGTTGCGCTTCAACCTTGACGGGATCGTCATGCTTGACCAACCCGATGCGATTGGCGACGCGCAACACGTGCCGATCCACCGGCAGCCCTGGCACGCCGAGCGCGTGGCCGAGCACCACGTTTGCCGTCTTGCGGCCGACGCCGGGCAATTTCGTCAACGCGTCCATGTCCGCGGGCACCTCGCCTTGATGCTCGTCGACCAGCATCGTCGCCATGCCGATCAGCGACTTGGCCTTCTGACGAAAGAACCCGGTCGACAGAATCAGCGCCTCCAGCTCGGACGTCTTCGCCTTCGCGAGCGCCGCCGCGTCGGGAAAGCGGGCAAACAACGCGGGCGTCACGAGGTTGACGCGCGCGTCCGTCGACTGCGCCGACAGCATCGTCGCGACGAGCAGCTCGAACGCGTTGCGATGCACCAGCTCCGTGTCGGCGTTGGGGTGATGCCGATCGAGGAGATCGAAAATGCGGCTGACTTCCGGCGCGGGCTTCACTGCCTTAGTGGATCGGATCCTTGCCTGGCGGCAGCGGCTGTTGGGGCGCGTGCGACTCCGAGAAGATGCGCATGTTCTCCTGCAGCGCCGCGATCAGCGTCGGCACGAACTGCACGGGCAGCACCAACCGCGCGCGAATCGGCGCGCGCACGACGTGCTCGGCCTCGGCCTCGCGGATTTCTTTCTCGGACAACGGCATCACCTCGCAAAAGGTGAGCGTGAAATCGAATGGCGTATGGTTCACCGCGCAGAAGTTGGCGTAGGTGCGCGGCTCGGACCCGCCGTCCTCGGGGACGATGGTGAAGTTGATCTGTTTGCGTTCGGTCATGATGGCTGACCGATTGTAATCCCTACGTGTCGGTCGAGCGGCCCGCGGCTCGACGCCGCGGGTAGGCTCTGCGCCGCCGCGCTAGTACTTGCGCATTACTCCGACCACGACACCCTGAATCTGCAGATTGTCGGGCTCGACGTAAATCGGCTGCATGGTCGGGTTCGCGGGCTGCAGGCGGATGCGGTTGCTTTCCTTATAGAACTTTTTGAGGGTCGCGTCCTGGCCGCCGACCAGGGCGATCACCATCTCACCGTTGTCGGCGCTTTTGCGATCTTCGACCACCACCCAGTCGCCGTCGCGGATCTGCTCGTCGATCATCGATTCGCCGCGCACGCGCAGCACGTAGGTATCGCGCTTGCCGCTGACCAGCGAATCCGGGACGCTAATCGTTTCCGACCCGGTCACGGCTTCGATCGGCTGGCCGGCTGCGACGTAACCGAGCATCGGCAACTCCACGGCGCGGCCGCCGGAGCGGCTGGGGAGCAGTTCGACGGAGCGGCTGCGATTCCACGCACGTCGAATGAAGCCTTTCTCCTGGAGGTTGGTGAGGTGCTTGTGAACGGTAGCGAGCGACGACAAGCTGAAGCGTTCACCGATTTCTTCAAGGCTCGGCGCATAGCCGTGCTGCGCAATAAACTCGTTCAGGTAGTCGAGAATTTCGCGTTGCCGCTTCGTCAGTGGTTGCATAAGCTTCCTGCCAGAGTTCTTCGCACGGCGATTACTCCGTTTCTTCGCCTTGCACCGAGAGCGTAAACAAACAAAAGGCGAAAGTCAAACGGCTGCCGGCTCTCCGCCCGGCTCCCGGCTCCCGGCTCCCGGATTAAGATGGACCATGCGGGGATTGCTGCTTGCCGCGCTGGTTTTCGTGACGTCGAGCGCCGCTGACGTGCTGACACCGCAACTCGCCGACGCATTCGAAAAGAAGGTCGTGCTGGTCCAGAAACAGGCCGCTCAGAAGTCGGCCAAGGATCGGCGCACGGCATTCACCCAGGCCGAGACCAATTCGTACTTGAAGTTCAAGGCCGGCGATCTGTTGCCGACCGGATTGACGCAGCCGGAAATCACGATGCTCGGCAGCGGTAAAGTGTCGGGCAAGGCGATCGTCGATCTCGACATCGTCCGGCAGAAACAAAGCAGCGGCGGATGGCTCGATCCCACGAGCTACCTGACCGGCAAACTTCCGGTAACGGCGGCCGGACGCATTGTGACCTGGGACGGCAAAGGGAAGTTCGAGCTCGAAAGCGCCGAGGTGAGCGGCGTCCCGATTCCGCGATCGTTCCTCGCACAGATGGTGAATTTCTTTACGCGGACCGCCGACAATCCGCGCGGCTCCTCCATCGATGACACGTTCAATCTGCCGGCGGAGATCAAGCGCATCGACGTCAACGCCGGCAGCTTCGTCCTCCATCAATAACTGATGCCTTACACTGGCATCGAGAGCTGATGCCAGAAGACGTCATGCAGATGCCCTTGCAGTATCTGAAGGGCGTCGGACCGCGCAAGGCCGCGGACCTGAAAAAAGCGGGTCTCAACACCGTCGAGGATCTGCTGTTCCGGTTTCCGCGCCGCTACGAGGATCGCAGCCGCATGCAGTCGATCATCTCGCTGCGGCCTGGCATGACGGCAGCGGTCACCGGCACCGTGCTCAATGCCGGCCTCGCCCAGACGCGTCGTCCCGGGTTCAAGCTGTTCTCGGCGCTGGTGCAGGACGATAGCGGTCACATCCAGGCGGTGTGGCCGAACCAGGCGTTTCTCAAAGACGTCGTCAAATCACAGCAGCGCATCGTGCTCTTCGGAAAGGTGGAGCTCTGGGGATCACGCGGCCTCCAGATCACCGATCCCGAGTTCGAGATCATCAAAGACGCCGCGCTCCGGGATCCAGGCTCGGCGTCGGCCGACCCGCCGGACAGCCAGCTCCATACCGGGCGCATCGTACCGGTCTACGAGCGGACGGGTAGCCTGACGACGAACATGCAGCGCCGGTTTGTATGGCAGGCGCTCAGCCAGCTGCCCGACGGCGGCTTCGACCCTGTGCCTGCAGACATCCTCGAACGCGAGCGGTGGCCGGATCGCAAGACCGCCTTGTGGCAGACGCACTTTCCCTCGTCCGACACGGCGATCGAGGCGCTGAATGCATTCACGACCGCCGCGCAACGCCGCCTGGTGTTCGAGGATTTCTTCGTGTTCCAGACCGGCCTGGCCTTGCGCCGGCACGAGAATGCCCAAGTGCGGAAACTGCTGGTGTCGAAGGTCGATGATCGCATTCGCCAATGCGCACGCGCGGTGCTGCCGTTCAAGCTGACGGAGGGACAGCGCGACGCGCTGGCGGACATCGTCGCCGACATGCAGCGCACCTGGCCGATGCAGCGCCTGCTGCAGGGTGATGTCGGCTCGGGCAAGACGATCGTGGCATTGCTGGCGGCCGTTGTCGCGATGGAAAACGGCTTTCAAGTCGCGTTCATGGCGCCGACTGAGATCCTGGCCGAGCAGCATTACCGGACGATCGCGAAGATGCTGGATCCGGGGCGCCGCAGCGGCGCGACGGGTGGCACACCCTATCGGGTGGCGCTGCTCAGCGGCCGCGTCACCAGCGCCACGCGTCGCGACCTGCTGCCGGCGATCGAGCGCGGCGACATCCACCTGATCGTCGGCACCCAGGCCTTGATTCAGCAACACGTCACGTTCAAGGCGCTGGGGCTCGCGATCATCGACGAGCAACACCGCTTCGGAGTGGTGCAGCGCGGCACGCTGGCGGCGAAAGGCAGCCATCCCGACGTGCTGGTGATGACCGCCACGCCGATACCGCGGACGCTCGCGCTCACCGAATGCGGTGACATGGAAGTGTCGATCATTCGCGGCTTGCCACCGGGCCGCCAGCCGATCAAGACGATCGTCAAAGCCGACTCGCGGCGCGATGAGGCGTTCGCGCTGATGCGCGAGGAGATCACCCGCGGCCGGCAGGTCTACGTCATCTATCCGCTCGTCGACGAGTCGGAAAAGATCGAATTGAAGGCGGCAACGGCAATGTCGGAGCAGATCGCGCGGATATTTCCGGAATTCCGCGTCGCGCTGCTGCACGGCCGGATGAAGGGCGACGAGAAGGACGCGGTGATGCAACGCTTCGCGGCCGGCCAGCTCGATATCCTGGTCTCGACCACGGTCGTCGAGGTCGGTGTCGATGTGCCGAACGCGACGCTGATGGTCGTCGAACACGCCGAGCGGTTTGGATTGTCACAGCTGCACCAGCTGCGCGGCCGGATCGGGCGCGGCCGCCATGCGTCGACGTGCGTGCTGTTGTATCAGGCGCCCTGGACGGACGACGCCCGTGAGCGCCTGAAAGCGATGGCCGAGACCAGCGACGGGTTCGTGATCGCCGAGCGCGATTTGCGCCTGCGCGGCCCCGGCGATTTTTTCGGGACGCGCCAGTCGGGAGTACCGATGCTGCGCGCGGGCGATCTGACCCGCGACGCGGACTTGTTGGAACGTGCATTCGAAGAAGCGCGCCGCCGCGTCGACGGCGGCATCCTGCATCCCGATTTGCAGGCCTACGTGCGCAGCGTATGGCAGCGTCAGTTCGGACTGATCACCGTCGGCTAGGCTGACGGCGAAGACCTGAAGGCCGAAGCGTCTCATGAGAATCATCGCCGGCACGAGCAAGGGACGCACGCTGAAGGCGCCAAAATGGGAAGGCCTGCGGCCGACATCCGATAAACTGCGAGGCACGTTGTTCAACATTCTGCAGCACCAGATTGCGGGGGCACGGCTGCTCGACGTCTTCGCCGGTACCGGCGCCATTGCGCTGGAAGCGCTCAGTCGCGGCGCGGCCTCGGCGACGTGCGTCGACAGCGATCGCCGCGCGACCGCGCTGATCGCGGAGAACGCCGCGCGGTGCGGCGTCTCGGAGCGCTGTGTTATCATCCGCGACGCTGTCGAGCGGGCACTGCAGCAGCCGCTCGCCGGCGGCCCGTTCGACGTGATCGTCCTTGATCCGCCATACGAGTACGCGCGCATCGGCGAGGTCGTGCGGGACGCCGCGCGCCAGCGCGCCGGCAGCGGCGTCATCGTGCTCGAACACGCGTCGCGGGTTGCGCCCCCGCATGCCGACGGCGTCACGCTCACCCGCACGGTGACCTCAGGCGACAGCGCGCTGACCTTTTACTCATGACCCACGCCATGCCTTCAGACGCGCCGCGCATCGCCATCTATCCCGGATCGTTCGATCCGCTGACCAACGGCCACGTCGACATCATTCAGCGCGGGGCGCGCATCTTCGATCGCATCATCGTCGCGATTCTGGCGAACGCGGAGAAGACGCCGCTGTTTTCCGAGAGCGAGCGGATGTCGATGATCCGCGAGGTGTTCACCGACAACGCCAAGGTGCAGGTCGAGACCTTCAACGGCCTGCTCGTCGATTACGCGCAGCGCAAGCAGGCGACCGTCCTGGTGCGCGGGCTGCGCGCGGTCTCCGATTTCGAATACGAGTTTCAGATGGCGTTGATGAACCGCCATCTCGCGCCGGGTCTCGAGACCGTGTTCATGATGCCGGCGGAGCAGTACACTTACATCAGCTCGCGGCTGATCAAGGAAGTCTTCACCCTGGGAGGCGAGGTCACCGGTCTGGTGCCGCCGATCGTCGAAGACACGCTGCGGGCGAAACAACAGCTGAAGAAGAAGGCGCCGAAGACGGACGGCTAACGCCGACGGCAACGAGGATCGGAAATGAGCTTCGCATCACGCATGTCCCGCGTCACTGTCTCGCCAACCTTGAAGGTGGCCGGTGACGCCGATCGCCTGCGCCGCCAGGGCGTCGACGTCGTCGATCTGGGCGCCGGCGAACCCGATTTCGCCACGCCCGATCACGTCAAAGCGGCGGCGCATGCCGCGCTCGATGCCAACTTCACCAAGTACACGCCGTCGGCGGGCGTGCTCGAGCTGCGTCAGGCGGTGTGCCAGCGCTACCAGACCGATTACGGCGTCGACATCAAGCCGGAAGAGGTGATCATGACGGCCGGCGCCAAGCAGGCTCTCTACAACACCGCGATGGCGTTGTTCGGCGCCGGCGACGAGGTGATCACGCACGGTCCGTTCTGGCCGAGCATCGGCGACCAGATCAAGCTCGCCGACGCAACGCCGGTAATCGTGCAAACCCACATGGAGGACGGCTTCACCATCACGGCGGCGCCGATCGTCGAAGAGATTACGCCGCGCACCAAGGGCATCATCATCAACTCACCGTGTAATCCCACCGGCGCGTTGATGTCCGAGACGGAGATGGCCGCGCTCGCCGACGCCGCGGCCGCGCGCGGCATCTGGGTCGTCGTCGATTTCACGTACGAGAAGCTGATCTACGAGCCGATCGCGCACAACCTGATCAAGGTGCTGTTCGATCGGATGCGCGACAAGACCGTGGTGTGCAGCGCGGCGTCGAAGGCCTACGCGATGACCGGGTGGCGCTGCGGCTGGGCGATTGGCCCGAAAGACGTGATCGCCCAGTGCAATGTCATCCAGGGGCACTCCACGTCGAATATCAATTCGATGACGCAGAAAGCGGCGATTGCCGCGCTGACCGGACCGCAGGACGGCGTCACCGAGATGCTCAACGAATACCGCCGCCGTCGCGACGCGGTGCACGGCTGGCTGACCGCGGATCCGCGAATCGTGTGCGTCAAGCCGGGCGGCGCGTTCTATCTGTTCCCGTACATCGCGGATTTGTTGTCCCCGAACGGGCTCAAGAGCAGCGGCGAGTTTGCGGAAGCGCTGCTGAAGGATGCGGCGGTGGCCGTGACGCCGGGTGAAGGGTTCGACGCGCCGGGGTACTTCCGGCTGTCTTACGCGACGTCGATCGAGCGCCTCAAAGAGGGTTGCGACCGCATTCACGCATTCGTCGACAAGCTCGAATCGTCAGGCAAGCTGACCGCCGCGAGGTAGACGGCGCGGCGGCGGTCTCAGCGATTTGCGACCAGCACGACACGTGTCAGATCGCGATCGCGATCCGGCCGGAGCAGCGTCCGCACCCGGACTCCTGCTTCGTTGAAGTAGAGCAGCTCGGCGATGCGCACGACCCTGATGCGCCGCTCGCGCTCCAGCCGATCGATCTCGGCCGCCGGCGCGATCAGCAACGAGCGCGCCGACTGATTCAGAAAATTGCTCGCCTGCTCGTCGTCGATCACGTCCGTTGTCCTGATTCCCGAGTAGAAGACCAGGTTGCGGACGAAGACGCCCCACGTGCCGACCTGCTCGCCGCCGGTGCGATGCTGCTGCACCAGACGAGCCATCTGCTGGACGGTGTCGGCGCCGCCGCCGGTCAGTGCGCCGTACTGAATCGCCGGTAATGCGATCGCGGCGGCCAGCGCGATCGCGAGTGGCGCGCTGCGCCACGCTTTCGAGACCGCGCACAGGATGACCAACGCCCCGACGGTCGCGATGGTGTAGGCGGCAATCGTCGTGTAGATGTTCTGCACGTTCACCAGCAGCGCCTGCGCGCGGTACACCAGCACGCCGAGCACGACAAAGAACACGCCGCTGAGCAACGAGCCGACGACGACCGGCAGCGCGCGCCGCGGCAAGGAGCGGACGCCGTCGGAGCCGCGCCACTCTTGCGTCCGCTCGACGATCGAGGCGGCCAGCAGGATGGCGAGCGGCGGCAGCACCGGCAGCACGTAACGCGGCTGTTTACCGACCGACAGCGAGTAAAACAGCAATGGCAGCATCGCCCACAACAGCAGCCGAAGATCCACGGTACCGATATCGCGCCGGCGTCTGACGAATTGCGTGATCGGCCCCAGCCAGACCAGCGCCAGCGGCGTCCACGGCAGCAATCCGCCGGCGACGACGGGCACATAGAACCACCACGGACGCGGCTCGTTGAACCGGGCGGTCGCGAACCGTTCGAAATTGTCGCCGATGAAGAAGCTTTGCAGGTACTCGTTGCCGTGCCGGAACCACATCACCACGTACCACGGGACGGCGATGGCGACGAGCACGCCGAATCCGAGCACGATGTCGCTCGGCGTCAAGGCGATCGATCGCCGCTCGATCATCAGGATCGGCAGGATGACCACCGCCGGAACGATCAGGCCGACCGGCCCTTTCATCAGAAAACCCGCGCCGAGGCCGACCGCCGCCAGCAGGACGAACTTGCGCGGCGAACGCTCCGATTCGAGGGTCGAAACGAGCGCCGCCCAGATCGCCAGCGTGATGCAGAAGGTCAGCGGCAAATCCGGCAGCGCCATCCGACCAATCGTGAAGTAGCCAAAGTTTGTCGCGACGATCGCGCCGGCGAGAAGACCTGTGGTCTCGTCGTACCACCGGCGGCCCGCGGCCGCCGTCACCAGCACCAACCCGATGCCGGCCAGCGCGGCCCAGAGCCGCGCGCCCAGTTCGGACGGCCCGGTAACCAGATAGGTGGCCGACGTCAGCCAGTAATACAGAATCGGCTTCTGAAACCTGGTCTCGTAGTTGTAATACGGGGTAATCCAGTCTCCCGATGCGACCATTTCGCGCGACGCTTCGGCGTAAAACGCCTCATCGGAATCGGTAATCGCGCCGCGCCCCAGACCGGCAAAAAAGGTCAACGCTGCGAGCAGCAGCAACGGCAGCGTGATGCGATGCACTTCTGCTATACTACCGGCAGTTTCGCTCCGTTTTGCCCGCGTTTCTCTTTGCGGACCCTGCTCCGCACCTCACCAGATACAAGACGACGTGAACACAACCCCTATCCAACTCCAGCAAGGTAGTTAATCTGCATGCCGAGTCACAAGCGTCACGGATCCCACCGCGGTGGCGGTGGGCATCAGCCACCCCCGCAACCGGACGTCGCCGCCGAAGTGGCGGAAATGCAGCAGCAGGAGGGCGGTAAGCGGCCCGGCCTGAACATCACCGACCTGAAAGAGATGACCATCCAGAATCTCACCCAGGTCGCCAAGGATCTCGAAGTCGCCGGCGCGACCGGGATGCGCAAGCAGGAGCTGATCTTCCAGATCCTCAAGGCGCAGACCGAACAGAGCGGCTTCATTTTTTCCGAAGGCGTGCTCGAAGTGCTGCCGGACGGCTTCGGCTTCCTGCGGGCTCCTGATTACAACTACCTGCCGGGTCCCGACGACATCTACGTGTCACCCTCGCAAATCCGCAAGTTCGATCTGCAGACCGGCGACACGGTATCGGGCCAGATCCGGCCGCCGAAGGAAGGCGAGCGCTACTTCGCGTTGATCAAGGTCGAAGCGGTCAACTTCGAGGCGCCCGATCAGGCGCGCGACAAGCTGTTCTTCGAAAACCTCACGCCGCTGTATCCCCTCGAACGCGTCAAGCTCGAAACCGAGGCCGACAACCTGTCGGCGCGGGTCATGGATCTGATGACGCCGCTCGGTAAAGGCCAGCGCGGCCTGATTGTCGCGCCGCCGCGCACCGGCAAGACCATGTTGCTGCAGAACATCGCGCAGTCGGTCGCGAAGAACCACCCCGAGGTCTATCTGATCGTGCTGCTGATCGACGAGCGGCCGGAAGAAGTCACGGACATGCAGCGATCGGTGGACGGCGAAGTGATCTCGTCGACGTTCGACGAGCCGGCACAGCGCCACGTCCAGGTCGCCGAGATGGTGATCGAAAAGGCCAAGCGTCTGGTCGAGCACAAGAAGGACGTCCTGATCCTGCTCGATTCGATCACACGTCTGGCGCGCGCCTACAACACCGTGATTCCCGCGTCCGGCAAGGTGCTGTCGGGTGGTCTCGACAGCAACGCGCTGCAGAAGCCGAAGCGTTTCTTCGGCGCGGCCCGCAACATCGAAGAAGGCGGCTCGCTGACCATCATCGCCACGGCGCTGATCGACACCGGCTCGCGCATGGACGATGTCATCTTCGAAGAGTTCAAGGGCACCGGCAACAGCGAAATCCATCTCGATCGCAAGCTGTCGGACAAACGCACCTTCCCGGCGATCGACATCCTGAAGAGCGGCACGCGCAAGGAGGAGCTGTTGATCCCGAAAGAGGACCTCAACCGCATCTGGGTCCTGCGCAAGGTGCTCAACCCGTTGTCGCCCGTCGAAGCGATGGAGCTGCTGCTCGACAAGATGGCGAAGACGAAGAACAACGCCGAGTTCCTGTCGGCGATGCAAAAAGGGTAAAGACGATCGTTCTACGGTCGTTCGACGATCGTTCTACGGTGGTTCTACGATAGGAGATACATGGTTACGATCAAGGTCAGACAGAACGGGTCGTTGCTGGTGGAAGGCGAAGATGTCAAGCTCGTCGACTGGACCGGCGCCGAATACATCGTCCCGAAGAAGCCGTTCGCGTTGTGCCGTTGCGGGCAGTCGAAAGAGAAGCCCTTCTGCGATGGTTCACACAAGTTGTGCAACTTCCAGGCAGCCGAACCCGCCCCGGGGCCGAAGAAGATGCCGACGGACACGCCGCCGGCTACGAACTCGTAGCAGCGCACATCGTACGTAGAACGTACGAAGAACGATCGTCGAACCTTCGCGGAACGATCGTCAGAGCTTCGGGATCATCCACGGCACCACGTACTGCTGCAGCATCGCCAGCAGACCCATCAGTGCGGTCAGCACGAGGCTGTGGACGATGACCTTCGAGAAAATCTCGCCTTCGCGGCCGACCGCGCCGACGCCGGCGGCGCCGACCGACAGGTTCTGCGGGCTGATCATCTTGCCCATCACGCCGGCGGAGCTGTTGGTCGCGCCCATCAGGATCGGATCCAGCCCCGACACCCGCGCGGTGGTCGCCTGCAGCGGACCGAACAGCGTATTGGACGAGGTGTCACTGCCGGTGAGAAACACGCCGAGCATGCCCAGCCATGCCGAGAAGAACGGGAATAGCCAGCCGGTCTGCGCCAGCGCGAGTGCCATCGACGAAGTCATGCCGGAATAATTCATGACCGTTGCAATCGACAGGATGAATGCGATGGTCACGATCGGCAGCCGCAGCTGCGCCGCTGTTTTCCTGAAGGCGACGCCGAGGATCGACGCGCGCGCGCCGCTCATCACCATCGGGATGAGCGCGATCAAGGTCGCAAACAGCACCAGCGTGCCGGCCGTGGCCAGAAAGTCCAGACGGTAGGTCAGCGGGTAAGGTGCGGCCGTGGCGACCACCGGCGGCACGCGCTGAACGCGGCCGGCCGGCCGGCCGTCGACGAGGGAGTACGCGCCCGGCCAGTTGAACTCCCAGACCGGAAAACGAAACCCCTGCGGATCCGCTGCCGCTGTCTCACCCACCCACGGCTCCGGGCACAGGCGATTGCCGATCTGGCCGCAGCGCAGAAACGCCGTCACGTTGGCTGGCGGTTGCAGTTGCGACATGCCGGCGAAATTGCCGATTTGTCCGATCAGCACGGTGACGATCAGGATCCCGTAAGTGGCATACGCGCGTGCGACACGGCGCGAGCTATCGACGATCGTCTCGGTGACGACCGGCCGGGCATCGACGAAGCCGTCCTTCGGACCCCAGAATTTCAATAGCAGCGCCACCGAACCGAGCGAGAACAACGCCGCGAGCGTATCGGTGAGCTCGGGGCCGATGTAGTTCGACACCACGAACTGTCCGACCGCGAACGACAGTCCCGCGGTGAACACGGCAGGGAAGACGGCCATCATGCCGCTCCAGCCCGCGTACAGCACGACCAGGTAGGCTGGAATGATCAACGAGAAGAACGGCAATTGACGGCCGACCATCGCAGACAGCGCGCGCGTCGTGGTCTGGACGTCTTCGCCCAACATCGGCGCCAACAGACCGCCCAGCGTCGTCACCGGAATGCCGAGCGAACCGAACGCGACCGGTGCGGTATTGGCGATCAGGGCCATCACCGCCGCGGTAATCGGCTCGAAGCCGAGACCGGCGAGCATCGCCGCGGTGATCGCCACCGGTGCGCCGAATCCGGCGATGCCTTCGATCAAAGCGCCGAAGCAGAACGCCACGAGCAGAATCTGGATGCGCCGATCGGTCGTCAGCCTCGCCAGCGAACGGCGAATCACGTCGAAGTCGCCGCTTTCGACGGACAGGTTGTAGAACATCACCGAGCTGAAGACGATCCAGCAAATCGGCCACAAGCCGAAGGCCATGCCGTGCGTCGCGGCGGCGACCGTCAGGTCGAACGGCATGCCCCACACCAGCCACGCCAGCACGAAGGCGCTGGTGGCCCCGGCGATCGCCGATTTCCATGGCGCGAAACGCCACACCGCCAGCATCAAGGCGAGCAGCAGCGGCGGCAGGGACGCCACGAGCGCCGAAAGGAACACGCTGCCGGCGACGGGGCTGTAATTCTGATGGAAGAGGTCGGTCACGCGGCAACTATATGGTGCCGCGTGACCCGTGCCAAGCGGTTAGGTGTCGCGAAGCGCGTGCATCGGATCGAGATGTGCAGCGCGCCGCGCCGGCAAATACGCTGCGAGCATCGCGACGCTGCCGAGGATCACGACGAGCACCGCCAATTGAGCGGCGTTCGTCGTCACCAGGCCGAACAACAGCGATTCGAGCAGCCGGCCGGCGCCAAATGCGAGGGCCGAACCGATGATCGTGCCCGCCAGGGTGATCGCCAGCGCGCGGCCGGTCGTCACGCGAATCACCTGCCAGCGTCCGGC
>Ga0196963_10000270_pt1 | contig 48761 bp, 31 predicted proteins | sample S1_5metaG_FD_148600 | JGI IMG/M metagenome (GOLD analysis project Ga0196963, IMG submission 148600) | Soil microbial communities from Anza Borrego desert, Southern California, United States - S1_5 | ecosystem: Environmental > Terrestrial > Soil > Desert | place: USA: California | collected... | reverse complement strand
AACAATCGCACGACGGAGCACGTCGCGGCGAAAAGCTTGTTCGCGGTCTCCCAGCCCTTGTCGGTCGTGGTCGAGACAACAACGTCCGCGCACGGCGTCAGGAGCGGGACCACGCCCCGGAGCGACATCACCTCACCGACGGAAACGGCGTGCAGGAGTACACGCGGCTTTCCCGATGTGGGCGGCTTCAGCGACGCGTGGCCGAAACGCCCGCGCCAGCCGGCGCGCTTCTTCAGCGCCCATACGGGCGCGGAGAGCAGCGCGGCGGGGATATAGAGGGCGTCGAGGAGGGTCACTGCGTTTGAGCGTACGAGAACACGGAGCAGGACACAGAAGCGGAGCAACGAGCAGCAGGGAAATACATCACGAGACTTCTATGGTCAGGAAGTGCTCTGCATCAGAGCGGGGTCCCGGCACGCGGGCCGACCTTTGCCGGTGTTCAAGTTGAGCAAAGTCCGCAGGGCCGCTTCGGCGTCTTTCACCTCCGCGATCCCCATGAACCCGACCGGCCTCGTGCGCAGCCGAAAGTCGCTATACCCCTGCGTCGTCGCCTCGCGAAATACGATGTCGCCACTTCCGTCGGATCGCAGTGCCACTCTGACGTGATACAAACTGTCGGAAGTGAAAGACCTGACTTCACGCTTAGCGTTTAGCGGCCAGCCGAGTATCACGATCGCCCGCTTCTCCGTCACGGCATAGACGCCCTTGCGCCCAGCCCTCGCGTGCAACCAGCGATTGAGCATCGACGACACGGCGCCGAGCGCGAAGAAGCCGAGCAGAATCCAGAGGAAGATGTATCCTGCGCTCTGTTCGCGGTGCGGCTCTCTAAGGCGCACGATCGTCGCGAGCGCAAGCATGCACCCGACCATAAGAAACAGCGTTGACAGAAGCACAACCGGCGCGAGGGTGTAGAGCGGAGCGCAGAACCTCGCCGCTCTTCCGAACCAGATGATCTGCTCGCCGTACTCGAGTTCATCCTCGACGAGGCCACGAGCGATTGCGTCCTCTGCCACCTCGAATTGCAAGTCCGAACTTTGTAGCGCGTTGTCCAACGGTTTGATTGTTCCTCAATGGGCAAGCCGGGATTCGAACCCGGGACTCTCCGCGTGTAAGGCGGATGCTCTAGCCGCTGAGCTACTCGCCCGTCGTGCGATTGTTGGAGGTCTCACGCCACGAGGGTGCGCTTCAGCGCCGCCCATCCAAAGACAAAGCCCGCGGCGCCGAACAGGCAGAGGACGCCTATCGGGATCGCGAGTTCGCTCCAGGACAGGCCGCGCCAGACGCACCCCTCGGTAGCGACGACGCTCCACTTGAAGGGGCTGATGCCCGACGCGGTCTGCATCCAGCCCGGGAGGAGGAAGAGCGGCACCGTGCCGCCGCCGATCATCGCGAGGATCATGATGAGGGCCCGGCCCATGCCGCCGGCGCCCTCTTCGGACCGCGAGAGCCCGGCGATGGCCATCATGACGCCGGAGAAGCCGACGGCGTTGACGACGAGCACGAGCGCCATGCCCGGCCAGTTGGTGACGCCGAGGCCGAAAAAGGCGACGAAGACGCCGAGCATCGCGGCCTGCACGGCGATGCACGCGAGGAAGCACGCGAGCGCTTTGCCGAGCAGGATCTGGCGCCGGGTGAGCGGGCTGACGACAAGGCGGCGGAGCGTGCCGCCGGCGCGCTCCTGCGTGATGGAGATGCTGAACGCGGTGACGCAGCCCATGAGGCCCCAGACGAGGCCCTGCGCGAACGAGACATCGAAGCTGCTCGAGGGACCGTCGCGCTGGGCGCGGACCTCCGTCACCGTGACCTGGACCGGCATCCACGCGGGGCCGGGCGCGGCATCGTCCGCGTCGTCCCCCACGGTCGTCGCGCCGGAGTCCACGAGCGTGTCGATGCCGTTGAAGAATGTTCCGAAGGCAAGCCTTTGCGTGGCTGTCAGCCCCGCCGCGCTGTTGATCTGCTCGCGCGAGCGTGCGAGCGTCCGCTTGGCCTTCGCAGGATCGGTGAGCGCCTCACCGAACGCGGCGAAGGCTTTCTCCGTCAGCTTGCCCTGGAGCAGCCCCGCCTCCGCGCCGCGCGTGGGATCGACGAGCGCCTCGATCTCCGCCCCACCGCCGCCGAACATCGCCTCGACGCCCAGCTCGTACCCCTGCGGGATGACGACGCACGCAACGACGTCGCTTGTGCGCACCAGCGCCTCGCCTTCGGCGCGGGTCGCGACGCGCGTGACCTTCAGCGCAGCGTCGGATTCGAGGTCCTTTGCCAGTTGCTGCGCGCTGGGCCCTGCGTCCTCGCAGACGAGCGCGACTTCCATGCCCGAGCGAGGCTTGCTCCCGCTTCCCTGGAAGATGAACCCGAAGAAGATCGCGAAGAGGATCGGGAAGATGAACGTGAAAAAGAACCCGCCGCCGTCGCGGCGGAGGAGCTTCAGGTCCTTGAGCGCGAGCCCCGCGAGCCTGGACATGCCGGATTGTTCATCGCGCGGCGCGGGGCGTTACGAGCTGCCGGCGCGCATGCGCTCGAGACCCTCGGGGAACGGGTAGCTCGGGAAGACGCCCACGTGCGTGCTCCACGCGGCGGGGCTGGTGTAGACGTCGCCCCGGAACCCGGCCTCGTACATGGTGCGGAGGACCGTCTCGAACGTGGGCTCGCGGCCGTCGGGGCCCAGGAGCTTGTTCGCCTTCGCGTTCAGGAACGAGACGCTCGCGACCGGTTGGCGGTCGCCGCGGTGGTCGAGCATCTTGACCACGGTGCGGAAGCCGCGCGAGAGGTCGTGGAGCGTGAAGTGCTCGCGACCGTGCGGCCGCAGGATCGCGAGCACCAGGAGGCGGTCCAGATCGAACTTGAGGACGTATGGCTCCTTGTCGCCGCCGGCGAGCTGGCCGACGGAATCGTGGAACATGCGGGCGTAGCGGGTGACCGTCTCGTGCTTCCACTGGCTTGTTGAGACAAGGTCGCAGACGTGCGAGATGACGCCGTGGCTGTTGTCCACCTCGTTTACGCCGCAGACGACGGTGCGGTAGCGGCCGTCCAAGAGGTCGCGGAGCAGGTCCTGGCCCCACATGACGCGGATGCGCTCGTGCATGTCCTCGGGGCGTTCGACGCGCTTGTGCCCGCTGGGGAGGAGGACGAGCTTCTCGGGCGCGGCGTCGGCCATCATGAGCGTGTCGGCGTCGCCGTCGTAGAGGCGGAAGGCCGACGGTGACTTCGCCGGGGTCGTCATTCGTGACATGCGCGTCTCCTCGTGCACCGCTCGCCCGTGTGCGGACGCAGTGTATTGGCCGCGTGCGGCCGCGGGCTGATGAAGAAGCCATCATGCCACGCCGCGAGGAGATGGATCTCTTGGCTTCGGTGTCGGCGGTCCGGACAGGCGCGGCGATGGTGCGCTCGAACGGTCGAGAAGAAAAGGAAGTGGGCGCGGAGGGATTCGAACCCCCGTAGGCTTACGCCAACAGATTTACAGTCTGCCCCGTTTGGCCACTCCGGCACGCGCCCAGGGTTCCCTGTGAGGGGCGCAAGGGTAGTGCGTTCGCGTCGCCCGGGCAACTCACGGCTTCACGGCTTGGCGAAGAGCCGTGCGAGCAGGAACGCCATCTCCAGGGACTGGTGATAGTTGAGGCGCGGGTCGCACGCGCTGGCGTAGTTGGTCGCGAGGTCCCGCTCGCCGAGCCGCTGGGCGCCGCCGACGCACTCGGTGACGTCCTGGCCGGTGAGTTCGAAGTGGACGCCGCCGAGGACGACGCCGGCTCGCTGGTGCACGGCGTGCGCGAGGGTGAGCTCGGCCATGATGTCGTCGAACGAGCGCGTCTTGACGCCGCTCGCGAGCGTTCGTGTGTTCCCGTGCATCGGGTCGCAGACCCACAGGCAGCGGACGGCCTTGCTCGCCTCGAGGAGACGCGGGAGCGCTGCCTCGACGTTGGCGCGGCCCAGGCGAGCGATGAAGACGAGCTTGCCCGGCTCGTTCGCGGGGTTGAGCGCCGCGGCGAGATCGAGCACGTCGCCCGGCGTCGCGAGCGCCGACAGCTTCACACCGACGGGGTTGCGCACGCCCCTGAAGAACTCGACGTGTGCGCCGTCGATGTCCCTGGTGCGCTCGCCGATCCACGGCAGATGGCACGTCAGGTCGTAGAACCCGTCGCGCCGCGGGACGCGGCGCGTCTGCGCGCTCTCGTACCAGAGGCTCAGCCCCTCGTGGCTGGAGAAGACCTCGACGCGGGTGAGATCGTCCACGGTCTTCTCGCCGAGCGCTTCCATGAACCGGAGGCCGTCGGCGAGGTTGCGGCACAGCCGTTCGTACTCCTCGCGCAGGCCCGGCGCGAGCCCCGCGTGCCGAAGGAACGAGAGGTCCCAGTACTCCGGGTGGTGCAGGTCCGCGAACCCGCCGTCCACAAGCGCACGCACGAAGTTGAGCGTCATCGCCGCGTGCGTGTAGCCGGAGAGCAGGAGTTCCGGGTCGGGCGTGCGGCTCGCGGCGTCGAAGGCGGGCCGGTTCACCAGGTCGCCGAAGTAGCTCGGCAGCGTGGCGGGAGCGCCGCCGACCGTTCGCGTCTCGGTCGCGCTGCTGCGGGGCTTGGCGTACTGGCCCGCGAAGCGGCCGATGCGCGTCACCGGCTTTTCGAGCCCGTGGACGAGCACCATCGACATCTGCAGGAGGATCTTGAGCTTGTCGGTGACGACGCGGGGCTTGCAGTCGGCGAAACTCTCGGCGCAATCGCCGCCCTGCAGGATAAATCGCTTGCCCGCCTCGGCGTCGGCGAGCAACGAGCGGAGACGCTCGATCTCCCAACTCGTGACCAGCGGGGGGAGGGCGGACAGGCGCGCGACCGCGCCCTCGAGAGCCGCGGCGTCGGGATACCGCACCTCCTGCGCGTGCGGACGCGACCGCCACGACGCCGGCGACCAGTCGCCGCGTCGCTCGCCCAGCTTTGCTCCTTCCGTACGGAGAGCCGTCACAGCGGATTGTACGAGCCGGCGGTCACGACCCGTACATGAACTCTTCGCGCACGATCTTGCCGTTGCGCACGGTGTAGACGCCCACCTCCTTCATCGTGCGCGTTGCGCCGGAGGCTTTGTCGCGCACCTCCATGTCGAAGTGCACGGCGAAGCCGGTGGAACCGACGAAGGGCCCCGTGGCGCGGGCGCCGAGGATCTCGTTCTTCGACATCCAATCGTTGTTCTTGGCCTCGACCGCCTTGCGGCCGCGCCACTCGAGCCCGACGCCGCACCCCTCGCACGAGACGATCGCGGGCGACCAGAACTCTTCCTCGATCTCCGCGAACTGTCCGTTGTTGAACATCGAAACGAGGCCGCCGCCGATCTCCGCCGGGCTTCGCCCCGGGCCGGTCGAGACTTTGAACATGCCCGAGGGCGTGCCGCTTGGCGCACGGGGCTTCTTGCCGGCCTTCTTCGGGGCGGGCCTGCGGCTCGCCTTCGCTGTCTTTTTGCTCATCTTGCGGGCGGTTTTCTTGGCCATGGCATCGTCTCCTCATGCCGGGGTCTCACCGGCCGGCTCGAAGAGTGTTGCACATCGACCCGCACCCGGCCACCGGTTTTATCCCCGCGCGCCCGAAGTGCCGACAATACCCCCCGATGCGGACGCCGCGATACCACTCAGCCTTTCTCGCGGCGGCCGCCGCGGCCATCGCGTTCGGCTCCTGCACCGGGTTGGAGCCGACGGTCCTTTCCGCGGGCGCGTCCGTGGCGGAGACCGGCGCCAGCGTCTTTGCGCGCGGCAAGAGCCAGGTCTTTGAGCTGGCGACGTTCGATTTGTCGGTCGAGGCGGTGCGGAAGACCGCGGCGGCGCTCAGCCTCGAGCAAACGGCGGTGCGCGAGTACAGCGGCCGCATGCGGCTGCGGTACCGGGACGAGCGCGGGCAGTATCTGACGGTGCTGATCGAGCGGCGGACGGAAACGGTGACCCGGATTTTCACCGACGTCGGCTCGTTCGGGCGCAAGGGGCTTGCGGCGCTGTTCTTCGCGCAGTTGCGACGCGAGCTCGTGGACGAGCTCGGCGTGGAGCCGCTCTGACCATTATCGCTTCTCCGACTCCGCGGCGCGGTCGGCCCAGATCTTCGCGTTCGCGGCGTCGCCGCGCTGCTCGTACAGTTTCGCGAGCGTCGCCGCCGGCGTTGCGATGCGCTTGCCGCGGACAGGGGCGGGAATCGCGGCGGCGTTCGCGACGAGGCCCTCGTAGCCCTGCGTGAGGAGCGTGACGGCTTCGTCGATGCGGCTTTGGTCGGCGGGCGTGTCGGGCTGAGCGGCGATCGCCTGCCCGAGCATCGACTTGGTGCTCGCGACCAACCAGCCGCCCGGGAATCGCTCTTCGCGGGCCTTCAGGCAGTCGCGGAGAACCTGTTCCGCCTCGCGGAATGTTTCCGGCGTCGCTTGTTGCAGCAGGATGCCGGCGAGCATCGCCTGGTCGTCGGCGCGCCAGCGCGACGCGCCGGAAGCGGGTTCGCGCGCCGGGGCGAGCGCGAGCCGGTACTGCTCGGCGGCTTCGGCAAGGCGGTCGCCGTCGCGGAGGCATCGGCCGTAGACGGCGTGGGCACGCACGACCTGCGTGCTCTCCTCCGCGAAGTAACGGGCGCACTCGTCCACGCCTTGCCGGGCCGCGTCGATCGCCTCTGCGGTCTTCCCGAGCCGCAGGAGCGTGAGGGCGACGTTGGAGCGGATCTCCGCGATCTCGGGCAGGCGGGGCGGGGCGAGGGATCCGTAAATCGCCACCGCGTCGTCGAAGCCGGCGAGAGCGTCTTCCGGCCGACCGATCTCGGCCAGCGCGGCCGCCATCGCCGCGGTCGTGCCCGCGACCTCCGCGCTGCGCTCGCCGAACAGCCGCTTCTCCATCGCGAGCGATGCGCGCGTGAGCGCGAGGGACTCCTCGACGAGCGGCCCGGGGTTCGGGCTCTTCTGCGCCGCGTGGAAGAGCGTGCCCGCGAGGTTGTGCATCGACGTCGCGATCTTCGGGTGCGGGTCCGGGAATATCCGCCTCGCGGTGCCCAGCACCGCCCGCATGTCCTGGATCGCCTCGTCCGGTCTGTTCTGGCTCACGAGCAGCGAGGCGCGGTTGTTCTGAAGCTCGACGCGCAGCGGCGAGTCCGCCCACTCCGGCCGCTCCAGGATTGTCATGGCTTCGTCATAGGAGGCCTGCGCACCGGCGGTATCGCCGTTGAGCTTCTGGCACTCGCCGAGGTTCCCGAGGGTGGCCACGAGCAACGCGTCGTCCCGCGGCGACAGGGCTCGCGCGGCCTCGAGCGCTCTGGCGTGAAACCGGACCGCTTCGGCGAACTTGGACCGCTGCTTCGCGACCTCCCCGAGCTTCGAGCAGACCGAGGCCTTCGCGGCGTGGTCATCCGGCAGTCTTGCACCGATGACCCGCAGCGCCTCCTGCAACGACGCCTCCGCGCCGTCGAGGTCATCGTCAAGGAGCGCAAGCTCCCCGGCCATCGCGAGGGACTGGGCGTACGCGGCCGCGTCGCGTCCCGTCGGCGGTTCCGCGCGGAACCGATCCGTCACCGGCTTCAGCACGCGTCGGGCGTCGTCGAATCGCGCGATGTCGTGGTACACCCGGGAGATCACGAGGCGGAGCTCGCGCTCCGTGTCGGGGTCCGCCGCGAGCTCGCCCCTCTCGATGCGCGCCGCGGCCTTGTCCATGAGATCGCCGAGGAGCGCGGTGTCCCTGCCGCGGGCCACCTCCGGTGCGATGCCCCCGAAGGTCCCCTCGAGGAAGAGCTGCGCCGTGCGCGCCCGGTCCCGCTGGAGCTGCGCCTCGCGCCTCCCGCGCTCGGCGTTGACGTAGCCCCACGACGTCCCGGCGACCGCGGCGGCGAGCGTGAGCGACAGGAGGACGCCGGCCGCGAACGCGAGCCGGTTGCGCAGGACAAACTTCCGAAAGCGGTACGCGGCGCTCGCGGGGACCGCGTCGACCGGACGCCCGGCGAGGTAGGCCTGGATGTCCGCGGCGAGCGCGTCGGCGGTTCGATACCGGCGCGTGCGGTCCTTCTCCAGGCACTTCATCACGACCCAATCGAGCTCGCCCCGCAGGAGGCCGAGGAGCTTGGCGGGCTCCGTGCGCCGCAGGAGAGCGACCGTGGCGGCGGTGTCGCGCTGGGCGCTGACGCGCGTGCTGGGCTTGGGAGGGTCGACCTCGCGGATGACGCGTTGGATCTCGGCGTAGCCCTTGTCGAGGAGCGTGCGCGTGTCGAAGGGCGTGCTGCCGGTGAGGAGCTCGTACGCGAGCACGCCGAGCGAGTAGACGTCGCTGCGCGTGTCCACGTCCAGCCCGCTCATCTCGGCCTGCTCGGGGCTCATGTACGCCGGCGTGCCGATGAACTGCCGCATCTCGGTGAAGAGCGTCTTCTCGGTCAGGCGCCCGCCCGTGGCCTTGGCGATCCCGAAGTCGATGACCTTCGGCACCGGCACGCCGTCGTGCAGGGTGACGAGGATGTTCCCCGGCTTGATATCGCGGTGGATGATCCCCTTCTGGTGCGCGTGCTGCACGGCGTGGCAGACGGGGATCAGCAGCTCGAGCCGGTCGCGCGCGGAGAGCTTGCCGTCGTCGCAGAACTTGGTGATCGGCACGCCCTTCACCAGCTCCATCACGAAGTACGGGCGGCCCGTCGGCGTCACGCCGGCGTCGAAGACGCGCGCGATGTTGGGATGCTCCATCATCGCCAGGGCCTGGCGCTCCTGCTCGAAGCGCGCGACCACCTGGCGCGTGTCCATCCCCAGCTTGATGATCTTGAGCGCGACGAGACGGCGCACCGGCTCCGCCTGCTCGGCGAGGTAGACGCTGCCGAACCCGCCCTCGCCGATCAGCTGCAGCAGCTTGTAGAGGCCGATGCGCGTTCCGGGCGCATCGCTCTTCCGTGCGGCGATCGTGGCGCCCCCGGAGCGGCCGTCGTGCGTCGGCTCCGAGAGGAACCCGCCGTCGTCCTCCGCGGCGCGCACCATGGCCTCGAGCCGCGTCCGCAGCTCGGGCCGCTCGGCGCAGGCGCGGTCCAGCAAGGCCGCGCGCTCTGCGGGCGGCAGGTCGATGAGTTTGTCGAAGAGCGACCGCAGTTCGTCGGTGCGCTGACCTGCCATGCACGCTCCTCAAACGTCCTGCCCGCCGCGTTCGATGGCGTCCCTCAGCCACCCCCGCGCGAACGCCCAGTGGCGCTTCACCGTCGGCTCGGAAATGCCCAGCGCTCCGGCCGTTTCCGGCACGGTCAGCCCGGCGAAGAACCGCAGCCGGACGACCTCCGCTTCCTGCGGGTACGCCTTCTCCAAGCGCGAAAGGGCTTCGTCCAGGATCAGGAATCCCTCGGACTCTTCCGGCGAGGCGAGGTCCGGCAATCCGGCGAGCGAGAGCGCGGCCTTTCGGCCATCCCCGCCCCGCTTGCCCGCGGCCCTGGCCCTGGCGTGATCGATCAGGATGCGCCGCATTGCCTGGGCCGCCGCCGCGTAAAAGTGGCCGCGGCCAGACCACGGCACGTCGCGTTCGCCGGCCAGCTTCATGTAGGCCTCGTGCACGAGCGCCGTGGCCTGCAGGGTGTGGTCCGTCCGCTCTCGCGCCATCCAGTACTGCGCGACCCGCTTCAGCTCGTCGTAAACCTGCGCGAGAAGAACCCGCCCGGCGGCGTCGTCGCCCCGTTGCACGTCTTCGATCAGGCGGGTGATGTCGTCGCCGGCCACAGGTCATTGTTGGCAACAGGCAATCGGGCGGGCCCCGCGGCCCCTTGCACCGTCCTGTATACTGCCGTGCGGAGGCCCCATTGCCGTCGGCGGATCTGGTCAACGCGACTCGGACGACGACGCAGTTGCTCGACGCGCTCCGGGACCTGAAGAACGAGCCCGTGTGGGCGCTCTTCGACGCCCGCTACCGGCCGGTGATCCAGGGGCTTGCGCGCCGCCTCGGGTTGGACGACGAGGCCGCGGAGGAGACCGCGCAGCAGACGCTCTCCGAATTTGTCCGCGCGTACCGCGACGGGCGGTACGACCGCGAGAGGGGGCGCCTCAGCAGCTGGCTCCTCGGCATCGCGCACATCACGGCGCTCAAGGCGCTGCGGTCGCGGCGCGGCCACGCGGGGAACACCGCGCTCGACGCGGTGCCCGACGAGTCCAGCCTGCGCCTGATCTGGACGGAGGAGCGCGACCGTGCGATCCTCGAGCGAGCGCTCCGGGTGCTGCGCGCAGAGTCGGACACCGACGAGCGGACGATCCTCGCGTTCGAGCTCGTCGCGCTGCGGGGCGTTCCGGCGTCGGACGCCGCGTCGCAGTGCGGCATGAGCGTCGAGCAGGTCTACGTCGCCAAGAGCCGGTGCACGAAGCGGCTGCGGGGGCTGGTCGAGGCGATGGAGGTCGCGTTTGAAGAAGACGCGTGACGATCGCGCAGCGCCCGGGCCCGGGTGCCTGACCGACGCGCAGGTCGACGCGGCGGTGGGCGTTTCGCCCGACGAGCCGGGCACGGTCTTGGGGCGGCACATCGAGGAGTGCCCGGCGTGCGCTGCCCGCGTGCAGGCGGCGCGGGACGACGCGCTGTTCCTGACGCGCGTGCGCTCGCTCACGAGCGCGGAGCCCGCGGGCGCTCCGCGCGTGCCCGGCTACAAGTCTTTCGAGGCGGTCAGCAGCGGCGCGCAGGGCGTCGTCTACCGCGCGGTGCAGGAATCGACGAGCCGGGCCGTGGCGATCAAGACGCTCGCATCGGCCGGCGTCGGCCCGCGGCACCGGCTGCGGATCGAGCGTGAAGCGGAGATCCTCGCCCGGCTCAAGCACCCGAACGTCGTGAGCGTGTACGAGTCACGCACGCTGGCGGACGGCCGCATCGCGGTCGTCATGGAATACGTCAACGGAGCGCCCTTCGATGCCTGGACGCCCGGCGGCCCCGCGGCCGACCGCCGCCGCGCCGCGCTCCGCGCGTTCATCGCCGTCTGCGCGGGCGTTCACCACGCGCACCTCAACGGCGTGATTCACCGCGACCTCAAGCCGGCCAATATCCTCGTGACGCCGGAGGGCCGGCCCGTGGTCGTCGACTTCGGGATCGCCCGCGCGGGGGGCAGCCTGCACGCGACCGTGACAGGGGAGTTCGCCGGCACGCCCGCGTACGCCTCGCCGGAGCAAGTCGCCGGCAAGCCCGATTCCATCGACGCGCTCACCGACGTCTATTCGCTCGGCGTGGTCCTCTACCGGGTCGCGTGCGGCACGCTCCCGTACGACGTGGACGGCTCGATCTTCGAGATCGCCCGCACGATCCAGCACACGCCGCCCGACCCGCCCCGGGAGAAGGACCCTTCGATCGACGGGGACCTGGAGGCGATTATCCTGCGCGCCCTGCGGAAGAACAGGGACGAGCGGTACCAGTCCGCGGCGGCGCTCGCGGCGGACGTCGAGCGGTACCTCGCCGGCGAACCGGTCGAGGCACGCGCGGGCTCGGGGTGGTACCTCCTCCGCAAGGCGGTCTCCGTGAACCGGAGGCGCGTGGCGTGGGGAGCGGCGGCGGCGCTCCTGATCGCGGCCTCGGTCATCGCGGCGCTGGCGAGCGCCGCCCGTGCGCGGGACGCGGCGAGAGAGGCGGCGTTCGAGAAGGAGCAGGCCCGGTCGGAGGGCGTCCGTGCCCGGGCGGTGACCGAGCTCCTCCGCGAGGCCCTCCCCCACGCCGATCCCGAACACCCCGAAGTCGCCGACGCCGTGAGCAACGGGCTCGCGCGCCTATACCTGCGGCTCGAGACGGGCGCGTACGCCGACGAGCCCGACGTCGACCAGGCGCTGCGCCGGCTCTGGGGCAGCGTGTATACCGGGCTCGGCAGCGGAAGGGCCGCGGTGCTCGTGAACTTCGCCGAAGTGTCGTTGCGCCGTGGCCTCGTCCGGCTGCGTGAACGCTACGGCGCGGAGCACCCGGAGATCGCCGGCACGCTGCACGAGCTGGCGGGCGTGCTCCTGGTCCGCAAGCGGTACGGCGAAGCGGGCCGCTACTGCCGCGAAGCCCTGGCGATGCGCGAGCGGCTCCACGGAGCGCGCAGCATCGCCGCAGCGGAGTCACGCGCCCTGCTGGCCCGTGTCCATCTCGCGCTCGGCGAGCACGACGACGCGCTCGCTCAGGCCGCGGCGGCGGTCGACCTGTACGGCGCGTTGCCCGATCGTGATTCGAACCTTCCGCTCGCGGCGATGGCCGTCGTCGAAGCGGCCGTGTGGCTCGAACGCGGTGAACCGGGCAAGGCGGAGGGGCCCGCGCGGGACTCGCTCGCGCGCCGCCTCCGAACGCTGCCCCCGGACGACCCGGACCTTCTCGCCTCGCTCGGGGTCGCGGCGCAGGTGGCGGAAGCGCTCCCCTCGAGCGACCTGGCGCGCCGCCTCGGAGCTGCTTGGGGCGACAGAGCTCCGGAGCGACTGCTCTCGGACATCGCCGCCCTGCTCTCGCCCGATCACGGCGAGTCGTTCCGTGGCCGGCGGACCGGCCGCACGGCCGCGATCTCGAACATCATGCTCCTGCAGCAAGCGCTGGAGCCGAATGCGGACGGCGCCGCCGTGCGGATGCTCGTCGCGAAGGTGCGCGCCGCCGAGAGCGAGGGGCTGAGCGCAGAGAAGGCCGACGCGGCGCTCGCGGCGGCCGGGCTCCTCGCCGAGCGCTTCGGACCCAACGACATCTCCGTGCTGACGTGCCTCGAAGAGGCGGCGGTCGTTCACCTGTTCACGGGCAACGGCGCGAAAGCGGTCGGGCTGATGGCCCGGGTCTGCGCGATCCACGACGCGACGCCGCCGCACGTCGCCGACCCTTTGCTCCGTGCCTCGAGCCGGCGCTACTACGCGTGGGCGCTCACGCTCGTCGGGGAGTACGCGGACGCGGTCCCGATGTGGAACCGCGCCCGCCAAGAACTCATCCCCGTCGTCGGCGAGCGGCACCACGCGGTCGCGATCGTGGACAGCGGCCTCGCGTTCTGCGCGGCGGAGATGGGCGACTTCGAGACCGCCGAGCGCTTGTCGTCGAGCGCCTTGTCGCTGGCGCTCGCGTTGCCCGCTACCGCCGACGACCAGCTCGCGCACATGCGATTCGTCCGCGGTCACGTTCTTGTCAGGAAAGGTCTGGACGCCGGTTCTCTGGCCGCGAGCGCGTCGGAGGCCCTCGGGCTCTTCGAGAGCGTGTGGACGCCCGCGTACGAGCGCGGCACCGCGCCGAGCTTCAGGTGGCGTCAGGTCCTCGCGCGCGACGCGGCGGCCGCGTGCGCCGCGGTGGGCGACGCGGACGGCGAGCGTCGTTGGCTCTTCCGCGCCGTGACGACGGGGGAGGATCCTACGAGCGGGTTATAGGGCCGATTTCGTGGGCCTGTATGAAATCTGCTCTTCCGACGGCCCTGTCGTGCCGCCGGGCTTGACCAGCGCGGCCGGTCTGATAGATTGGCTCTCCCGGCGACCGCTTCGGCGTCGGCCGTAGAGGAGGAGCGTCCATGCGCCGAGCGCCTTTCGGACTTATCCGCCCGCTCATCGGCGCACTCGCCGCCGCGCTGTGCGTCCCGGCCGTGCTTGCGCAGCCGGCGTTCGTCTTCCACGACCCGGCTTCGCCGGTCCACGGCGAGCCCGCTGGCACCTCGATGCGGGAACCGGAGGTCGCCCGCGAGGACGAGGAGCACGACTGGTGGATCAAGACCGGGCCGTCGTTCTCGTACGACTTCGTTGTCGTCTATTACACGGCCGACGGGAGTGAACCGAACGGATCATTCGGCAGCGCCCTCTCGCCGGCGACACTCGTGCTGCGCAGCTACGGCCCGTCACCGGCTGTGAGCTTTGTGCGCAACGAGCCGGGGCAGTCGGGCAACGACGACTGGTGGCGCGCGGACTTCGCGGGCGCGTTCCAGTACCGCGTCGGGACGACGATCCGCTACAAGATCGGGGTGTGGAAGAACGGTGTCGGCGCCGAGGCACAGACGCAGACGTTCCAGTACGCCCTGAAGCTCGCGTGGCCGGGCGCGGGCGCCGGCCAGCCGAATCCGCAGGCCGGCTATCCGCCCGTCGCGTTCTGGAAGGAAGAAGCCTTCATCGGCAACACGTTTACCGCCGCGATGCTCGATCAGAACGGCGCGTGGTACGACATGCAGTTCCCGACGCCCGGCGGCGTCCAGGTCGTTGGCACGAAGAACGAGGGGTACTCCGACGGGCCCGACACGTTCCCGGCGATGCTGAGCCCGGAGAAGCGCGGGCAGATGCACCTGAACCAGGCGCAGGTCGGCATCCGCGTGGGCGGGCTGACGCACTGGCTCGCGAATCCCAACGGCGTCTCCTACACGGGCGTCACGCAGTCGTATCTGACGGACGAGACGAACACGGTGCGCACGGCGCAGACGCTGACGGCCGGCGGGAACAACATCGGCGTGACGCAGACAGACTTCGCGCCGGCGGGGATCGACTTCCCCGACGGATTCGCAGGGACGGGCGAGCAGAAGCACATCCTCGTGAAGCGCGTGGTGCTCCGCAACAACGGCGCGTCGCAGGCGGACGTGAATGTCTATCTCTATATGGACCCGGCGATCAACGGGGGCGACGACTACGACGCGATGTTCTGGGATGCTTCACGCGGGGCGATGACGGTCTTCGACAAAACTCGCCGCACGGTGACCGGGACCGGCGCCTTCATCACACCGCCGAACGAGTACAACATCACAACCTTCGGCGGCTACGAGAAGAACATCGCGCTGTACCTCTCCGGCGCGATGAAGGTCGCTGGCGGGCCGCAGGCGGGCCCGGCGACGGATGCGTGGCGGGACAGCAGCGGCGACAACGGCCAGGGTTGGATCGGTAAGCGAGTGACGCTCCCGCCCGGCGTGGACGTCGAGATCGACTTCATGCTCGCGGGAGCGCACTACCGGCCCGAGCCCGTGACGGATCCGATGCCGGCCTTCGACGGCGTCTACGACAACGAACTCGCGCCCACCATCGACTGGTTCAACGCGGCGGACATGGCCGGCGTTCAGGCCCAGACGGACGCGCACTGGTCCGGCTGGCTCGCCGACGGCACGACGATCGACACGCCGGACGACGGCTTCGACCGCCTGATGAAGCGCTCGCTCCTCGCGACGGCGCTCCATCAGGACGGCGTGCACGGCGGCATCGTCGCCGGTTATCACAACGGCGCGTACCTCTACGTCTGGCCACGCGACGCGATGTGGGCGGCCGTGACGCTCGCCCGCACCGGCCACACGCCGGAAGCGCGCAAGGCGATCGACTGGATGCGCGTCCACAGCTACCGCGACTTCGAGCCGTGGGGCCGCAAGGGCTTCTGGAAGCAGAAGTGCACGACGGACGGCTTCACGGTCTGGGGCGCGCCGCAGATCGACGGCACGGCCGTCTTCCCGTGGGCGCTCAAGATGTACGACGACATGAGCGGCGACTCCGCGTACCTCTCGACGAATCTCGACGCGGTGCGCGACGCGGTCCTCTCGATGACGAGCGACTCTTCCGATTCCCGCCTGCGCTGGGAGGAAGCCTTCAACCTCTCCTACTCCAACAACCTCTGGGAGGATTCGTACGACACGTTCCTGTTCAGCAACGCCAACATCCACCGCGGCCTGCAGGACGCGGCGACGATCTTCACGAGGCTGGGGCTCGGCTCGGAGGCTTCCGACGCGGCGACCCGGGCGGGGTGGGTCAAGAGCGGGCTCGACGGCCGCCTCGACTGGGACGGCGAGAACACCGACATCAGCCAGCTCGGCATCGTTTACCCCTTCGAGGTCTATTCGCCGATCGACTTCCGCTCCGCCCGGGTCATCGACAGGATCAACGGCGTGCGCCGCAAGTTCAACAACACGCACCCGAACCCGGAGCCCCTCGTCAACTTCGCGGGCTATCCGAACGACCAGTACGGCTGGACGGGCCTCATCAACCGCTACTGGGGCGACGGCTACTGGGGCGGCGGGACGCCGCACGGCGCGGGCCCGTGGTTCCTGACCACGATGTGGTACGGCTGCTATTACGCCGCGAGGCAGGACTTCACGCCCGGCACGAGCGACATCGACAACCACAAGTTCCGGCTCGAACTCCTGATGGACCAGCTCGGGCCCGTCGGGCTCGGGGCGGAGCAGATCGCGCCGCGCAGCGCGGGCGGCGGCCTCACCGGCTCGCTCCTCTACCCGGGACAGAACGACTTCACCCTCCAGACGGCGTGGCCCAACGCGTGGGAGAGCATGAGCTTCTTTGTGGATTCGCTCATGATGTTCCTCGAGTACAAGCCCGACGCCCGCGCCAACACGATGCGCTTCGAGCCAAAGCTCCCCGGCACGTGGCAGACGATGACGTTCAACAACGTCGAGATGCAGTCCGGCGCGCCGGCGCCGACGCACCGCGTCGACGTAACCATCGCACGCGACGCGTCCGGCGAAGTGCACACTTTCGTCAACCGCCTCGGGAACGCGTTGGACGTTGAGACCATCCTCCGCGCGGACCCGAACGTCCCGATCGCGAGCGTGACGCGCAACGGCGTGCCGGTGCCGTACACGCTCGATCCGGCAACAGGGCGGGTGACCGTCGGCACACTCCCCCTGGAGACGGGCGCGAACGCGATCACCGTCATCCGCGTGAACACGGGCCTCGCGTGCGACTCGATCGACTTCAACGGCGATCAGCTCTTCCCCGACAACCAGGACCTCGAAGACTTCCTGAGCGTGTTCGGCGGCGGGCCGTGCTCCACGGGCATGTGCGCCGATATTGATTTCAACAACGACCAGCTCTTCCCGGACAATCAAGACCTGGAAGCCTTCTTCAGCGTCTTCGGCGGCGGGCCCTGCCTGTAAGAAGGCGTTCAGCCATCATGTGCTCGGCGCCGGACACGAGCCACGGGCGAAGGACCGGGTTTTTTTGCGAGACGGCTCGGCCACGGGCTCGTCTCCTCCCCCTGTACCCTCCGGCGTGCTGCGAAGCCTGATTCCGATCATGATCGGCGCGTTCGTGTCTGGCACGGAAGTGCGTGCGCAGCTCCTGGACTCGATGGACGACGCGTCGCGCTGGAAGGTCGTGACGCCGGAGGGCGTTCGCCTCTCGACCAAGGTCGAGGACGGGGCCCTCCGGCTCGACTATGAGTTTGTCACCGGCGGTGGGTATTGCATCGTCCGGCGCGACCTCGCGCCCGAGGAGCGGATCACCCTCCCGGAGAACTACGAGTTTCGGTACGCCGTCAGGGGCGCGGGAAAGCCCAACAACCTCGAATTCAAGCTGGTTGACACCGGCGGCGAGAACGTTTGGTGGGTGAACCGCCGTGCGTTCGAGTGGCCCGCCGCGTGGACCGTCCTGCCGAACAAGAAGCGGAACATCGAGTTCGCCTGGGGGCCTTCCGGCGGCGCGCCTATGCGCGAAGTCGGCGCGATCGAGTTCGCCATCGCGAGCGGCGGCGTCGACGGCGGCGGTAAGGGCACGGTGTGGATCGATGAACTCACGATGCGAGACCTTCCGCCGCCTTCGAGCGAGCCGCCCCCGGCGCCGCGGGCGAGCAGCGACGGGGAGGATGCGGCGGCGGCGGTGGACGGCGATCCCAACACGGTGTGGACGCCGGACGCGCGCGGCGGCGATCTTGTCGTCGATCTCGGGCTCGTGCGAGAGTTCGGCGGTGTCGACATCCGTTGGGACCTGAGGGCGGGCTCCCGGGGCGAGGTCTCGGCGTCCGATGACGGGAGGACATGGCGGGGGCTCGGCGCTGTGTTGCCGATCACGGCCGGCCGCTGGATCGTCCCGACCCCGGACGAGCAGGCGCGGTACGTGAAAGTCGGCGTCGTGTCCGACGACGCCGCGGCGACGGGTGTGCGCAAAGTGACGCTGCGTGAGCCGGCCTTCGGCTCATCACGGAACGGCGTCATCGAGGCGATCGCGCGAGAGGTGAGGCGCGGTTTGTTCCCGCGTCAGTTTCTTGCTGAAGCGACGTACTGGACGATTGTGGGCGACGCGGAGGGCGCGAACGAAGCGTTGATCAACCAGGACGGGCAGGTCGAGGTCGGCAAGCGCATGTTCTCGATCGAGCCGTTCGTGCGGGACGCGGGCGAACTGATCACGTGGGCGGACTCGGTGAACAGCGCGTCGCTCGCGGAAGGCTTTCTGCCGATTCCGGCCGTGTCGCGGGTTTCGCCCGGCGCGACGCTGGACATCACCGCGTTCACACGCCCGGCCGAGCGCACGACTCGGCTCGTGGTTCTGTACGAACTCACCAACACCGGGCCGACGAAGCGGTCGATGGGTCTGGTGCTCGCGTTGCGGCCGTTCCAGGTGAACCCGCCGTGGCAGCGGCTGAACTTTGACGGCGGCGTTGCGCCGATTGGTAGTGTCGCCCGGCTCGGCACGGACAAAGGGCTCACCGTGCTCTCGGGTCGCCGCCACGCCGCGACGATCAAGACTCCGTTGGGCGCCGGCTGGACCGTCTCCGCCGACAACGCGGACGCCGTCCTGCGCGCGGAGCGGGAGGACGCCGCGATCGACTTCGGCGACGGCTTCCGGTCCGGGGCCTTCTCCGCGGTGTGGACGCTCGCGCCCGGCGAGACGAGGGCCGCGGCGATCGAGGTGCTCCTCGAGGGCGACCGCCACGCCGGCGACCCATTGGCGCCGGTCCAGGTGGGCGCCGCACGGCAAGCGCTCGACGCCTGCAAGGCTTCCTGGCGCGAACGCCTTGCCACTGTGGAGATCGTACTGCCCGCGAGCGACCGCTGGATCGCCGAAGCCTTCAAGAGCCAACTGGCCTACATCCTCATCAACCGCGACGGGCCCTCGATCCAACCGGGCTCTCGCTCGTACGAGCGCTCCTGGGCGCGTGACGGCTCGCTGACCGCGTCGGCGATGCTCGCGTGCGGGTTTGAGCGCGAGGTGCGGGCGTGGATCGATTGGTTCGGGGCGCACCAGTTTGAGAGCGGCAAGGTGCCCTGCGTCGTCGATCGGCGCGGGCCCGACCCCGTGCCCGAGCACGACAGCCACGGGCAGTACATCTGGGCGGTCGCGAACTTCTACCGTCATTCAGGCGACAGAGAGTTCCTGTCGCGGCACTGGCCGCGCGTGCACAAGGCCGCCTCGTACATCCAGGCCCTGCGGGCAGAACGGATGGTCCCGGAATACGAGAACGCGATCGGCGAGAAGAAGGCGAAGTTCGGTCTCGTGCCCGAGTCGATCAGCCACGAGGGGTACTCCGCCAAGCCGATGCACTCGTACTGGGACAACTTCTTCGCCCTGCTCGGTCTCCGTGAGGCGGCGTACCTCGCCGCGGAGGTCGGCGAGCCGGACATGGCGCGGGGCCTCGCGCTGCAGGCGGCGGGGTACGAACGGTGCATCCGCGATTCGTTGACGCTGGCGATGCGATCCCACGGCGTCGAGTACCTGCCGGGGTGTGTCGAGCTCGGGGACTTCGACGCGACCTCCACCACCGTCGCGATGTTCCCGTGCGACGCCGGCGCGGCGTTGCCCGACGGCGCGCTCGGGCGCACGTTCGAGAAGTACTGGGCGTTCGTCGAGTCGCGGATAACGGATGAAAACTGGGAGGGATACACGCCCTACGAGCAGCGCGGCGTCGGCGCGTTCGTTCGGCTCGGGCAGCCCGAGCGTGCTCACAGGCTCCTCGCGTGGATCGGCGGGCACCGCCGGCCCGCGGGCTGGAACCACTGGGCCGAAGTCGTGTGGCGCGAGGCGTCGACGCCGAAGTTCATCGGCGACATGCCGCACACGTGGGTCGGGTCCGACTTCCTTCATGGCGTCATGTCCATGTTCGCGTACGAGCAAGGGGGCCGCCTCGTGCTGCTCGCCGGCGTGAGCCGCGATTGGATCACCTCGGGCGAGCCGCTCGGAATACGCGGGCTGCGCGTCGGCCGGGGCTCGCTCAGCGTCTCGCTTCATCATGAGGCCGACCGCGTGATCGCGTCCGTCAGCGGCGACGCGGCGCTCCCCGCGGGCGGTTGCGTGGTACGCAGGCCGCCGGGGTGCGAGGGCGATGACCACGAGTTGATCGCGCTGCCCGCGGAAGTTTCGTGGCGGAAGACAGGAGGGAACCGGTGAGCTTCCCGCGAGGGTTCGTCTGGGGCGGCGCGGCGTCGTCGTACCAGATCGAAGGGGCGGCGAACGCCGACGGCAGGGGGCCGTCGATCTGGGACGATTTCTGCGCGAAGCCCGGGGCGATCTGGGGCAACGGGAGCGGCGCCGTCGCTTGCGACCACTACAACCGCATGCCGCAGGACGTGGCCATGATGAAGGACATGGGCCTGCGCGCGTACCGCTTCAGCGTGTCGTGGCCGCGCGTCCTGCCGGACGGTGTCGGTCATGTCAACGAGAAGGGCCTCGACTTCTACAGCCGGCTCGTCGATCGGCTGCTCGCGGCGGGGATCGCGCCGTACTGCACGCTCTTCCACTGGGATTATCCCGCCGCGCTCGAACGCCGCGGCGGCTGGCTCGGCCGCGAGAGTGCGGGCTGGTTCGCGGAGTATGCGGCGGTGGTCGCGAAACGCCTCGGCGACCGCGTCCGGCACTGGATGACGCTGAACGAGCCGCAGGTGTTCATCAAGTTCGGGCTTGGCGACGGGGTCAATGCGCCGGGGCTGAGGCTGCCGCTGCGTGAGCAGCTCGTTGCGGCGCACCACGTGCTGCTGGCGCACGGGATGGGTGTCTCGGCGCTGCGATCGGTGCTCCCGGCCGGCTCGCAGATAGGGTGGGCGGTTGTCTGCGTCGTGAAGTACCCGGCGACGACAGTCCCGGCGGATATCGAGGCGGCGAGACGCGCGACGAACGGCTCCTCAACGAAAGACCTTTGGAACAACAGCTGGTGGAACGACCCGGTGTTCTTCGGCGAGTATCCGGCGGAGGTCGCCGCGCTGTACGGCGACGAGGTGCCGGAGTTTCGTGACGCGGACATGCGCATCATCCGCCAGCCGATGGACTTCCTCGGCGTCAATATCTATGAGGGACAGCCCGTGCGGGCGGGCGCGGACGGTGCGCCGGCGCCCGTGGAGCGCGGGACGGGGCACCCGCTCACCGCGTTCCGCTGGCCGGTCGAGCCGCAGAGCCTGCACTGGGGCCCGCGGTTCATGCACGAGCGGTACGGCGTGCCGGTGTACATCACCGAGAACGGCCTTTCGAACGTCGATTGGATCTCGCTCGACGGCGCGGTGCGCGATCCGCAGCGCATCGACTTTACAAGGCGCTATCTCATCGCCCTGCGCGACGCGATCCGCGCCGGGGCGGACGTGCGTGGGTACTTCCACTGGTCGGTCATGGACAACTTCGAGTGGGCGGCGGGGTACCGGGAGCGATTCGGTCTTGTGTACGTCGATTACCCGTCCCAGCGCCGCGTCCTCAAGGACTCGGCGCACTGGTACAACCGGGTCATCGAAACCAACGGCGCAGCGCTCGACGCGGGATGACGGCCCGACGATATACTCGGCGCGGCATGAGCCGGCAACACCCAACGCGCACCGTCGCCGCCGTCGCGCTCGCGGCGTCGGCGCTGCTGGCCTCGTGCTCAACGCAGAAGGACGACGACGCCGGCGGAGGAGTCGTGATCGAGTCGCCGCCCGGCGTCGCGAGGCCGCCGTATCGATTCTCGGCTCGGGACGAAGCGCTGCTGGAGGAGGTCCAGCGGGGCGCGTTCAACTGGATGTGGGCGACGAGCGACCCGGCGAAGGGTGTCGAGACGGGCATGTGCCCGGACAGGACGAGCAAGCCGACCGTGAGCATCGCCGGCGTCGGGTTCCAGTTGTCGGGCCTGTGCGTCGGCGTGGAGCGCGGGTGGATTACGCGCGAGCAGGGGCGAGGGCGTGCGGAACTGATCCTGCGGTCGCTCGCCGCCAACCCGGAGAACAGGAAGGCCGGCCTTTTTTACCACTTCATCGATCCCGTGACGGCGGGCCAGCCAGCCGACGCGTACGAGCGCGTGGTGAGCACGATCGACTCGGCGCTGCTCTTCGCCGGCGTGATCACCGCCTCCTCGTACTTCGGGGGCGATGTCGCGCGGCTCGGCGATGCGCTCTTTCGGGACGCCGACTGGCGGTTCTTCGTGGCGCCGCGGGACGCCGAAGACCCGCAGATCCGCCGCTTTGTCACGCTCGGCTGGAAGCCCGAGGACGCGGAGGCGCCGACCGGTAAGGGCTCGCTGTTGCCGTACGGCTGGGTCGACAGCGGCGACGAGCACCGGCTCGTGACGTTCCTGGGCGTGTGTGCGCCGCGCGAGACGCACCGACTCGACGCCGCCGTGTACTATCGGCTGCGCCGCCAACTCGGCGGATACCCGGGGGCCGAGCGCATGGTCTGGTTCCCGTGGTCCGGCGCGCTCTTCGCGGCCTTCTTCGCGAATTGCTGGATCGACTACGCGGGCATGGGGCCGGACAATCCCTCCGCGTTCACCGACCTGCCTCGCGCGCGCGTGGATTGGTGGGAGAACAGCCGGCGGACGATGCTGTTGCACCGGGCGAAGGCGGTGGAGAATCCGCTGGGTCTCCCGGGCTTCGGCGAGAACGGCTGGGGATTGAGCGCGTCGGACGTGGAGGGAGGCTACGCGGTCCCTGGCCTGTTCCCGGACGCACTCCCGATGCAAGCCCTGATTCCCGGTTCGATCCCCGTCCGCGACTACACGGAGTGGGACGCGAAGGACGACTGGGGCGACGGCACGATCGCTCCCTACGCGGCGGGGTGCTGCGTCATGTTCGATCCGGCAGCAGCGGTCGCGGCGCTGCGGCACATGCGGGGGCTGCGACCGGGCGGCGATCGGTCGCTGTGGAGCGACCCGGCGTCGGGCGGGTTCGGCTTCCAGGACGCGTACAACGAGCGTACCGGCTGGGTCGCGCCGGATTGCGTCGCGATCGACCAAGGGCCCCTGCTGCTCGCGATCGAGAACGCGCGGACGGGGTTGATTTGGCGGACGTTCCACGCGCACCGTTTCGTCCGCGGCGGGATGGAGCGGTTGGGCATGCAGCGCACGAACCGGAGGTAGCCCATCGCCAGCGTGACGCTGTCCAACCTTGAAAAGCGCTTCCCGTCGGGGTTCCACGCCGTGCGCGGTGTGTCGCTCCGGGTGCAAGACGGAGAGTTTCTTGTTCTTGTCGGGCCGTCGGGCTGCGGCAAGTCCACCGTCCTGCGGATGATCGCCGGTCTCGAGGACATCACGGCGGGCACGGTCGCCATCGGAGACCGTGTTGTCAACGACGTTCCGAGCAAAGACCGCGACATCGCGATGGTCTTTCAGAACTACGCGCTCTACCCGCACATGACCGTGCGGAAGAACCTCTCGTTCGCGCTCGAGCTCCGTCGGACGCCGAAGGCGGATGTCGAGCGGCGGGTGGTCGACGCGGCACGGATGCTCGCCATCGAGGAGCTGCTCGACCGCAAGCCCGGCCAGCTCTCCGGCGGCCAGCGTCAGCGCGTCGCCGTCGGCCGCGCGATCGTGCGCGAACCGCGCGTCGCGCTCTTCGACGAGCCGCTCTCAAACCTGGACGCGAAGCTCCGTGTTTCCACACGGGGCGAGCTCAAGGCGTTGCACCAGCGTCTCAAGACGACGACGATCTACGTCACCCACGACCAGGAAGAAGCGATGACGCTCGGCAACCGGGTGGCGGTCATGAGCCAGGGGGTGGTGCAGCAGGTCGGGACGCCGATGGATGTGTACCGCAGACCGGCGAACCGCTTTGTCGCCCAGTTCGTCGGGATGCCGCCGATGAACTTCCTGGACGGGGAGGTTCGCGCGCTGCCGGCGGGCGCGGTGTTCGAGAGCGATGGCGTCCGGATCCCCGTTCGCGCCTCGTCGGGCCGGTCGGGCGCGGTTTCCCTGGGGATCCGCCCTCAGTCGATGCGGTTGGGGGAGAACGGCGCGTTCGAAGCAACCGTCGAGATCGTCGAGCCGCTGGGCGACCTGATGGATGTCACCCTCCGTTCGGGGAATGCACGGTTCGTTGCGCGAGCGCGGATGGACGATGCGATCGTCCCCGGCCAGACGCGCCGGCTCGACGTCGACGCGGCGGAATGCCATTGGTTCGAGCCCGGCGCTGAAGGACGGCGGATCGAGTTGTAGCGGCCGCGCGGGGACCGGCAAAAAAAGCTTGACGATCCGCGCCGCGGCGTTTAGGCTGGAGCGGTATCCCCAGTGCCGAGCGAGGGCGCAGTGCCCCCGATCGGCGGCAGATTCAGAGGAGAGGAGAGAGTCCATGCGTTCGATGCTTCTCAGCGTGTCCGTCCTCGCGTGCGCCGCCGGCGTCGCGAGCGCGGTTGGCGATATCTCGACCGTCAACGGCTACCGTGTCGAGGCCCGCATCTTTAACGATCAGCCGACGACGAACCTGACCATCAACGGGACCAGTTACCCCGCGCCCGGCGCGGGCATGATCGCCGGCGCGGCCGGGCCGATCGTGTTCGACGAGCAGTTCACGGCGTTGACGCCCGGCGGCAACACGAACAAGCATGTCGCCTGGCTCTCGACGGACGGCGGCGCCAGCCGGTTCGGCATGAACCCCGGCCAGTCGTGGGACCTGCAGTTCAACGTGCGCATCGATGCCCCCGCCGGCTCGCCCCGCAAAGAGGCCGGCATCGAGATCCACAACCCCCGGCTGGCGAACAACCCGCCCTTCACAGACGAGGGCCAGGTCCTGATCGCCAGCGACGGCGAGGTCGCCGTCTTCGGGGCCGCGATGCCCTTCACCGGGCTGGGCTTCATCTACACGCTCGGCACGACCGCTCACGTGCGCATGCAGTTCTTCGCCGCGGGCGTGCACCACCCGTCGCTCGGCGCATACCAGCTCGACTTCACCGACGCGGTGAACGGGCTGCACAGCAGCGGCATCAAGATCTGGGGCAACGAAGCTGACGGGACGATCGGCTTCAACACCGACACGGCGATCGGGTTCAAGGCCCAGAACAGCCGCAATCCGTTCATCAATGACACGTCTGTGATCACGTACAACAACATCTCGGTCGTCCCGGCCCCGACCGCCGCGGCCCTATTCGGCGTCGCGGGCCTCGCCGCGTTCCGCCGCCGGCGCGCCTGAACGAGGCGCAAAGATCCCTTCACCGAGACGCCGCCGACACAATCGGCGGCGTCTTTTCACTTCCCGGCATCTCCGGCGCCCGCGTTTTCGAGTAGAATGCGAGCGACGCGGCGTTCGGCGCGGTGAGCGCACGCCGCGCGGACCATGACCACGGACAGCAACGCCAACCGGAACGGGCACTTCGACGAAGACGGGTGGTCGTTCACGGTCACCGACCCCGGGACGCCCCGGCCCTGGTGCAACGTGATCTGCAACGGCCGTTACGGCCTGGTGGTCAGCCACAACGGCGGCGGGTTCTCGTGGTACGACGACGCCCAGCACAACGTCCTCACGCGTTGGGAGATGGACCTCGTCCGGGACTGCTACGGCAAGTTCCTGTACCTCGCCGACACCGAGACCGGCGCCGTGTGGTCGGCGGCGCCCGCGCCGTGCTTCCCGTCTTTCGACCTGTACCGATGCACGCACGAGCCGGGCGTGACCACGTTCCGCGCGTCGTCGCACGGCATCGACGCCGTCTGGGAGTTGTGCGTCGCGCCCGAGGACGGCGCCGAACTCTGGGCGGTCACACTGACGAACACGGGGGAAGCGTCCCGCCGGCTGCGCGTCTCGTCGTACTTCGAGTGGACGTGCGGCGTCGCGCCCGACAGCAAGCGCGAGTTCCACCGGCTGTTCTTCACGACCGAGCACGACGCGGGGCGCCGCGCGATCGTCGCGACCAAGAACATGTGGGACATCCCGGGGCTTCCCGAGAGGGACCACTGGAACGTGCCGTGGCCGTACGGCGCGGCCCATGCGGTCGGCGGCGACGCCCTCGTCGCGCCCATCGCGCTCGCGGACAAGGGGCGGTTCCTCGGGAGGTACGGCTCGACGGCGAGCCCGCGTGCGTTGATCGACGGCGCGGGGGAGCGGATCGGCGGTTTCGGCAGATTCGGGGATGCGTGCGCCGCGCTGGGCGGCGAGGTCACGATCGCGCCCGGGGCGACGGCCAAAGTTCACTTCGTCATCGCGGTGGCGGCGGACAAAGCGGGTGCGCTCGCCGTCGTCGACAGGTTCGTGAGCAGGGCCGCCGTGGACCGGACCTTCGAGGCGGCGCGGGCGGCGTGGCGCGAGCGCCTGGCGGGGGCGCAGGTCCGGAGCGGGCGGCCGGACTTCGATCTGCTGGTCAACACCTGGCTGCCGTACCAGGCGATCAGCGGGCGGCTCTGGGGACGCACGGGCTATTACCAGCAGTCCGGAGCGCGCGGCTTCCGCGATCAACTGCAGGACAGCCAGGTCTGGTTGCCGACAGAGCCGCAGCGCTGCGCCGATCAACTGATGCTGCACGCCTCGCGGCAGTTCACGGACGGCAGCGTGAACCACTGGTGGCACGCGCTCGCGAACTTCGGCAATCACACCGAGTGCAGCGACGACTATCTCTGGCTGGCCTTCGTCGCGGCGGCGTATCTCAAGGAGACCGGCGACTACGGCGTGCTCGAGCGCCGAGCGCCGTTCCTCGACGGCGGCGACGGCCCGCTCATCGATCACTGCTCGCGCGCGATCGAGCGGTCGTTCCGACGCATGAGCGAGCGGGGACTGCCCCTGATCGGCTCTTGCGACTGGAACGACGGGCTCTCCGCGCTCGGCCTCGCGGGCAAGGGCGAGAGCGTGTGGCTCGCGATGTTCCTCTGCTCGATCCTGCGGGACTGGGAGACGATTTACGCGCGCGTCGGCGACCGCTCGCGGTCGGAGGCCTCGGCGCGACGACGCGAGTCGCTACTACGAGCGATCGAGGCGCACGCGTGGGACCCCGCGGGCTACTACCGCTGCGCCACCAAGGACAGCGGCGAGTGGGTCGGCGCGTCGTCGTCGCCGGAGGGGAAGATCCACCTCAACCCGCAGACGTGGTCGATCCTCGCGGGCGTCGCGTCCGCCGAGCGCGCCGGGCGAGCGTGGCTCGCCGTGAAGCGCGAGCTTCTCACCCCATTCGGGCCCCTGCTGCTCGCGCCGGCGTACACAACGCCGGACCCGGATATCGGGTACATCACGCGGTACGCTCCGGGCACGCGGGAGAACGGCGGCGTGTACATGCACGCGGCGACGTGGGCGCTGGCCGCGGCGTGCGCGGTGCGGGACCATGACGCGGTCGAGTCCATCTGGTCGTCGATCTCGCCGCCGGTGCGGTGCGGGAACGACCCCGAGGCATACTGGGCGGAGCCGTACGTGCTGCCCGGGAACGTGGACGGCCCGCTGTCGGACCTGCCGGGCAGGGCCGGATGGACGTGGTACACGGGCTCGGCGGCGTGGCTGCGGCGCGTGGCGCACGAGTGGATGCTGGGCGTGCGGCCGGTGTTCACGAGGGAGGGGGAGGGGCTGCTCGTCGATCCCGTGCCGCCGGCGTCGCTGGGCCTGGTGCGGTTCAAACGGCCGTGGCGCGGCGCGCGTCTCACGGTCGAGTTCGACGCGCGCTCATGGGCTCCGGGCGTCACGCCGCGCGTCCGGGTGAACGGCGAGGACGCCCCGGGCGGGGTCATTACGGAGGACGTGGCGCGCCGACACCGGGGCGGCTCGCGTGTCGAAGTGGCTTGGAGAAACGGCGGCGCATCGGCGCCGCACGGACGCGCCGGGGCGGCCGCCCCGGCCGGGAGGGCTACCTGATGTTGCGGCACAGTGCTCTGATTCGCTCTCGCGGCTTCACGCTGATCGAGCTGCTCGTCGTGATCGCGATCATCGCCCTGCTCATCAGCATCATCCTGCCGAGCCTGGGCAGCGCGCGGCGGACGACCTGGACGGTGCTCTGCGCGAACAACCTGCGGCAGATCGGGATGGCGACGCAGTCGTACCTTGACGAGCAGAAGGACCCGACGTGGTTTGACCTCGCCGACAGCGGGAGCGGCCCGTATCACCATTACAAGGCCAACCAGACACTACAACCGTACATGAACAACGCCGGGAATCAGCCGTTCGTCTGTCAGGCGGCGAAAGGCCGGGCGAGCGTGCTCGATCCCCAGACGCGCGAGAACCTCTTCAGCGGCGGCCGTATCTATTGGTACCCGTTCCTTCCGCCTTCAAACACGGCCCCCGTCGACGTGTGGACCGAGTATTGGTTCAATGATTCGTACACTCCCGTGCCGCAGCCGACCAATCTCCGCTGGCCCACCGGTGTTTCGAAGCAACGGATGCGTCTTATTCGCTTCCCGGAGTTTCTTGTGTGGTCGACGGACGCGAACGATCAGTACCCGCGGCACCACGGCGGAAGGTCGAACACGGCCGTTGAGCTCTTCAGCGTCGGCAAGAGCAACGTACTTTTCGGAAATCTGAGTATCAAGCTTCTCGACTACATCGAGATCCAGGAGCGTCCCGACCCGGTCGGTGCACCGGCGCCGTTCTTCAACTGGGGGCATTACTACCCCAACAACCAATGACGGTGTTCAACAAGCCGGTAGCCTTCACAAGGAAAGATTATGCTCGATGGAATCCGTGATTCGATGGCGAGGAAGCCGTGGATCGGGTGGACGGTCGCGGGCGTGTTGTTGGTGCTCGCGGTCGCGCTGTGGGTGACGCGTCGGTCGGGCGAGAGCCCTTACAGCCCCGAGCGCATGCAGGAGGAACTCACCGTCCGGTTCACGGATACGGACGAGGTCGTCAAGATCCCCCGCGGCGATCTCGACCGCGAGCTCCGCCGCCGCGGCGACCGCGTTGATCCGTCTCAGGGGATTATCAATCCGAAAACCGGCAAAGCGACCGGCTTCCTTGTCGACGAGGACGAGTGGACGTCGATGGTGGACCGGATCAATAAACAAAAGGCCGCGATCCGAGCTTCCACCGGCAACGCCGGATCGCCCGTTGCCCCCGCTTCCGCAACTCCGCCGAAGTAGACCCCATGCCGAGCCCGTCGACCATCTCCCGCCGCGGCGCGATCGGCGTGCTCGCCGCGAGCGGGCTGGGCTTCTTGCTTGTCTCCCGCCCGGGCGAGGACGAGCGGGCCAAGGGCAGGAAGGTCCTCGATTATTGGGAGAAGTGGACGGGCCACGAGGGCGCGGCGATGCAGCGCGTCGTGGACGCGTTCAACGAGCAGAGCAGCACGCTCTACGTGCGCTACCTGATCACGAACACGATCCACCAGAAGGCGCTGGTGTCGATCCTCGGCGGAGCGCCACCGGACATCGTCGGGTTATACGCGTACAACGTGCCGACGTACGCGGAGGCGAACGCGGTGCTGCGCCTCAACGACCTCGCGCCGCGCCACGGCCTCCGCCTCGAGGACTATGCGCCCGGCATGCGGCCGGTGATGAAACACGGCGACGGGTGGTACGCGGCTGTCAACACAGGCGGCACGCTGGCGCTCTATTGGAACCGGGCGATCTTCCGCGAGTGCGCGGACGCGCTGCGGGCGATGGGGCTGTCGCCCGACCGTGCCCCCGCGACGATCCGCGAGCTGGACCTCGCGCACGAAGCTGTCACGCGCACGACCGGCGGCAAGGTCGGATCGGCGCCGCTCACGCGCGCCGGGTTTCTGCACATGGAGCCGGGGTGGTGGTCGTGGATCTGGGGCTCCATGTTCGGCGGCACGCTGTACGACGCCGCGGCGGACCGGGCGCTCGCCGGCTCGCCGGAGGTCGTCAGCGCGTACGAGTGGGTGCAGTCCTATCCGCGGGCACTGGGCCTCGGGCACGTCGAGAAGTTCCGCTCGGGCTTCGGGCCGTACGGCACGCCACAGAGCGCGTTCCTGACGGGCGAGGTCGCGATGGTCGTGCAGGGGCCGTGGATGGCGAACCTGATCAAGGCCTTCGCGCCGGACCTCGATTACGGCGTCGCTCCCCTGCCGATCGTCGATGATTTCCTCGACCCCGATGCGCCGCTCACGTGCATCGACACCGACGTGCTGATGATCCCGCGGGGCGTCAAGGACCCCGAGGCGAGCATGGAGTTCATCGCCTTCACGCAACGGCGGGAAAACGTCGAATCGCTCGCTCTGGCCCACTGCAAGGGCTCGCCGCTGGTGAGCGTGAGCGACGACTTCTACGCGAAGCACACAAATCGGGGCGTGGCGTTGCACACCGCGATGGCGTCGAGCGCCAAGGCCTTCCGGGCGCCCGCGACGCCGGTCTGGACGGAGTACAAGGACAAGTTCGACACGGCGATGCAGGACATGTGGAAGCTGGTGGAGCCGGCGTCCGTGCGTCTGCCCGTCGTCCAGGCCCAAGCCCAGGCGCTGCTTGATGAAGCGCGGTCGCGGAAGCTCCGTCGCGGCGAGCGGTAAGAGGCTGTCGTCGGCCCCACAAATGCAAACGCCCCGCGATCGCTCGCGGGGCGTTCAAGTGACCCCATGGGGGTCCGCACAATCGCCGAAAGCACGGCCAAAGAACGCTGTTTCTCTTTCAAGCGGCGCAGAATGCGGCGCACCCCAGGCGGCGGAGTCCGTAGACGCCGATTTGGACCGCGTGATGGCTAGGTGGAACACCCTCCCCACCGTTATGCGGCAGGCCATCCTCGCACTTGTTGACGCGGCCGCAGTGAGGCAAGATCACCGGGGGAATCTATGAAACCACCGCCGTCACCAAACGGTGATTCCGATGGTGAGGTCCAAGTGCGCCCGAATAAGGGGCGTAGCTCCCGCGGCCGGTTCACGAAGGGAAACTCTGGCGGACCGGGCAATCCGTACGCGAAGAAGGTCGCCGGCCTGCGGTCAGCCTTGCTAAGTGCCGTGACGCAGGAGGACATGAAGGCCATCGCCAGAGTCTTGGTCGAGCAGGCCAAGTCGGGGGACATTGCGGCGGTGCGAGAGCTCCTCATGCGGGTGCTCGGCCGACCCCTCGAGGCCGACATCCTCGACCGCCTGGACCGCCTGGACAAGTTCGCGAACGACATGGAGGCCGAGCAGAAGCAACGGGGGAACCGGCCTTGGATATGACCCACGGTTCAGCATCGCGAGCAAATCGCTTGTAAAGGAATCAGAATCGATGAACAGCATGCACGGCGTGCTTCAGCGCCTCGAGAAACTCCGCCAGCAAAAGGAGCTGGAGCGACAAACAAGGCGGCGGCACCATCGATGGCTCATGGGGGTCATCTGCCGCAGCATCGTCGGGCCCGGCTCGGACTACCGCCGCGTCGAGCGTTGCGACTGCGACAGCGACGAGACCTGCCGCGGCATCCAGTACACACTGGCCGTGGCGGACGGGAATTGGGAACGCGCGGGCCGCCTTGGTCGAGTCGACCTTCTCCCAAGGCGCAAGAACGAGTCCATGACGGACGATGCCCGGCGTTCCTTCAACGAGGAGGGCCGCCAAGTTGCGCGCACGGCGGCCGCGCTGGCGCGGGCTCGGGAGCGGCTGGGACTCCCACCAGCGCCCGAAGAGGACGACTGAGCCATAGGACAGCCGGGCAAAGCGTCGGGAGGGAGGCATCGGGATGACCACACTGCGGCGAATCACGGATCTGGAGCGCCGGCTGGGATTCGTGGAAGGCGAGTGCCCGTGTTTCGGCGAGCGCAGACGCCCGGTCTTCGTTGTCGTGGAGTTTCACGAGGACATCGCCAAGTTGCCGCGCGACCCGTGCCCGCGCTGCGGTCGGCCGCGGATTGACTACACCGGCCACACGATCATCGTGTTGGGCCCGGTCGGGCGGGACAAGCTGCCGCCCATGCGGTACCTGCCGTGGAGGCGAGGGGAGCCGTGGGGCAACGCGCGCAGTGAGGCCGTCTAGCTCCACCGGTCCCAAGTTGCTGGTTATCGAACGATCGGACGCGACCAGGTAAGCCGTGGGCTTATCCCGCAGCCCGTAGGATTACCGCAAGTGCAGGTGCTCTGCGTCATGCCGCGGGCGTAAGAATCGCGCCATGGGCGCAGGTGACGGTCCTAGAAAGCACTGCGAGCGTCCGCTCGGCGTGGTTATCCGGCGGCGTTGGTGATTCCAGAGCACGACCCGAATCGACCGTGCTCCACACTTTTTCGCTGCCTTCACGGGCGGCTCAGCAGCATTCGGCACCATGTGACCGAGTCGCGGACGGGTATTTGCGTGCCGGGCCGTGACTCTTCGTGCCGAACCCCCCGCATGGACCGCGGGGTGGTTCCGGCGCATGGACTTGCTCACCGTACGTATCAGCACGCCCCGCCGCCGAAGACGCGGAAGAGCGAGAGGATGTCCTCGTTGTCCGGATAGAGCCCATCGTTGTTGAAGTCGATGTCGGGGTTGCACGGCGGGTCGTTGGATGCCTGCCCATCGCACACCCCGCCGCCGAAGACGGAAAGGAAGTCGAGCAGGTCCAGATTGTCGGGGAAGAGGCCGTCGAGGTTGAAATCCAGCGAATCGCACCGCGGCACGATCGCCGTGACCTCGAACTCATAGCCGCTGGTGTACGGTGCGGAGGTGTCGAACTGACCTAGTACACCGATCACGTCAACGGAGAGGCCCGTTGGGATGCCCCCGAACTGCGCGTTGAGCGCCGCCGCGACCGCTGCGCTTGGCAGCCGGACCGTGATGCCGTTGTTCGGATACCCGTTCGCCGGCGTATACACGAACTGCCCTATCTGTGAGAAGACGTAGTCGCGTGCGACGACAAGGCGGCTCTCGAGCGCTTCGGCGGTCGGAGAGCCGTCGGCAAGGTCGGCGGCCGTGATGGGAATTGGTGTGGTGGTTTGGAATGTGCCGGTCGAAGCCACCTGCGTCACCGTCGTCAGCTCAAACAAGCCGTTGAAGCTCGCGGTTGTCCCGGTGATGCTCGCAAGAACGTTGCCGTCCTCGGCTGTCGCCATAATCGATTGGATCATCGCGTTGCTGCCGAACACGGTGAGGCTGCCGCTCGCGTCCTCGAGTGTGATCGAAGCGGATCCGCCGTCGTCGACCAGATCGACCGCGTTGACGATGCGAACGTTGTTCAGCACGACGCTCAACCCCAATGGCGCCTGGCGCGCGCACGCGATGGTGAACGACGAGGTGCCCGGCACCGCGGCGGCGAATGTCTGCCCGTTCTTGAATTCGCCGTTCTGGATTGACTCGCCGCCGAACTGGACGATCTGATTGCGCGTCGCGTCGAACGCCACCGCCGGTCCAACGCGGCCTTGGAACGCGGGCAGGGCGTTCGTCACGGGCAACTGCGACCACGCCTGCCCGTCGTATGCCCACACATCGGCGAGCGGCGCCGCGTTCGCCGCCGTGCCGACACCGCCGACGAGGAGCACCCGCTCCTCAATGGGGTCATACAAGAGCGCATGCCGCCTTCTCGCGGTTGGGTTGCCGGTGGCCGGAGTGACATTCGACCACGCCGAGCCGTTCCACTCCCACGTGGCGTTATCAACCTGCGTTCCGGTTTGGCCGCCGAAGAGCACCGTGACGCCGCGGCTCGCGTCGAACACCATCGCCGCATCGGAGCGGACACCGGGCGTCGGGCCCGGGGGCGAGACGTTCGTCCAGTCGCCCGACACGCCGTCATACAGCCACGTGTCGCCCAGGCGGACGTTGTTCTGGTTGAGACCGCCATAGACCACCATGCGCTGCGCAACCGGGTCGTACGCCGCTGCGTGCATGGAGCGCCGGCCGGGCGGGGAACTGGGCGTCGCGGTGCGATCAATCCAGGCACTGGTGGCAAGGTCGAACTCCCAGATGTGATCGGCGGCGTTGTCAGCCCCGCCGGCCGTCCGGCCGCCGTACAGCACCATCCGGCGTCGGGCGCTGTCGTGCACCATTGTCGCGTACCACGCTGGCGGCGGTGTTCCGGTCACCGTCATCGGGGCCCACGTCGATCCGTTGAATGTCCATGTGCCCGCGGAGACCGACTGCACGATGCCCGGCCGCATCAAGAAGCCGCCGCCGTACATCACGGTTTTTTGCCCGACGGGGTCGTATGCCGCCGCGGCGAAGCTGCGCGGTGACGGGGACTCGACCGCGGAGACCGTCGTCCACGCGTTTGATGCGCCGCTGTAGGCCAGGAGCGAGCGAGAGGCATCGCGATTGCCAATGAATCCGCCGTACGCGAGCACACGGCTGTTGAGCGGGTCGTACGCGGCTGCGTGCTCGTCTCGTCCGGCCGTGTCCGGGAGCTGCGCCCTTGATACCCATGCAGTGCCGTCGTACTCCCGCACGTCCCGGCTGGTTTCGCCGCCGAACAAAAGTGTGCGGCCGCGCGACGCGTCGAACGCCATCGCCGGATTCAGCCGCGGGTCCGGACCGGCGAGGAACGTGTGCGGCGTCCAGGCGCCGGCGACACCGTCCCACTCGAAGATGCCGACGACGCCGGCCGACTGCGACCGCGATTCGGCGAGGATCGTCCGGTTCCGCACCGAATCGAACACCAGCGCGTGGTCCGCCTGTTCGCCGGGCGTGAAGCCGGCGGGCCGCGCCGTCCAGGCTCTGCTGGTGGGCCCACGCTCCCAGACATCCGTGGTGCTTGCTCCACCCGTCCCGACGCCGCCGTAAAGCACGATCGTGTCACGCGCCGTGTCGTAGCACATCGCGTGGCGGACGTGCTCGTCCGGCAACGCAGGCGTGACGAGGGCCCAATCGTGCGAGACGACGCTGTATTCCCATACCGAGTTGACGGGGTTGCCGTTGAACTGTCCACCGGTCATCACGACGGCGCCGCGGGCGCGGTCGTAGACCATTGCGTGGTGGTAGCGGCGGTCCGGCTTGGTCGGTGTGTCGCGGCGCGTCCATGTGTTCGTCGCGAGGTCGCACTCCCACGTGTCGTTCTCGCCCGTCTGGCCGCCGAACAACACCAGCACGTTGCGATCCGTATCAACCGCCATCGCGTGGCGCCAGCGCCCGGACGGCATCGCGTCATCGACGAGCTGCCAACCGACGGTCGTGCACTGCGCAACTGTCGCGTCGCAGAGACAGCTAGTGGCCGCGAGCGTGAGCATCAACGCCCTGAGCAGTGACTGGTTCGGTGCGGTCCGCATGAGCTTCTCCCGTGTGGCGCGCGAAAACGGACGCAACCGCGCGCACTCTAGCCCGGTGCCCCTGCATAGGGGTCAGTGCTTCGCAATCAATTTTGTGTTGTTGCTCTGGACGGTTGCCGAACGCACTTTGGTCAATTCGGTCTCGTGGCTCAACCCTGATCGTGCATTGCCTCGGCGAGCGCAGGCATGAATGGAGACAAGGGTGTTCGAAGCTCCAACGCACAATTGTGGGCGTTGCTCGGCCAAGCAAACGGGCGCCCCGTCCATCTAGGATTGTGACGCTCGCGACGCAGCGCATGCTCGGCCGGCGTAGCGGTCAATCAAGAGCTAGGCGACGCGCACGATCGCGACGTACACCGCGTCGGTGCCGAGCAGCTTGCCGTCGGGAGCGAGCTTGCACTTGCGGGCCGCGACGGACTGCTGCACGTTGCCACCGACGACCGTCGCGATCCCGTTACTAATGCTCGTCACGATGTCGCCGTGGTAGCCTGTCCCGCCGATCTTGTCGAAGTCGGTGCTGATCCCGGCCTTGTAGCGCCGACAGACGATGTCGCCGACGCGCGGCGCGACCTGGAGGGGCGGGTACGCCTTGAAGGGATTCGCGTTGCCCGCGTACGTGTTCGCCCGCGCGGCGGCGATATACGTGCCGTGCGCGCTTGAATACGCGAAGTTCTTGCCCGCCCCCGCCTTCTTCATGACCCACGAGATGAATGCGGCGCTCCAGAACTTCTTCTCCCTGAATCCGTAGTCGCTGCCTGTGCCGGTCACCCAATAGTCCCGGAGCGTGGCCTGCATGCGCTGATCGCCCTCTTTGATGCGGCCGTAATCCCACCGCGTGAGTTCCGCGAGCGCGTGTGCCGCGGCGTTCCCGCGCAGCACCGGACCGACGACCGCGGTGACGACGGGCGTGTACGGCGTGCCCATACTCGTCGACGCGCGGAGGAGCGGCTTGACGATCGTGTCGCGGATCCCGATCCATTCGCGAGCGAGCGCCGGGCCGCCCGGCTCCTCCATCTTGATCGCCGCGCCGCTCCGCTCCGGATGTCGAGCGAAAAAGACCGCGTTCGTCAGGCTTGTCTCGTCGCGGTTGCCGCTGCCGATTGCTCGTGCCACGCTCGCGCGTTCCGACTGCGGCGGCGAGACAACTGAAGTACCGCCCGATGTCTCGAACTCTCCCTCGTAGGCAGTGAATGGCCGCATGCTGGACTCCTCGGCTGTGTGGACGTGTCCAATGCAACGGACGTGCCATCAGCGGTGCTGCACGCTTTCAGCCCGGTCAAGGCTTTGTCTCCCACCACGCGAAGTGAACTTCGCGTTAGGCGAAGCGCGCTTCGTGTTGTTCCGAGGCCGTGCTGCGTCGCTCGCGTGCGCGGCGGTCGATGATCTGGCACGTGCGTTGCATTCAGCCCCTCGCAACGCCCGAGTGGGCGCGACACCGACATCACTTCGCAGTTCAAGGAGCCCGCGATGCACCACACCGACCGCACGCAGTTGGAAGCGAACACATACATGGGCGAGGCCGGGTACGACAACGGCGAGTACGCGTACGCCGCCGAAGTCATGAACGAGCTGGTCAATCCGTACACCGGCGAAATCAATCAGGACCTGGAACTCACGTTGGCCGCCGAGCTTCTGAGCGTCCAATCGGAAGCCGAGCTGGATCAGTTTCTCGGAAAGTTCTTCAAGAGCGTCGGCAGAGGCATCTCGCGCATCGCTCGCTCCGGTGTCGGCCGCGCACTCGGCGGCGCCCTGAAAACGGCCGCCAAAGTCGCCCTTCCGTTCGCCGCACGGGCCGCGGGCGGCGCACTCAACGGGTTGGTGCCAGGCGCTGGCCTCATCGCCGCGCCTGCTCTGGGCGGCATCGCCGACTCGATCGCGAGCAACCTCGAGTTCGAGGGACCGGAGAATGAGGACAGCCAGTTCGAAATCGCCCGCCGCATCGTCCGAATGGGCGTGGACGCAGCCCAGGGGCTGAACCAACTTCCGGAGGGTGAGTACGTCAGCGAGGAAGAGATCCTCGCACCGATCGCGCAAGCTGCGCAGCGATACCTCCCGAACGTAGCGCGCGCCGTAATCAACGGCGCCAAGGCTGCCGGCGCGATTGCGGGGAGCGGTGGCGCGAGCGGCAATATCAGTTTCCAGGCCCCGGGTGTCCAGTTCAATGCCGGCGGGAGCGCCCAGGGAGGATTCGGGGCCGGCGCTTCAACTGGGCGGTGGGTGCGGACCCCGAAGGGTGTGCTGATCCTCGGCATTTAACGCGGCAATCTATTCGGTGGAACCGACGCGGAGACTCGCCATGGCCAGCCCTGAAGTGACTCGACTTCTCGAATACGAAGCGCATGCACTTCTGGAGCGCCTCGGCGAGCTCCGCGCGTTCGCCCTCACGCTCCCGATGGTGGCCGCCGCGACACCGTCGATCGCCGCCCAGGCCGGCATCGAGTCGTACATGGCGGCGGGACGTGACCGTCTCCGACGCCTCGTGCAGGACTTTCTCGCTTGGTTGCGCTCGCCGGACGGCGCTGCGTCCACGTCGGCCGATGCGCAGCAGCGGTTCACGTTCGTACGCATGCGGTTCCTGGCGGTCATCGCCCAGTTCGATGTCTTCGCCGATGCCCTCGCCGAGCGGAGCCAGCACGGCTATGGCGAATTGCTCGCGGGGCTCGATGTCGTCGCGGCGGACGCGCTCGAGCTGCCCGGCAACTTGTATGAGGTTCCGCCCGTGCTCTGCCACCTCGACCGCGGCGCGGGGGCCGCGATCCGCCGGGCCCGCACGCGCATGCCCGGCGGCGGCGCGTCGCCGGTCGCGATCATCCGCATGCCGCGGGAGCGCATGGTTGGCGCAGCGATTGCGTCATCACTGGTCCATGAGGCCGGTCACCAGGGGGCCGAATTGCTCGGTCTCGTCGCGCCGCTGCGCGAGATGCTCGCGACGCTAGCTGCGCGCGACCCGTCGCGTCGGGCCGGTTGGCTGTGCTTTCAGCGCTGGATCTCGGAAATCATTGCGGATGTCTGGGGCATCGCCCGGATCGGGATCGGCGCGACGATGGGGCTGATCGGCGTGGTGAGTCTTCCCAAGCCGTTTGTGATGCGGGCCTCCACGATGGGCCCTCACCCGCCGCCGTGGATCCGGGTCAAGATCAGCGCAGCGGTGGGCAAGGAGATGTACCCGGACCCGCAGTGGGACCGGGCCGACAAGCTCTGGGACGAGCTGTACCCGCTTTCGTCCGCCGGGGTCGAAGACGCCGCAATCTTCCGCATGCTGGCCGCCCTGCTCCCAGACTTTGTCCGCGCGGTTCTGCAGACACGCGCGGAGCGCCTGGCCGGGGAGCAATTGATCAATGTCTTTCCTCGCGCGGACCGAACGCCCGCGGCCCTCCGGCGTTTGTGGTCGCAGACGCGCGGTAGCAGCGACGCGATCGCGCGGGTAAACCCCTGCATCGCGTTCGCGGCGGTCGGCCAGGCGCGCGCGGACGGGGCGATCGGCGCGAAAGTGGAAGCACGCCTCCTTCGGCGGCTCCTGCGGTTCTGGGCGCTACGGGCCACCGTCAGCACTGCCGAGGCGTGCGCGCACGCCCGCCGGCCGGGGAGGTTCGCCCTCACGGCATAGTCGTCCTCCAGACCCCCGGTCGTCGTGCGACCCGGGCGCATTTTTCATGGTTCTTGATTGCTAACTCCAACTTTTCACGCAAGGAGAATGGAATGGCCTCAATCTCGAATGTCCGGCTTCTCCCGAACAACGCCCTCGTGGACGACCCGATCGTCGCGCTCGTCCAGGCGATCCGCAACAAGCATCGGTCCTTGTGCTTCGTCGAATACATCAAAGAGGCCGGCGACGCGTTCACCAACGGCGAGAGTGATTACGAGGGCCTACTCGAAACCACTCGGGACTTCATCAACGACAATGCGGATCTCAAGTTCAAGGGCGGCCCTAACCCGAAGTTCGACTTCAACGCGACTGACGTCACCGACACCAATCGCCGTTTCCCGGGCGAAGCACTTAACGAGGCGGACCTGGAGGCCGCTTCGCGCAAGCTAGACCGCGGCCCGGACGGGAAGGACCCGCAGGGCGACAACGTCGGCGCGTTGTACGTAGAACAGATGCGTCGAGCGCAGCTCCCGGGCGGCCCCGAGACGGCCAGTCTTGTGGATGGACGCCTCAAGAACTTCGTGTGCGTCGAGCTCATCTGGTCTTATTGGATGGAGCAGGCGGGCCTCGTCCAGGGCATGAACGCCATCACAATGCGATACCAGAACCAAGCGCCGCTCGGCGCCGACCGCTTGGCGCGCTGCGACATCTCGCACTTGCACCAGATGAGCAGCCTGCTCTGGGGGTATATCCAGGACGAGCACGACCGTCTTTCGCTCGCGCGCAGGACGTACGAGTACGACCACCACTACGGGCTGCGGCTTCGAGGGAACGCCGTGCCCGTCATGCGGCCGGCCGACTCACGAACCACCTTTCTTGACGCTTTCCACCGCCTGCTCAACGGCGCGGCCCGGTACTACCAGCTGTCGATGAACACGACGATGCAGGCAGATGCCTATCCATCGCTGCACGCGATCAAGGAAGTGTCGCTGATCTTGGAAGAGGGCATGCACAACCAGTACACCGAGTTGCCCAAGATGGCCCGCGCCGAGATGCTCATCCAGCAGGCTTTCCTGGCGCAGCCGGACTTCCGCTTCTTCTTGGGTGGACGGCCGAGCATCACCTATCCCGAGCCGTGGATGCCGCAGTTGGAGACGCTCAGGACGATCATGGGCTGGAACGACGCTTCCATCCGCCACTACTACGACCTGGCAGTCCACGGTGAGGTCATGCTGCTCACGCTGCGGGCTTGGCCTTGGGCAAACGAGACCAGCGACAGCGTCGCCGCCGCGTGGCTTCAGTCGCTGCGCCCCGAAATCCAGGCGTACATCCACGCGTACCGCGCGGTCACCGGCGTCAATCTCGCGGCGGGCGAGGTGCAATTGCAATCGGCCAACCAGCACGCGTCGCAGCCGGCGGATCTGATCGCCCTGCGCCGGCAGCGCGCCGGTGTGAGAAACAACGGTCGTCTTTGACCGTTCGACGCGGTACCGCATTGGACCTCATGACAGGAGCCATGTATGCCACTGAACTTTTCGTCCACAGGCGGCGGTCGACCGTGCGGTTGCCCAAACTGTTCCTGTGGCCGTGCGAGCCGGGGGCGCGACGGCGTCTCTTCGATGTGGGAGGATGCAATGGACGAGGAGTTCTCGACGCTCGACGATGAACTGCGCCGTCCGCGCATGCCGACGTCACGGCCCCCGCCCCGGCGCCCGTTACGCATCGCACGTCGTCGTACAATAAGCGTGCCGCGGGTAAAGGCGTCGAAGGTGGTAAAGACGGCCCGATGGAACCGGACGCTGGCGCGACGGGGAAAGATGGCAAGGTTCCTGCCGCTGATCCAACGGGTCATCCGATGCGGGCATTGCTCCCCCGGCGGCCCCGGCTTTGCGGTCTCGCTCGCCGGGTGGCAATCGCAGAACGGTCTCTTACCGACCGGGCTGCTCACGCCGGAGACTCTCCGACGTTTGCTCGAGATGATCGAGTCCGGGCGGCGCGACGCTCCCGGCGGGTTGCCCACCTCCCCGACGGATACTTCACCACCGTCCGGTGATGGGGAACCGGACGCGACCGACCTCGGGCTGGATCACTCACACGACAACGATGCGGTCGGACATGCTGCCCACGGCGAGCCGGGAATGGAGAGCATCGATCGCGGTGGCGGCGACAATCCGGAGGCCGAGCTCGCGATCGGTTCTCTCGATTGGCCATATCGGGCGCCACGGCGACCGGTGCGGCCGGCGAGGTTCTCGCCGTGACCCCGCAGACGGCCGTCATCGACGCACACTGCCACGCGGGGCCGGGCGCCGGTTTCTCCGGGCCTTGGGATACGGATGCGCCGCTCGACGACTACACGCGGCGCGCCCGTGCGTGCGGCATCGCGCACACCGTCATTTGGTCGGCGTTCCATGACGACTACGCCGCAGCGAACGAGCGTGTCGCAAAGATCACGCTGGCGGATCAGACACGGTACAGCGGGGTCGCCTTCGTCCACGCCGAGCGCGATCGGGGCCGCATCGCCGAGATGGTTCGGGGCGTTGTCCTTCGATATGGCTTCAGGGGTATCAAGTGCCATCGGCACGATGCCCGTATCACACGCGAGGTATGCGAAGCAGCGCGGAAGCTCCGGCTTCCGATCGTGTATGACCCGATGGGCGAAATCGAGGCGGTCGAGCTCGCGGCGTCTCAGTACCCCGATGTCTCGTTCATTATTCCGCACCTCGGCAGTTTCGCTGATGATTGGAAGGCCCAGCGCGCATTCCTCGACGTCTTCGAACGCCGCGCGAATGTCTTTACGGACACATCCGGGGTTCGCCGATTCGACCTGATCGTCGAGGCAGTTCAGCGGGGCGGACCCGCCAAGATCCTGTTCGGCAGCGATGGCCCGTGGCTGCATCCGGCCGTTGAGCTGGCAAAGATCACGGCGCTCTGCCTCCCGGCGTGGGCGTTCAGACTTATGACGTACGAAAACGCGCGCCGGCTCTTCAGGCTCCGTTCCTGTCTCCACGCCGCGGGTGGCCGTTGCCGTTGTGCGACGCCCGGGGCTGCCCGCGCTCCGAGCGCCGTGCGCGCCGCATTTGCAGCGCCCGTTCCGTAACGCCCAGCACCATCGACGCCCGGCGGAGCGACCCGGTTTTGTCGGTGGCGTGGTCGATGAGCGCGTCCTCGATCCGTTCGGTCAGCTCGTGCAGCCCGAGGCCGTCGCCAAGCGCGCCGCTGACGACGTCGTTGAGCATCAACCGCCAGCCTTGCTTGGCCGCGTCGGCCGCCGTCGCGGGCGACAGCAGCGTTGCACGCTCCGAATCGGGGAGCATCCCGATCGTGAACCGCCCGTTCCCCAGGTAACGGCGGGCCATCGCGGCGACGAGTTGCTGCAACTCCCGGACATTCCCGGGGTAGTCGCGCCTGTTGAGGTGTGCCAAAAGCGATGGTGTCATGGAAACACGGTCGCCCACGGCGTCCGTGGCGAATTTGTCGAGGAGGAGGGGAATGTCGCCGCGTCGCTCCCGGAGCGCCGGGACTCGGACCGTGTTCGCGCAAATGCGATGGTAGAGGTCGAGGCGGAAGTTCCCGGCGCGTACCTCCGCGCACAGGTCGCGGTTCGTCGCGCACACCAGGCGGAAGTCCGACCGTTGCCATTCGTTCGAACCGATCGGTTTGTAGGTACATTCCTGCAACGCGCGCAGCAGCGGCGCCTGCAATCCGAGCGGAAGCTCTCCCACTTCGTCGAGGAAGAGTGTTCCGCCGTCCGCAAGGGCCATTGCGCCGATCCTTGAGCCCGCGGCGCCGGTGAACGCGCCGCGCGCGTGCCCGAAGAGTTCGCTGCCGGCGAGATCCTTCTGGAGGGTCGTGCAGTCCAGCACTGTCAGGTCCGAGGCGCCTTTGCGCTGGGTCTGACAATGAACCAGCCGGGCGAGCTGTTCTTTGCCGGTCCCGGTTTCGCCGTGCAGAAATACCGGAGCCGAGCTGAACCTCCCCGCTTCCACGGTCTCCCGCACCGTCCGGCGCCACAAAGCCGATTCACCGACCAGGACGTTGCGCACGTCGTCTCGCTTACATTCCGTCTCGATCAGCCGCCACCGACGGATGAGCTTGGCGAGCGGAACGACGCACTCGCTCGGCGCCCCGCACTCAATGAGTTCATCCGCGCCCGCCTTGAGCAAAGCACAAGCGCGCTCGAGGCCGCACTCGGTCTCGGACACGACTTGAACGACGACGGCGCGTCCGGAGTCGGGTCGGTCAAGAAGTTCGCCACAAACTTCCTCGAGCGTGGCTTCGCCGCTGGTGATGAGCACGACGGGACAAAAACCGCCGCTCCGTGCCGTGGAGGACGTGATTCCTTCAGCATCGAGCGCGCGGCGGACAGCCGCGAGCGCTGCACCCGGGAGCGTCGACCGGAGTTCACACGCTGCCTCGTCCATGCCCGGAAAACTCCGGGCGCCACCGTGCGCCGTCAGCACGCAGTCGTTGCGGTGCCGGGCGGAAGTATGAACGATCCCGTGTGCATTCGCAAGCTTTCTCTTGCTTGTGGAGAAGCGCGCACATGAAAACGTCATTCGCAGCAACGATCGCAAGCGATATCGAATTCGGGCGGGCCATACCACTGGATGCGGTGATCACGGGATCAGAAAGCGCAAGTAATGCGCGTGTGGGAACACAAATGTTCTAAGACTCGCCGCACACGTTCGCCGGCACCGTCGCGCTAGCCCAGGAGGCCACCGCGCCCTCGCGCGCCGGTCATCGACTGCTCGTGCCTCGGGCATCGTGAAGCGGAGCGGGCGGGTGGTGCACGTGGATGGTGAGGAAGTTCTATGCGGTCAGACCGCGTGGCGGCGAGACGGACATGCGGTCGCGGGACATTCATTAGCGGTCACAACGGCGCTGACGAAACGCGGCCCTCAATTTCAATCAGTCGTCCGGCGTTGATTGCCGCGTCCACACCCTCTCGTGCCAGCTCACGTGCCGCTGCGGTGACGCGTGACACGCCGAAGAGCAGTGCGACTTGGCGCTCAAGCTCGTCGCGAGGGAGGCTGAACTGCTCTCGGACGATCGTTTCCGCGGCGTTCACGCGTTCGCAAAGCGGGACGTGCTCGAAGTCGCGGCGGTCATCGTCGCCGGGACCCGGAACGCGGAAGCCCGTGAATGCCGACTCGGCGGCCGCCGAGGTCCAGAGAACCGCGTTCACGGTGCCGACCGAACGCACGCCCGAATCGAAGACAAGACGCTGTACGCGGGAGCGGAACTTCTCCGTCACGCGGGCATCCAGCCAGGCAGCCAAACGACGGATGACGAGATCCTCCACGATCGGACCCTCGTGCTGAACAATGTGCCGGATCGCGTTCACCGCCTGAGCGGCCGCGCGCGGATCGGCGATGTCAATACCTCTTAGGCCCCGAGGCGGGGTCGCGCACCGATACTGCTCGCGCACCGGCGCTTGTGCGAGCGTCGCAAAGGTCGTGCTTCGCGAAGGCGGCGGCTCCGGGTCCTTCGCTTCGCTCCGCGCCGGCGCGGCCGGGGTGGCGTTGCGAGCGGCTTCGTACGCCTGCTCCACCCTGCGGAGACACTTCTCGGGATTTACGCGCCAGTCCGTGGACCAAATTCGCTCCAGCTTCCAGCCGAGGTTCTCCAGCACCGCTTGCCGGAGCCGGTCGCGGTCTCGGGCTGTCCGCGCTTTGTGGTACATAGCCCCGTCGCACTCGACGCCGAGGACATACCTCCCAGGCCGGTCGGGGTCCTTGATCGCGAGGTCGACGCGATATCCCGCGCAGCCGACCTGCGTATCAACGTTTAACCCCTTCGCGCGTAACGCGGCGCACACCGCCTTCTCGAAGTCGGAATCAAAGTCGTCGCCCGCCGCGGCGTCCGTCATCTCGCAGACCGCGGCGGGTCCGCGGTCGGCGTAGTCGAGGTAGGTCTTGAAGTGGGCGACACCGATGGACTTGGTTTTGCGCAGGTCGATCTGCTCGGCTCTTAGGCTCGAGAAGACCCAGATGCGCTTGCGGGCGCGGGTGGCCGCGACGTTCAATCGCCGCTCGCCCCCGTCCTGATTGAGCGGCCCGAAGTTCATCGTGATCTTCCCGGTCTGATCGGGACCGTACCCGACCGAGAAGAGGATCGTGTCGCGCTCGTCGCCCTGCACGTTCTCGAGGTTCTTGACAAAGACGGGTTCGGCCGCGGTGGTGAAGAAAGCGTCGATCGCCGGGTTCTCCGTCCGACGTTTATCCAGTAGGTCCTCGATCAGCGTTTGCTGCGCCTGGTTGAACGTGACGATGCCGAATGACCCGGGTTGACCCGGCTCCAGGAGCAGTTTGATCAGCTCGTCCACGACACGCTGGGCCTCCACGCGATTCGTGCAGGAGCCGCCGCGGTCATACACACCGTTCTCGACGTAATGGAACGTAACGCCGTATTCGCGCGAGCGCTCGTACGCCGACGGGAACGTGTGCAACCGGTTCTCGTAGTAGAAGTGGTTGGAAAAGGCGATCAGCGACTCGTGCTGGCTCCTGTAGTGCCATGCCAGCCACATGGCAGGCACGCCGGAGGCGTTGCACTCCTTAAGAATCGACTCCATGTCCTCCGGGACGTTTGTGTCGCTGACTTCGGCGTCGTCGCCGGCGACGGTGTCGAAAAAGCTCGTCGGGGGCAACTGCTTCGAATCGCCGACGACGATGACTTCCTTGCCGCGGGCGATCGCCCCGATCGCGTCCCACACCGGAATCTGAGAGGCTTCATCGAAGATCACGACGTCGAATTGCGGGAGCTTGGCGTCTAGGTATTGGGCGACCGACAGTGGGCTCATCAAGAAGCAAGGCTTGAGACAGGGCAAGAGGTTGGGCATGGCCTCGACGAGCTTCCGCGTCGCCATGTGCCCCGCCTTCTTCTCGAGTTCCCTCCGGAGCACTCCCAATTCCGACTGCGGGGACGCCGAGTTGCTCGACCGCGGGAGCCGCGCGGCCAGGCGTGCGGTTACAACGCGCTTGGTTGCCTGGATCAGCTCCCGGTCGAGCCGTCGGAACGCGGCGATGGCCTCGTTGTGCGAGGTGCCGTTGAACTCGCGCAGGACCGGTTCGGCGTTCGCGATCGCGTTGAACCACCGCTGACCGAAACTGCGCTCGAACACATCACCGAGGCCATCGGGCGCCAAGGTCCCGCTCTCGAGACCGTCAGTAAGAGAGCCGAGTCCAAGGCTTACGGCTTCTCCGCGGGCACGCCTCCATGCGCACCAGTCGTTCAGTTCTCCGGATGCTTCTTCCCATCGCCGCAGAACAACCATCAATGTCCCAAGCCAATCGACAACGGTGGCTGCTCCCACCGCTTGCTCGCTGCTGGTTTCGAGCAGTTGTTTCACCGCGTTCCACGACGCGGTCCAGCGTTGCCAGCACGCTGTGACATTGCCGGCCGCGGCGGTAACACGCTGACGTTTCGGCGGGTCCGCGGCGGCGGCGGCAAGCGCTTGCGCAACCGCCTCGCCGAGGGGATCGCCCGCGAGCGGCTTGAGAACTCTCCGGAACTGCTCGCTCCACGCCAGAACGGCGTCAACCTGCGACCAATCGACCGGAGTCGCCGTCCACAGCGATCCCAAGAGCTTTTCCGCGTCACGGCGCGCGGAGAGTGAGTCGGTCGCGAGCTTGACCGATCTGGCTTTCTCGAGATCTTGCCGGAGTTCATCGAGAACAGGTGGTTTGGCGTCGGTGCGGTACGGTCGCAGTCGCCGCCGGACTGCGCGGCTCGCGAAGAACCGCACGATCGCGGGCCGTGCGGCCGCGCTGTTCACGGCATCGAGGTGCTCGATGTGGTTGAGCGCAAGAAACTCATCCCTATACCGTCCCAGGAGCTGCGCCCGCTCCGAATCCCGCCGCCGGCCCACCTCGCAGAGCGCTTTGAGGCCCGCCGTCAGCGCTTCGGCGTCGGGGCCCCAAACCAGCCGTTGACTTGTCGTGCCGCCCTTCTGCAGCGCTACGGCCGCCAGCACCATTGCCTCGGCGGTTTGCCGTGTCATCGCCTCGGACGTACCTTCGACGCCCGCGGATCGGAGGAAACCGTCGAGAGCATCCCGCAACGCCTGCGCGCAGCTGTGCGCGGTCTGCAGCGCCGCTTTCGCTTCGTGTACCAAGCCGAAGTTCCAGTCGGACCGCCCAATCCCACGCAACGGGTGGCGGTGCACGGCGCCGAGCGGCGTCAGCGCGCTGCGGAGCAGCCCGACGCTTTGACGCAGACGGGTCAGCCGCTCCCGGGTGGCATGCGCGACCATCTCATCGGGAACTGCGACACACGGTCCATCCCCGAGCCGTGTCAGCCGCCCCGCGACGTCGTACACGCTCTCGCCGCTCGTCCGACGCTCGTGGATCGCCTTGACGTACCCGTTGAGCCGATCGCGAACGCGCGCTAGCGCGGCGCACTTCTCCTCCCAGTCAGCCGGTTCGACGGTCCCCGCGGCGTCGAGCGCCGTCTTGAGCTGGGCGAGCACGGCTTTCTTCGTCGACTTCGCGGAGTGCAGCTCAAGGCAGAAGGCCCCGAGCCCGTCCTTGTCCAAGCGGTCGTGAACGACGGAGAGCGCGGCCATCTTCTCGGCGACGAAGAGCACGCGTTTGCCCTGGGCAAGCGAATCGGCGATGATGTTCGCGATCGTCTGGCTCTTGCCGGTGCCGGGCGGGCCCTCAAGCACAAAGGTGCGCCCTTCTCCCGCCGCCCGGACCGCCGCCAACTGCGAAGAGTCCGCATCTCTGGTGCAATAGACGCGCCCTGGTCCGGCAGCGTTGTCGACGTCATCCGCGCTCGGGAGCGGGTTGTCGGTGAAGGCGTCGGACGATCGGTCGACGAGGTGGCTCACCAAGCGGTTTTGTTTCAGCCGCTCGACATTCTCTTCGAGATCGCGCCACATCAGGAACTTGTTGAACGAGAAGAGCCCGAGGTGCGCGGACTCCTCGACCTCCCACCGGCGCATGTCGCGGATCGCTGCGCGGAAGTTGCGGAGCACGAGCGCGATGTCGATGCCCGATTCATCTTCGGGCAGATCGGTCAAGCCGGTCGTGTCGATCCCGTACTCGGTTCGCAGCTTTTCCAGGAGCGTGATGTTTGCGCGCAGAGGCTCCTCACTGAGCTTGAACCAGTACCGATATCCGCCGCCCGCCGACGACCGGGTAATCGTGACCGGAAGGAGGATGATGGGTGCGCGCCGCGGGCTTTCGCTCGCCTCGGTCTCAAACCACTGCAGCTTCCCGACCGCGAGATAGAGCGGGTTCGCGCCCGTTTCCTCGATGGCGGACCTGGCGGCTCGGAACAATTCCACCAGGCGGGACTGGGTTTCGCTCTTTGCCTCAAGTGTGTGGACTTGCTTGGCACTCAGCGCCTGCGTCACGTAGGCATCGTCCCCGTCGGTCTTCGGAAGAATCTCGAGCGAGGAGCCTTCCGCGAGCCTGTTCTCCAGCGCGGCGACGTTGGCAACTCGGATCTGTACGGTCTTCGATGTCGAGCGAAAGCTCACCAACCGGTTTCGGAGCGACAGATCCAGCAGCTTGCTGCGCCAGCGTTTGATTCGCTCCGCTCCCGTTTCCGGCGGCCCGCTCTCGGCGCGCTTGCTCTCCCGCTCTGCGCGCTCCGCGAGTTCGATTTGGTCCAGAGGTGTTGCGGTCGACGCGGTGGCGGCCGCGGCCTGTTCATCGGTGACCGCCCGCAACTCTCCCCGCAGCGGCAAGGGACGCACCCCGCGCTTGCGTGCGGCGCGAACGTCAACGGCGCACAAGGCGCCTTTGTAGGACCGGAGCCTGTCGCGCGCGGAGCGCGCAGCGTCGCTGAACGAGGACCCTGCCTCCGTCGCGAGCGTGGACTCAACCACGACGATCTCGCCCAGTTCGATCAGGTTCCTGACGCGGGCGGCGTCATCGATCGCGGGCTCGGGCAGGTGCGCCTCGTGCGTCCAGAGTGCCGGCATCGCGTGCCCCTCGATGACGACCACCAGCGGATGAAGCCCGCACTGCTCCCAGAGGCCCGCGAGGAGCACGGAGAGGTCAAGACAGCATCCGAGCCTTTCCGCGCAGACCCGGTCCACAAGCCGCACGCGTTGTCCCTCTAGTTCGAAGCTCGCGGGCGGATTGATGTACCCGATCTGCTTCGCCTGTAGCGCGTGGAAGCAAGCTTCCGCGATCTGCGAGGCGCGAGTCCGGCTGCCGGATTGATAACCGTCGAGCGCATCGCGCCCGGTTGCTCGGCCGAGCCAGTCGCGAGCCGTTCGCAGAAACTCCGCCACAAGCGGTTGGTTCGGCGTCACGAACGCGGCCACGACTTCCGGGTAGATGCCGAGCCCGGGCCAATGGTCGAGCGGGAGAAGTTCGATCGGGAACGACTTGGTGTGCGCCGTTG
>Ga0196963_10000267_pt1 | contig 49138 bp, 49 predicted proteins | sample S1_5metaG_FD_148600 | JGI IMG/M metagenome (GOLD analysis project Ga0196963, IMG submission 148600) | Soil microbial communities from Anza Borrego desert, Southern California, United States - S1_5 | ecosystem: Environmental > Terrestrial > Soil > Desert | place: USA: California | collected... | reverse complement strand
TTACCGCTAACGTTGATATAAGGAGATTCAAATGGCTGTTCTTGTCGGCAAACCTGCCCCCGATTTCACTGCTGCTGCAGTCCTGGGCGACAACACCATCAAGGAAGACTTTAATTTTGCCCAATATACCAAAGGCAAGGCAGCGGTAATTTTCTTCTATCCGCTGGATTTCACTTTTGTATGCCCATCCGAACTCATCGCGTTCGACCATCGCCTGGACGAATTTCGCAAGCGCGGGGTTGAAGTGATCGGCGTTTCTATCGACTCGCACTTTACCCATCTCGCCTGGAAAAATACTCCAATCGACAAGGGCGGCATCGGCAAGGTCGGCTACCCGCTGGTGGCTGACATCAAGCACGACATCTGCAAGGCATATGATGTAGAAGCTGAAGGCGGCGTCGCCTATCGCGGCTCCTTCCTGATCGACAAGAGCGGCATCGTACGTCACCAGGTAGTCAATGATCTGCCGCTGGGTCGTGATATTGATGAAATGCTGCGCATGGTTGATGCACTGCAATTCTTCGAAGAGCACGGCGAAGTCTGCCCTGCTGGCTGGAAAAAGGGCAAGGCAGGCATGGATGCCTCACCGGAAGGTGTTGCCAGGTATCTGTCGGAAAACGCAGAGCAGCTGTAACGCTGGATGGAAGAGTAAAACGGGGCCAATGGCCCCGTTTTTTATTGCGAACTGTCGCAGTAATCTACTTGCGGCTGCCGACCGCAATGACCAGCACGCCGGCAACAATAGCCACGATCCCAAGTACTGCCGGGATAGGCACATTCTTCTCGGTTTCGGCAGTAGCCTTCAAATCGCCAATCTGCGCGATGGTTTCTTCCGATTCGTAGCTGAAATTCTTGTAAACCAGGCCAGCCACGCCCAGCACGATCAGCAGCGCGCCTACGATGACAGATGTTTTCATGGATGCTCCTCTTAATAACTCCACGACAGCATACTTCTCTAGCTCATCCTTTATCTATGGCCTGGCTAACATAGCGAGGTCGCGCTTCAGGTCTTCAATGTGCTCAAGACCGACAGCAATGCGAATCAATCCATCGCTGATGCCTGCCGCTGCCCGGGCTTCAGGAGTCACACGACTGTGCGTGGTCGTGGCTGGATGCGTAATCGTGCTCTTTGCGTCGCCCAGGTTGGCCGTGATCGAGATCATGCGCGTTGCATCAATGAGTCGCCACGCGGCTTCCTGCCCGCCTTTCACGTCAAACGAGACAATCGCTCCGCCACTCTTCTGCTGCTTCATGGCAAGTGCATGCTGTGGATGCGAAGCGAGACCTGGGTAATAAACTCTGGCAACGCCCGGCTGATTTTCCAGCCATTGCGCAAGCTCGAGCGCATTTCGAGTATGGGCTTCCATGCGTACAAACAGGGTCTCCAGTCCCTTGAGGAATACCCAGGCATTGAATGCGCTTAGCGTCGGCCCAGCCGTTCGCAGGAAGCCGTAGACAGGCTCCAGCAGTGCCTTGCTGCCCAGCACGGCTCCGCCAAGACAACGGCCCTGACCATCAATGTACTTGGTCGCGGAGTGGATGATGATGTCCGCACCCAATGTCAGCGGCTTTTGCAGTGCAGGCGTGCAGAAACAATTGTCCACGGCGAGCAACGCACCATGCTTATGCGCAATGTCCGCCAGCACCTGAATATCGCAGACCTCGGTCAATGGATTGGATGGGGTTTCCACAAAAAACAACTTGGTGTTGGGCTGTACCGCTGCTCTCCAAGCCTCAGGGTCGGTCAGCGAGACAAAGGTCGTCTGCAAGCCCCAGCGCGCGAGGATGCTGCTGAACAGCTGGACGGAGGTACCGAAGATGCTGCGTGAAGCAACAATGTGATCGCCTGCTGAGCATAAACCCATGACAGTAGCCAAAATCGCTGCCATGCCGCTGGAAGTGGCCACACAAAACTCTGTGCCTTCCAGCGCCGCCAGTTTTTCCTGAAATGCAGTAACCGTCGGATTGGTAAACCGGGAGTAGATATTGCCGGGTTCCTTGCCGCTAAAACGCGCAGCAGCCTGCGCTGCATTTTCGAATACAAAACTCGAGGTCAGGAATATTGCCTCAGAATTCTCTCCGAATTCGGTATGACCGCTGCCGGCACGTATGCCAGCTGTTTCCGGATGCCATTGATCTGTCATGTTTAATCACCTTTTCCGCCTTCGCAGGCTTAACTTCGGGCATAAAAAAACCCGTTTCGCCAAGAGCCAAAACGGGTTTTCTACTCGCTTTAGCTGAATTTGTAATGCGCCCGCAAGCTGAGTGTTAACTCAAATCGGCGCAATCTGAATAGTAGGCTTCCGCTTCCTGCCCGTCAAGGCCGGGCTAGGCGGCCTCCTCTTCATCCTCGATATCCGCAGCCACGAGGTTGAGGTCCATTTGCGTGCTCGAGTTTGCAGGCCGCCTGATAGCGTAGCTGTCGCCGCGTGCGGTCTCGATGGAAGTCAGGTATGCCTCATCAATATCACCCGTGACATAACAGCCATCGAAACAGGAACAGTCGAATTTATCCAGGCTCGGGTTACTGAGTTGCACAGCATCAATCAGCGCATCAATGTCCTGATAGATCAAAGCGTCTGCGCCAATCTCCTTGCAGATTTCCTCGTCCGAACGCCCTGTAGCCAGCAATTCGTCGCGGGTCGGCATATCAATGCCATAGACATTGGGGAAACGTACCGGAGGTGCGGCGGAGGCAAAATACACCTTCGTGGCGCCGGCGTCACGTGCCATTTGCACGATCTGCTTGGATGTCGTACCGCGTACGATGGAGTCATCAACCAGCAAGACATTCTTGCCTTTGAATTCCATGCCGATCGGATTGAGCTTCTGGTGCACGGAGCGCTTTCTCAAGGCCTGACCCGGCATGATGAAAGTTCGGCCGATATAGCGATTCTTGATGAACCCTTCGCGGTAGGTCAAATTCAGTTCGTTCGCCAACTGCAATGCACTGGGGCGACTGGTGTCAGGGATGGGGATGACAACATCGATATCCAGGTGGCTCCATTCGCGCCTGATCTTCTCCGCGAGGCTTACACCCATATGCAGCCGCGTCTGGTAAACCGATACGCCGTCAATAACAGAATCCGGGCGCGCCAGATATACATACTCAAAAATGCATGGGGTCAATGTGGCATTTCCTGCGCACTGGCGCGAATAGAAGTTGCCGTCCATATCAATAAAGATAGCCTCGCCGGGGGCTACATCGCGTAGCAATGTGAATCCGAGCACATCCAGCGCCACGCTTTCGGAAGCCACGATATATTCAGTGCCCCTCTCCGTCTCTGCCTTGCCGATGACCAGCGGTCGGATGCCATGCGGGTCGCGGAAGGCCAGTAAACCGAAATTGGCAACCATCGCCACCACTGCATAAGCGCCGCGGCAACGCTTGTGTACACCGCTGACTGCCTCGAAAATCATGTCGGTATCAAGGACTGCGTTATGGGCTGTATGCTCGATCTCATGAGCCAGCACATTGAGCAAGACTTCAGAATCTGAACTGGTATTGATATGCCGCAGATCCTGGCGGAACATCTGCTGTTTGAGCTGAGCCGAATTGGTCAGATTGCCGTTGTGGCCGAGAACAATACCAAAGGGGGAATTGACATAGAAAGGCTGGGCCTCGGCAGCCGAGGACGTGCCTGCAGTGGGGTAACGCACGTGTGCAATACCTGCCGTGCCTTGCAAGTTGCGCATGTGGCGGGTGCGGAAGACATCCTGCACCATGCCGTTGCTTTTGTGCATGTAAAAGGTATTGCTGTCGCAGGTGACGATGCCCGCAGCGTCCTGGCCTCTATGCTGTAACACCAGCAAACCATCGTAAAGCAGCTGGTTAACCGGCTGTTTACCCACTATTCCGATAATTCCACACATAAGTGAGCGCCTTAAAACAAGTCAGATGAACAGGATGGCATTGAATTCAATCTTCGCCTTAATTTAGTCATATTTCACATGCTTAGCAATGTCAGTCGGGAACCACATCAACACATTCATCGCAATGGCCTCAAGCGGCGCACTGAACATGGCATTCCGCCAGCGTGCATCCTGCGGCAAACTGGTCAGGCCGCCAACCAGCACCATTACCAGAGCAATAATGCCGCCGCGTGCCATGCCGAAAAAAGCGCCCAACAAGCGGTCCACCCAACTCAGGCCGACCTGCCGGAACAGCAGGGATATCGCGATTGCCAGTAGACTCGTGATCAACAGCACCGCGAGAAAAAGTATCAAAAAAGCTGCCAATATGCGAAGCGGTTCACCGGGGATGGCAGCAGGCAGCAATGACGCAAGCTCCAGACAGTATGTCCGGGCGACAAAAAACGCGATAATCCAGCCCGCTAGTGACAGTACTTCCCGCACAAATCCGCGCATGATGCTGATGAGCACGGACAGTCCAATAATTGCCAGAAAAACATAATCAAAAACTGTCATCAAGCGCCTGGCGCTCTAACCGGCGGCATCAGCCGTTTTTCACTACCATGCCGGACAAACCGGCATCCTTGATCTTGGCGAGGGCAGTCTCGGCTTCCAGTCTGGAGTTGAAGGGGCCAGCCCGCAAACGTATCTTTTCGCCCTTGGAAGTCGCCACTTTCTCCGTGAAACTCTTATATCCCTTTTGCTGCAGCTGATCTTGCAATTTTTTGACGTTGCCGGCATCCGAGTACACCCCAATCTGCACAACAAAGCCGTCCTTTACGGCTGCTTCTACTGGTACATCGGCTGGTTTGGCGATTTCAGTTCCTGGTGCAGTTTCAGCAGTTTTAGTCTCGGCATCGGGCGTTTTTGTTGTACCCGCCGTTTGACCAGCTGTTTCCTGCTCCGTTGTCTGCTCCTGCAAAGGCACTAGCGGCACTTCAGCCACCTGGGTATCTGTCGCAGTAGGATCGACTGGGATGATCTTGGAGGTGAAGTCCGAACCTTCCTGGCTTGGAATAGTGATTTCAATATCTTGCTGGGGGGCCTGGCCTGCACGGTCATCCAATATCATTGGGAGAACTGTAACCATGAGCAGCACCAGTGCGACAGCCCCGACCAAGCGCCTGCGCGCTCGTTTCTTGAACTGGAGTTCCTGGTCGCTTATCTGATTTGGCGGCATTAAATATCCTGTGGCTTATGAAGATTTGGGGAAATCTTTCATCACGTCCGCGACGGTATAGAAAGAACCAAACACGATAATTCTATCATCCCGGCCTGCATCAAGACAGGCTTGACGATACGCTGCAGTCACCTCAGGAAACTTCCTGACATCGCATTGATCGTCATGCTGATGGATGATGCGGGCCAGCTGTTGCGCCGTGGCGCCTCGAGGGCCATGGATGTCCGCCAGATACCAGATATCCACCTGTTCACATACTTCCTGTACCACGCCTGCAATATCCTTGTCTGCCAGCATGCCGAAAACCGCCAGAGTGCGATTGGACTGGGGAAGCTGCTGAAGGTTCTGAGCCAGCGCATGCGCTGCATGCGGGTTATGCGCTACGTCCAATATCACCAGCGGTTCAGCCGAGCACTGCTGAAAACGTCCTGGCAACCTCACAGCCTGCAAACCTTTAGCGATATGGTCTGGTGAAACCGGTAACTGATTCTGCATCGCCTGAATTGCATCGACGACGCACGCGGCATTTTCCAGCTGGAACCCGCCGGTGAGCGCGGGAACAGGCAAGTCTTTTAATTCACAAGTGCCGGCGCGATAGGTCCAGCCATGCTGCTCTCTTGCCATCTGGAAATCGCGGCCTATGCGCCTGAATTGGGCACCAATGGTTTCTGCATGATCTATCAGGGGTTGCGGGGGATCGCTATCTCCGCAAATCGCCGGTACATCCTTGCGGAAGATGCCTGCCTTTTCGAACCCGATGCTTTCGCGACTTTTGCCTAGGAAATCCATATGATCGTAATCGACGGTGGTCACGATGGCACAAGCAGGATCGAACACGTTCACAGCATCTAGGCGGCCGCCAAGCCCTACTTCAAGGATTGCCACATCCACCTGGTTACGCATGAAATGCCATACGGCTGCGAGCGTACCGAATTCGAAATAAGTGAGTGGAACATCACCTCTCGCCGCTTCCACAGCCGCAAATGACAGAATCAGATCATCATCGCCTATTTCTTCGCAATCAAGGCGTATACGTTCGTTATAGCGCAGGAAATGCGGAGAGGTATAGCAGGCAACTCGATAGCCGGCCTGCTGGTAGATATGCTCCAGCATGGCACAGGTGGAGCCTTTGCCGTTGGTGCCGCCAACGGTGATTATTGGAAAATCGGGAGCAAGATTGAGTCGGCGCCTGACGTCATTGATACGGTCCAGGCCCATGGCAATGGACTTGGGATGCAGCGCCTCAATGTATTCAAGCCAATCCTTGAGACTGGCAGGCCGAGGTTTGTGTCCAGACAAGATCAGGATTGCTGGGCAGCGGGCAAACGCATCATGCTGGCGAGCAGCACATTGATGCGGTCGCGCATCTGGCGGCGGTCGACAATGATATCTATCGCACCATGCTGCAGCAGGAATTCCGCACGCTGGAAACCGTCAGGCAAGGTTTCACGTACGGTTTGCTCAATGACGCGCGGACCGGCAAACCCGATGAGCGCCTGAGGCTCGGCGATGATGACGTCGCCCAGCATGGCAAAACTAGCGGAAACGCCGCCCATGGTCGGGTCCGTCAACACGGAGATATAAGGCAAACCGGCTTTGCCGAGTCGATTCAGGGCAGCGCTGGTCTTGGCCATCTGCATCAGGGAGAACAGGCCTTCCTGCATACGAGCGCCACCGCTGGCCGAGATGCAGATGAAAGGCATTTTCTGCTCCAGGCATGCTTCCACGCCACGTACAAACCGTTCGCCGACAACCGATCCCATCGAGCCGCCCATGAATCTGAATTCAAAAGCGGCGACCACTACTGGCATACTCTGGATGCTGCCTTGCATGACAATCAAGGCGTCCGTCTCGCTGACTTCCGACTGGCTGGCCTTGAGACGATCGGAATAACGCTTGCTGTCCTTGAACTTGAGCGGGTCGATCGGTAGCACTTCAGTACCGATCTCAAAGCGGCCTTCGGCATCCAGCAGCAGTTCCAGTCGTTGTCGCGCTGAAATGCGGTTATGGTGGCTGCACTTGGGACACACTTCTGCATTGTTCTCAAGATCCGACCGGTACAGGACAGACTCACAGGCCGGACACTTGCTCCAGAGGCCTTCAGGCACATTCTTCTTGCTCAGGCCTGCACGATTGATTTTGGGTGGAAGAAGTTTTTGCAGCCAACTCATGGGTTATTCCTTCGCAATACTAGATGGAATCAATGGCGCTGCGTAATTCGCGCATCAACAGACTCACATTGTCGATCAGATTGGTTTCGCTGGATTGCTCAATAGCCTGCACCATACGACTGCCCACCACTACTGCGTCAGCCACCTGGGCGACTGCCCGGGCTGTTTCAGCATCTCTCACACCGAAGCCTACTCCCACCGGCAAGCCGGTTTTTGCGTGAATGGCAGCCACTTTGTCAGCGACTTCGGCGATATCCAGATTTTGCGCCCCGGTTACACCCTTGAGCGAAACATAATAAACAAACCCGCTCGCCTGGTTAACTATCATGTCGACGCGGGATGATTCGGTTGTAGGTGACAACAAAAAGATAGGATCAATCTCAGCATCGTGCAGATTTTGAACGAAGTCGCCGCATTCCTCTGGTGGGTAATCCACGGTCAGTACACCATCGACGCCGGCATCTTTGGCGGCCGCAACAAATTTTGAACATCCCATTGCTTCAATCGGATTGGCATAGCCCATCAGCACGACGGGTGTCTTGTCATCTCGCTGTCTGAATTCCTTCACCATTTGCAGCACATTCCCCAAACCTACGCGATGTACCAGCGCCCGCTCACTCGCGCGCTGGATCACCGGCCCGTCGGCCATCGGATCTGAAAACGGCACACCCAGTTCAATAATGTCCGCTCCCGAATTCACCAGAGCATGCATCAGGTTTACCGTACGAGTCGGATGCGGATCGCCCGCAGTAATATACGGAATCAGGGCTTTCCTGCCTTGCTGTTTTAACACAGTAAAAGTGGTGTGAATGCGTGACATATAGGTTTGATGAAGCGATTAAAGAGTAATGCCGGAAAGTCGGGCGATGGTATTGATGTCCTTGTCGCCGCGGCCCGAGAGATTGACCAGCAAGACCTCTTTGGGAGACATGGTGGCGGCTAATTTTTCTGCGTACGCCAAGGCATGGCTGGACTCCAGCGCAGGGATGATGCCTTCGGTGCGGCAAAGATTGTGGAATGCCTGCATGGCCTCGTCATCCGTGATTGCGACATATTCAGCTCGCTTACAATCCTTGAGCCATGCATGCTCTGGGCCTACGCCCGGATAATCCAGCCCTGCCGATATGGAATGCGTCTCTATGATCTGCCCATCCTTATCCTGCATAAGATAGGTGCGGTTACCATGCAGAACGCCTGCCGGTGCATTGGCGGTCAGCGGCGCTGCGTGCTTACCGGATGCGATACCATGCCCCGCGGCTTCCACGCCGATCAGTCGCACGCTCTCATGGTTGATATATGGATAGAAAATACCCATGGCGTTGGATCCGCCCCCTACACAGGCAATGACGGCATCCGGCTGACGGCCCTCGATCTCCTGCATTTGATCGATGCATTCGATGCCAATCACGGCTTGGAAATCGCGCACCATCATCGGGTAAGGATGCGGGCCGGCGACGGTGCCGATGATGTAAAACGTGTTGTTGACGTTGGTGACCCAATCGCGCATGGCTTCATTGAGCGCATCCTTGAGCGTCTTGGAACCGCTTTCCACGGGCACCACAGTCGCGCCCAGCAGTTTCATGCGGTAGACGTTCGGCGCTTGGCGCTTGACGTCTTCCGACCCCATGTAAACAACACATTCCAAGCCCATACGCGCCGCAACGGTCGCTGTTGCGACGCCATGTTGACCCGCACCAGTTTCGGCGATAACTCGGGGCTTACCCATACGCTTGGCCAATAATGCCTGGCCTATGGTGTTGTTCACCTTGTGCGCACCTGTGTGGTTCAGGTCTTCCCGCTTGAGGTAAATGCGCGCGCCGCCGACTCTTTCAGACCAGCGCTGCGCGTAATAGATTGGACTGGGACGCCCGACAAAATGCTTGAGGTCATGAGCAAACTCGGCAAGGAATTGTGGATCATGCCGATAGCGTTCATACATTACCCGCAGTTCATCCAAAGCCTCAATGAGGGTTTCGGCAACGAACGTACCGCCGAAAGGTCCAAAATGACCGCGCGCATCCGGCATGTCATAAAGCTGCATCTTCTACTCCTTGCATGAATGCGGCGATTTTAGCCGCATTCTTGATTCCTTTTGATTTCTCCACCCCGCCGCTCACATCCACGGCATATGGCCGGACTTGATTTATGGCCTGGGTGACATTTGCTGGAGTGAGGCCGCCTGCCAATATGATCGGCTTGGACAAGCCTTCAGGAATCATCTTCCAGTCGAAAACTTCTCCCGTGCCGCCTGCTTTACCCTCTTTGTATGTGTCCAGCAACAGGGCACGGGCGTCTGCATAATCCGACGCGTATTGTAGCAAATTTGTGCTCTCCCGGACGCGTACTGCCTTGATAAACGGCATCTCATACTTATTGCAATCCTGAGCAGTTTCCTCCCCATGAAACTGCAGAATATCCAGACGCACTTGGGATAGAACCGACCTTATCTCATGCTCGCCTGCATCTACAAAAAGTCCTACAGCAGCCACAAAAGGCGGCAGGCCGGCCACAATTTTCCTTGCCTGTTCGATACTGACAAAGCGTGGGCTTGGTGCGTAGAAAACCAGGCCAATGGCATCGCAACCTGCCCGCGTGGCTGCCATGGCATCTGCTTCAGATGTGATGCCGCAAATTTTGACGCGTGTTCTCAATGGGATATCTGATCGATTAAAGGCTGGTAGCGTAACTTAAAGCCCGCCTGCTGTCATGCAGCAACTCAAGTGAAAAAGCCGGGGCGCCGTGTTTCCGGCAAGCCCCATTTTGCCTCGTAACCGACTCCCGCCAGATACAGGCCTGCGGGAGAAAATGTGGGCGGCGCCAGGGCTCGGTTGCGAGTCTCAAGCAACTCGGTCATGTATTCAGGCGGATATTTGCCTTTGCCTATATAGACCAGAGCGCCAACCATATTGCGCACCTGATGGTGCAGGAAAGCATTTGCACGGAATTCAAACACGATGGCCCCATCCTTGGCACGCACATTTGCCTCATACATTTTTCTGACCGGGGACTTGGCCTGGCATTCAGCCGCACGGAATGCACTAAAATCGTGTTCACCAATCAGATATTGGATGGCCTGCTGCATCAAATCGACATCGAGAGGAGCGTGAAACCACCCAGCCTTGCCGTTCAGGATGGCAGGGGCCACCGGCGTATTGACGAGCAAATAGAGATAGCTGCGCTCAAAGGCACTGAATCTTGCGTGGAAATCCTGTTCCACCGGCACCGCCCAGAGTACGCGGACGGATGCCGACAGTATACTATTAATACCTCGCACCCATGCATTCAGCGGGCGCTCGGTTTCGGTATCAAAATGGATGACCTGAATCATGGCGTGCACACCGGTATCTGTCCTGCCGGCAGCTATCACTCGTAGCGGATGGCCGGCCATGGTTTGCAGCGCCTTTTCGAGATGATCCTGCACGCCGCAGCCGCCGGACTGGCTTTGCCATCCACAAAAAGGCGCTCCGTCGTACTCTATGCCCAGGGCCAGTCTCATAATAAACACCTTCCTCCAACTAAAGCCATGCATATAGCTGCAGCTGCACCATAATCTACCAGCTTGTTTATACGCACCTGCTGGCAAGTAGGTCATCCGCAAGAGCATTTGAATTACACGATGAGCGCGACGACCAGCTAAAATTCATGCAGCAGGATGCAACCGGCCAAACAAAAAGCCGGGCTGAAGCCCGGCTTTGGATAACGCGTATCAACTTATCCGATGTTGCCTAACATCTCTTGGGCACGGGCTTTCTGCTGTGGTCCGCCTTCTTTCAGAACCTCATCCAGCAATTCACGGGCACCTTCCTTGTCGCCCATCTCCATATACGCTGTCACCAGGTCCAGCTTGGTTTCCACTTCCGGAGATTCGGCGTCTGCCGCAATGCCATCGGAAATGCCATTTGACGAGAAGTTATCGTTAGTGGTGTCAGGATTGTCGATGGTAGGCCCAAAATCCAGCGTTATGCCTGATAGATCTATTTCTGACGGGTTAGGCGCCTCTTCATCCAGGGGCTCGAATTGTGCCGAAATCGCAGCATCGTTCAGAGCAGTTTCACCTGTCTCATTTTCGAAATTGAAATCCAGTCCCAGGCCCTGATTTTCGGATGCGGGAAGCTCGACCTGCATGGATTCTGTATCCAGCTCAGGCAAGTCAAAAGATGGTGCGCTATCGGTAGCCGGTTCAAATCTGATGTCTTCTTCAGCTTCCGCCGCAGGCGCTTGCCCCAGAGTTGCGTCGTCAAAGCTTGGAAGCGCTTTTTCCTGGCTAGGTGAGGCCTGGTGAACCGAGGTCATTTCTGTGGCACCATCGGAAACCCCAAGCTCAGGCATATCGAAACTCAGTCCCATATCATTGGAGACTGCTTCATCAGATACTGCCGCAGATATTGGGCTTGTGTCCGCCATGGTAGGACGTACATTGTTATCTGCCTCCAACCCAGGCATATCAAGTCCGGGCACAGTGCTGCCGAAGTCTTCTGCTGCTGGCATAGCAGTTGTCGCGCTACCGGAAGTGTCACCCAGATCAAAATGAAGTTCATTTGACGTCTGCGCGGCTTCAGCCTGCGGCTCTTCGGTGGTGCCGAATATGCTATCTGACATTGTAGTCATCGCAGAGAGAGAATTGCCGCCGGCATCTGCAGAGGGTATGCCAAGATCAAAATCAATATCCTGGGCGGCAGGCGTAGTGTTCACATCTGCTGGCTGCTGGGTACCAGCCTCATTACCTAGCGAGAAATCGAGACTGGATTCGTTCATTTCTTCAACATTATCGAAGTCGCTGACATCAAGCCTTGACTTCTCAGCTGCCACCGCAGCCGAGGCGGCCCCAGCCACTACAGCAGCAGTTGCAACGCCACCCGCGCCTTTGGTGTCGTAAAGAGGGTTACCGGGTTCCAACTGCTGACCCATCTGAGCCACTTTCAGCCAGGTGGGATCATTGGATCCCAACGTGGAATACAGCTCACCGGCGATCGTTTCAAACGCAGCGGTATCTTTGCGATTGGCGATGATCTCCAGTAGTTTGAGATGCAATTCATAGCGCTGTGGCTCTTTGGCGATTGCATCCTTGAGTATTTCTTCCGCCTGCGCATCACGGCCATAAGCCATGTACACCTCGGCCTCGGCAATCGGGTCGACGTCATGGGTGTCTATCATGCCGCCGCTGCTTTGCGAGAAGTCGGTCAGGAATGAAGTGTCACCGGTATCTACCGTACCGCCGGCGGTATTCCCGAATACTGTATTTGCCTTTAGTCCGCCTGCGGTCAGGATGCCTTGCTCGAAGCTGTCAAGGTTGCGTCTGCGGCGATTTCGCAGAAATAGCCATCCACCGCCAAGCAGCACCAAACTACCTCCTGCTACCGCAAGCAGCATGGGGTCCTCAGCGAGGCCATCCAAAATGCCCGGCTCCTCGACCGGCGGAGGCGGTGGGGGGGTAATCTTCTTCTTGGGCTTCTCTACAGGTTTGGCTTGCTCAGCAGGCGGGGCAACTGGCGGCGCTGCTTCCGCAGTCGCTGCCTCAGGCGTGGCTGCGGCTGTTTGTGCAGGCTCTGAAGCGGGAACATTGTCCGCATCTGGTACGTTTGGCGTATCGGCAGCTGGATTCTGCTCGGTCGCAGCAGGGGCAGGAGCAGCCACGGCGCCACTTGCGTTCTTCTGCATTTCAGCCAGGGATTGGTTTTTTATCGCCAGCAGTTTCTGCATATCTGCAATCTGCTTTTCAAGCAGGGCGGTACGCTCATTGGCTTCCTGAGTCGCCTGCTCCTTGGCGATCACTTCTTCCTGCAAAGCATTAATTCGGTCCTGCATCGCCTTACTGTCACCGCTTGCAGCATTGGCATCGCTCTTGGATAACTTGACTACATCGCGTGGGCCGGCCGCAGATGGAGCGGCCTTGTCTTCAGCCGCAGTTGTGATTTTCCCGCCGGATGTCTGGGTATCGGTATCTTCGGCAGACGGGGCCGCATCAGCCACGACCCCAGCCAGCCTGTTGCGATAAGCATTCCAGTCTGCAGAATGCACTCTCACCTGCTGTGCTGCATCAGTCCGGCTAATCGATTGTAATTCTTCAGGGCCTGGTACACGGATAATTTGCCCAACCCTGAGCCGATTCATGTTACCGCCGACAAACGCATCTTCATTTGCGTTATACAAGCCAGTCAACATCTGCTCCAGGCTAACGTCCTCCACCTGCAAGCGTCTTGCGATGGAACTCAGCGTATCTCCCTGGACAGTTGTGTACTCTTGCGAGGCAGCGCTCTCGTCAGGAGCTTGAGAAGTTTGATTTCCTTGGGCCGTCGACTGATTGGCGGCCGACTGTCCAGCGGGAGTTGCTGTTGATGCGTCACCTGCAGTAGCAGGAGCTGCCGGGGATGGCGAAGCCTGAGTTGTTGGAGCGCGAACTGCGGCACTACCAATCGGGGCATTATTGGAGTATCCGGGAGGGTCAAGCAGAACGGTGTACTCACGCAGCAGGCGGCCGGTCGCCCAATCCACCTGAATCAGCATATCGAGAAACGGGTCACTGACCGGCTGACGTGTGCTTAACTTGAGAACGGGCTCGCCATTGGGCTTTTTCCCCACCTCTACTTGAATGGCGGTATGCAGTGCGCTGCGCTCAAGGCCTTGCACAGCGTAGGCTTCTTCTGGAGCAATCGCAGCAGTCAGGGTAGAAAGCTCTTCCGGGGTGGTGGAAAGCAGTTCGATCTCGGCATTAAGGGGTTCGCCCAAGCCTGAAATAACCGTTAACTTACCCAGACCCGCTGCATCGGCAGCAACCGGCATCAATGCAAAATATACTGCCAGCGTAATCCGTCGTAGTTTGGATTTGTGCACCTATCCCACCCTTAATATGAAGAACTTTTTAATAGCTTTATTAAGCTAACATCAAATAGTTAGAGTTGCAAGCTCATATCATACATTATATTTAGCTCATATCTCTAAGCTAATGCCCTGATTTTACTGACTATCAACCAGTATCCTGAGCATGCGGCGCAACGGTTCCGCAGCACCCCACAGAAGCTGATCCCCTACAGTAAAAGCCGATATATATTCTTCACCCATCTTCATCTTGCGCAACCGCCCAATCGGCGTTGCCAGGGTGCCGGTCACAGCAGTTGGCGTAAGCTGCTTCATCGTAGCTTCACGCTCATTGGGGACAACGGTCACCCAATTGTTGGCTTCGGAAAGCATTGACGCCACCTCGTCTAGTGGCACATCCTTGCGCAGCTTGATGGTCAACGCCTGAGAATGGCAGCGCATGGCGCCTATGCGCACGCATAATCCGTCCACGACAATGGGATGACCTTCGCGTCCAAGAATCTTGTTGGTCTCTGCCTGGCCTTTCCATTCTTCCTTGCTCTGGCCGTTGCCGAGATCCTTGTCTATCCATGGAATCAGGCTGCCAGCCAGCGGCACACCAAAATGCGCAGTCGGGAAACGCTCGTCACGCAGGATGCCGGCAACTTCACGATCGATATCCAGAATCGCTGAAGCCGGATCGGACAGCAGATCGCTGGCAACACGATGTGCCTCTCCCATTTGCTTGAGCAATTCACGCATATTCTGTGCACCTGCGCCGGAAGCCGCCTGGTAAGTCATGGCGGTAACCCACTCGATTAGGTCTGCCTTGAAAAGGCCATTAAGTGCCATGAGCATGAGCGACACGGTACAGTTGCCGCCGATCCAGTTTTTGTTGCCGTTTCCCAGCGCATTCTTGATGACGTCGAGATTGACCGGATCCAGGATGATGACGGTATCTTCTTCCATGCGCAGCGTGGATGCGGCATCGATCCAGTGACCTTGCCAGGCTTCATTTCTCAGCCTGGGGAAAATTTCAGTCGTGTAATCGCCCCCCTGGCAGGAAATGATGACATCCATGGCCTTGAGCCCGGCGATATCTTTCGCATCCTTGAGCGCAGGCGTTTCGCGACCAATATTCGGCCCCGGCTTGCCCGGCTGGGAAGTGGTAAAGAATACGGGGTCAATGCAATCGAAATCATGTTCTTCGCGCATGCGCTGCAGCAGCACGGATCCCACCATGCCCCGCCAACCAACAAATCCTACTTTCAACATAGCTATTCCAGTTCCTTTATAGCGCTGCCACGACGGCATCGCCCATTTCGCTGCACTTCACCCGGTTCGTACCTTCGGTCCAGATGTCAGCCGTACGATAACCTTGCGCCAGAGCTTGCTTGACAGCATTCTCAATCATGTCTGCATTGGCTTCATCATTGAACGTGTAGCGCATCATCATGGCGGCCGAGAGAATGGTCGCCAGCGGATTGGCAACATCCTTGCCCGCAATATCCGGCGCCGAACCATGGCTAGGTTCGTACATGCCCTTGTTGTTGGCGTCCAGCGATGCCGACGGCAACATGCCGATGGAGCCCGTTAGCATGGAAGCCTCATCAGAGAGGATATCGCCGAAGATGTTGCCGGTAACCATCACGTCGAACTGCTTGGGCGCGCGCACGAGTTGCATGGCCGCATTGTCCACGTACATATGCGATAGCTCGACTTCCGGATATTCCTTGGCCACTTCGATCATGACCTGGCGCCACAGCTCGGTCGTCTCCAGTACGTTGGCCTTGTCAACTGAGCATACCTTCCTGTTGCGCTTCATGGCGATCTGGAATGCAACATGGCCGATACGGCGGATTTCAGACTCAGAATAACGCATGGTGTTGACACCTTCGCGTTCACCGTTTTCCAGCGTGGAAATGCCGCGCGGCTGGCCGAAATAAATGTCACCAGTAAGCTCGCGTACGATCATGATATCCAACCCGGACACGACTTCCGGTTTCAGCGTAGAAGCGGAAGCCAGCTCCGGATAGAGCAATGCCGGACGCAGATTGGCGAACAGATTCAATTCCTTGCGAATACGCAGCAATCCACGCTCAGGGCGCTTGTCACGCGGCAGCGAGTCATATTTCCAGTCGCCCACAGCGCCCAACAGGACGGCTTCCGATTCCTTGGCCAGCTTCAGCGTATCATCAGGTAGCGGATCACCCGCGGCTTCATAACCGGCGCCACCTATCGGGGCCTGCTGCAACTCCAGCGCAAGACTTTTTTTCGTGGCCAGCGCGTTTAGAACTTTCACCGCTTGAGCGGTGATTTCCGGGCCAATGCCATCCCCTGGCAATACAGCAATCTTCATTTGAACTCTCTTGTTGTCCTAGTTATTGAACAGCCAGGGTTGGGCCGCGCGATGTTTGGCTTCAAACGTCTTGATTTCACCCACATGCTGCAATGTCAGACCGATATCGTCCAGGCCATTGAGCAGGCAGTGTTTGCGGAAAGGATCGACTTCGAAACTGTAGGCCCGGCCATCCGGACTGATGACTTCTTGCGCTTGCAGGTCAACGGCCAGCTGGTATCCGGGCGTCGTTTCGACTGCCTTGAACAAGTCATCTACGATAGCTGCATCCAGCATCACAGGCAGAATGCCGTTCTTGAAGCAATTGTTGTAGAAGATATCGGCAAAACTGGGCGCGATGATGGCGCGGAAGCCGTAATCCAGCAGAGCCCACGGCGCATGCTCGCGGCTGGAACCGCAACCGAAATTCTCTCTGGCGAGCAAGATGGAAGCACCCTGATAACGCGTCTGGTTAAGCACGAAATCAGGGTTCAACTGACGCTTGCTGTTATCTATGCCAGGCTCGCCCTGGTCGAGGTAACGCCATTCGTCAAACGCATTCGGCCCGAAGCCCGAGCGCTTGATGGATTTCAGAAACTGCTTTGGGATAATCGCATCGGTATCGACATTAGCGCGATCAAGCGGCGCTACCAAACCCTCAAGTTTTGTAAACTTTTCCATTAATATTTCTTTTTCTCTTCCGCCTTACTGTCTATTTTGTCGCCCAGCTTGGACAAGTCTTCTCCGAAGCCCTCCACCGTATTGCAGCCGATTAGAAGCAATGAGCAAGCCATCAAGATAATCCCCAAAATTTTATTCATTTTCGCCCCCATCAAGAGTTCTAACATCAACAAAATGCCCCGCAACCGCTGCAGCAGCGGCCATCTCCGGGCTGACCAGATGCGTACGGCCACCCTGCCCTTGACGCCCTTCGAAATTGCGGTTTGAAGTCGAAGCACAGCGCTCGCCGGGCTCAAGACGGTCGGCATTCATTGCCAGACACATGGAGCATCCGGGTTCACGCCATTCAAAGCCGGCTTCCCTGAAAATCCTGTCCAGGCCTTCCTGTTCGGCCTGGGCTTTTACCAGACCTGAACCCGGCACCACCATGGCCAGCTTCACATTTGGCGCAACATGCTTGCCTTTGGCCACCGCCGCAGCGGCACGCAAATCCTCAATGCGCGAATTGGTGCAGGAACCGATAAAAACCTTGTCCACCGGGATATCAATAATCGGCGTGTTCGCCCGCAACCCCATGTATGCCAGCGCACGTTCAATACTGCCGCGTTTTGTGTTGTCCGTTTCCGTGGCGGGGTCTGGCACATTGCCGCCAACGCTGGTCACCATTTCGGGAGAAGTCCCCCAGGTGACCTGAGGCTGGATGTCTGCCGCATTCAGCTCCACCGTGGCATCAAATCTTGCGCCTTCATCGCTCTTCAGTGTCCGCCAATAGTCGACAGCCGCTTCCCACTGCTCAGCCTTGGGTGCGTATGGACGACCCTTGATGTAATTGATCGTCGTATCATCCACCGCCACCATGCCGGCGCGTGCGCCCGCCTCGATGGCCATGTTGCATAATGTCATGCGGCCTTCCATGCTCAGGGCTCGGATTGCCGAACCTGCAAATTCAATTGCATAGCCTGTTCCCCCGGCTGTGCCGATCTTGCCGATGACAGCGAGTGCAACGTCCTTGGCGGTTACGCCCCGGCCCAGCTGGCCTTCCACCCTGACCAACATGGCTTTGGATTTCTTCTGTACAAGGCATTGGGTAGCAAGCACATGCTCGACTTCAGAAGTGCCGATGCCGTGCGCAAGAGCCCCGAACGCGCCATGCGTACTGGTATGCGAATCACCGCAGACCACGGTCATACCGGGCAATGTCGCGCCCTGTTCGGGACCAATGACATGAACGATGCCCTGGCGTGCATCATTCATGCCGAATTCGGTGATGCCGAACTCAGCGCAGTTATTGTCCAGCGTTTCCACCTGTAGGCGCGATATCGGGTCGGCGATGCCCATGCTACGATCCGTTGTCGGCACGTTGTGATCCGGTACAGCCAGCACAGAACCCGTGCGCCAAACCTTGCGTGCTGCCAGCTTCAGGCCCTCGAACGCCTGGGGGCTGGTCACCTCATGCACAAGATGACGGTCGATATAAAGCAGCGCCGTGCCGTTTTCTTCACGGACGATGTGGGAATCAAACAACTTGTCGTAAAGCGTTTTTGCCATTTCAAATCTCTTTTTTAGCTATTACCTGTCCCACCGCTTAATCCCTGAAATTTCCAAACTGCAGCGGGAAGTCCGTCACCGACTTTTTCACGTGAGCAATGGTATCCTGTAGCACATCGCGCTTGGCGCCATTCACTCGCACAGTGTCACCCTGAATGCTGGCCTGTACCTTGAGGCCGGAATCCTTGACCAATTTGACTATTTTCTTGGCCAATTCGCCGTCAATGCCGTCGCGGATTTTCATTTCCTGCTTTGCCTTGTTGCCTGACACCTTTTGTACATCCTGCAGATCAAGGCGCTTGCTGCTGTCTGGCTCCTTCTTTTCCATGGCCGGGAACAGGATGTCCTTGATCTGGTCGAGCTGGAAATCGGAGTCACCGAAAATGGTAATCAGCTTATCCTTTTCGTTGAGCTCAACCTTGGCGCTAGTACCCTTGAAATCGTAGCGGTTGCCGATCTGGCGACTAGATACATCCACGGCATTCTTGATCCCGACCATGTCGGCTTCGGAAGTAATATCAAAAGACGGCATATCTTCTCCTCATTCTTAACTGCGATTGCGAAGATCAGGCACGACGCGAATGCGCAGACAGTACATTTCAGGTACGGCAAGCATGAGCAACAAAGCCTGGTCGAGCAAGTGCAGTTGTCTTATTCGAAGTGGCAGACGTAGTCCACTGTTTCCAACGTCTCAATATCAAAGCTCGAGTTACCAGGCACCGTGAACTTGTCACCCGCCTGGTAGGAGGTCCAGTTATCCTGGCCTTTGAGACGCACCTTGCACACGCCATCATTGATTTCCATAAGCTCGGGCGACCCTGTATTGAAGGTTAGCGTGCTTGGGAATATCACGCCCACGGTGCAACGCGTGCCGTTGGGGAACAGCACGGTGTGGCTCACGCATTTGCCATCGAAATACACGTTGGCTTTTTTCTTGACGCTGACATTGTCGAACTGGGCCATGATTATTTCTTCCTGTTTCTGAGGTTGGCAGCAATACGCATGCGCAACGCGTTCAATTTGATGAAACCGCCTGCATCCCTCTGGTCGTAGGCGCCGGCATCATCCTCAAAGGTGGCGATGGTGGGGTCGAACAGCGAGTAAGCATCCGAATCGCGGCCGACCACAATGACATTGCCCTTGTAGAGTTTGATGCGCACCAGACCCGTTACGTTCTGCTGGGTATGGTCAATCAGGGTTTGCAGCGCGATACGCTCCGGGCTCCACCAGTAGCCGTTGTAGACCATGCTGGCATAGCGAGGCATTAAATCATCTTTCAGATGCGCAACCTCGCGGTCCAGCGTCAATGATTCAATGGCGCGATGCGCCCTGAGCAGGATGGTGCCGCCTGGCGTCTCATAACAGCCGCGGGACTTCATGCCCACATAACGGTTTTCCACAAGATCCAGCCGGCCAATGCCGTGCCTGCCGCCTAAACGGTTGAGTTCAGCCAGCAGCTCGTGCGGTGCCATTCTCTTGCCGTTGAGGCCGACAGGGTCGCCATGTGCGTATTCCAGATCGATGTACTCAGCCTCGTCAGGGGCGTTTTCCGGGGAAACTGTCCAACGCCACATGGCATCCTCCGGCTCCGCTTCCGGATTCTCCAGATGACGGCCTTCATATGAAATATGCAGCAGGTTGGCATCCATGGAATAAGGGCTACCGCCGAGCTTGTGTTTCATCTCGATCGGAATGCCGTGCTTTTCTGCATACGCCAGAAGCTTCTCGCGGGAGAGCAGATCCCATTCGCGCCATGGCGCGATGACCTTGATATTAGGGTTGAGCGCATAAGCGCCCAGCTCGAAACGCACTTGGTCATTGCCTTTGCCAGTAGCGCCATGCGAAATCGCGTCGGCCTTGGTTTCAGCTGCAATCTCGATCAGGCGCTTGGCAATCAGCGGGCGGGCAATCGAGGTGCCCAGCAGGTATTCGCCTTCATAGATGGTGTTGGCGCGGAACATGGGGAATACAAAATCCCTGACGAACTCCTCGCGTAGGTCATCGATGTAGATTTCCCTGATACCGAACTTCTGCGCTTTCTGACGCGCAGGCTCGAGCTCTTCCCCCTGGCCGATGTCAGCCGTGAAGGTCACGATTTCGCAGTGATAAGTATCCTGCAGCCATTTGAGAATGACCGAAGTATCCAGGCCACCCGAATAGGCGAGAACGACTTTATTGATTTCTGTTTGACTCATTTAGTGACTTTTCCCAATACCAGATATTCCATGAGCGCCTTTTGCGTATGCAACCGGTTCTCCGCCTCATCCCATACCACTGACTGCGGCCCATCGATCACGTCCGCCGCAACCTCTTCCCCTCTATGCGCGGGCAGGCAATGCATGAAAAGCGCCTCTTTTGCCGCAATCGACATCATGTCAGTATCCACCTGCCAGTCGTGGAAATCGCGACGCCGCTCCTCGTTTTCCGCCTCGAACCCCATGGATGTCCAGACATCCGTGGTGACCAGGTCGGCATCTCTCGCCGCCTCCATGGGATCAGCGAACTCCTCGTAGTGATCCGTACCGTAAAGGCCTGCGCGCTCAGGCTCTACTTCGTAACCCGGCGGCGTCGATACATGCACATTGAAGTCGAAAACTTCCGCCGCTTGCAGCCATGTGTTGCACACATTGTTCGAATCGCCAATCCACGCCACCGTCTTGCCCTTGATGGAACCGCGATGCTCGATATAGGTATAAATATCCGCCAGTATCTGGCACGGGTGATATTCATTGGTCAGACCGTTGATTACAGGCACGCGCGAATGGGCCGCAAAGCGCTCGATGATCTCCTGCTCGAAAGTGCGGATCATCACGATATCGCTCATGCGCGAAATCACCTGTGCAGCATCCTCAACGGGCTCGCCGCGACCCAGTTGTGAATCGCGCGTATTCAGGTAAATGGCCGAACCGCCGAGCTGCTGCATGCCCGCTTCGAAAGACAAGCGCGTACGCGTGCTGGCTTTCTCGAAAATCATGACCAGCGAACGGTCAGTTAAAGGCCAGTACTGTTTGTAGGACTTGAACTGCTCCTTGATCCAGCGCGTGCGGGCAAAGATATGCTCAAGCTCATCGAGCGTCAGATCCCTGAATTGCAGAAAGTGTTTTATTGCCATTGTTGTCTGCGAGCGCAGTCTAGTGCCCCAAAAATTTCCTGATGAGGGGCACCAGCATATCGACCAGCTGCTGCGCTTCTTCCTGATTGATGATAAGTGGCGGAAGTAACCGTACCACAGTCTCCGCCGTCACGTTGGTCAACAGACCGGCGGCCAGCGCCTGGCCTACGATCTCGCCGCATGGCCGGTCCAGTACGATGCCTATCATCAGGCCCGCATTGCGCACCTTGAGCACGCCCGGCACGTCTTTCAGACTCTCCCGGATAGCCTCGCTCAGCCAGTTGCCGATCTCTTCCGCATGTCCATGTAGGTTTTGCCGCTCTATCACTTCTAGCGTGGTCAATGCAGCAGTACAAGCAAGCGGATTGCCGCCGAATGTCGAACCATGCTTGCCAGGCGTGAAGACTTCAGCCGCCTTGCCGTTAGCCAAACACGCGCCAACAGGCACGCCAGAGCCCAGACCCTTCGCCAGGGTCACAACATCCGGCACAACAGGTGTGTGCTGGTAGGCGAAGAAAGTACCGGTACGCCCTATGCCGCTCTGCACTTCGTCGAGCATGAGCAGCCAGCCGTGTTCATCGCATATATCGCGCAATCCCTGCAGGTAGACTGCAGCATCCGTGGGCATATTGATGCCCCCTTCGCCCTGCACTGGCTCCACCAGTACAGCGACCACATTGGGATTGCGCGAGGCAACTTGCCTGACCGCTTCCAGATCGTCAAAAGGCACCCGCACGAAACCGCCAACCAGCGGCTCGAATCCCGCCTGCACCTTGCGGTTACCGGTGGCGGACAGGGTAGCCAGAGTTCTGCCGTGGAAAGCCTTTTCCATGACGATGATTTCGGGCGACTCTATCTGCTTCTGATGGCCATAAAGACGCGCGAGCTTGATTGCCGCTTCATTGGCTTCAGCGCCGGAGTTGCAGAAAAATGCGCGCTGCATGCCGGACAATCCGCACAGCTTGTCGGCGAGCATCCCCTGTTCGGCAATTCCGTAGATATTGGAAACATGGATCAGCCGTCCGGCCTGCTCGGCAATAGCAGCCACCAGATCCGGGTGCGCATGTCCAAGCCCGTTCACGGCAACGCCAGCCAAGGCATCAAGGTAGCGTTTGCCGCTCTCGTCCCACAACCAGACGCCCTCACCTCTGGTAAAGGTCACTGGTTGCCGCGAATAGGTGTTCATCAAATGTTGTGTCATGACTTGCTCAATTCAAGTTACTGACTGTGCGGAAATCCATTTCCTACAGCCAAAATGCAAACGGCGGCATAAGCCGCCGTTTGCAGCTAATGTATCGTTCAAAGGCCGATCAGCGCCTTGTGCGTCAACCCGTTTACCATGAAAAACAGCATCGGGATCGACAGCATGGTATTGGTTCGCGACGCCAGAAACGCCACACGTCGCGCGCGGGCTTTTTCCTCATCAGTCGCACTCACCATACCCAGAATCTTTTTCTGATTGGGCCAGATCAGTCCCCACACGTTAAACAGCATGATGGTACCCAGCCAGGCGCCGATGCCGATAGCTGCATAAGCCGGCTGCAGTGTAAATGCCTCCGTGAAGGCGCCACCTAATAGCGCTGCACCAGCCAGCCACGTGACCAACGCGCTCCATCGGAACCACAGCAATGCCCGTGGCGCTACGTACTTTGTAATCCCTGCGCCGCCCGGTCCGCTTTGATCCCCGGCAGCTGCCGCCAGAGCTGGTACCTGCACGAGGTTGAAATAATAAAGCAGGCCAATCCATGCGACCCCTGCCACTACGTGCACCCAGCGGAATATTGCAGCAATCTCGAATTCCATGGTTATACCCCCGCCACGATGAAGTTTTTGAGGAATACATACAAAACAATCGTAAGTACGATTCCTGAAATGATCGTGCCCAGAATCGAATCCAGCGGATTTTTCATTGATATCTCCTTTGGTGGAATTCTTGATGCAGCAAGAGTGCGGAGATTAGCTTAAAACCGACCGTTTAGCAAGAAACGGCAGAGCTTTAAGCATCAGAAATATCAGGGAAAATCCGGTTTGCAACTTGCAGCCAGGGATAATCCGCTTGAAAAAAACTCTCGTTCGGGCAAAATCGCCGGCTCGCGGAATTTTAAGATCAGTTAAGCGTCAATGCTCTTCATTAGAGATAGCTTTAATGTAATTGGCTTATGGCAACACTGGCATCCATCACAACGCTCAAACGCAAACCCGGACCGCAACTGCCCGTCTCTTGGTATGTCGACCCGGCGATCTATGCGCTTGAAGAGCAAATTTTGTTCCCCTCTGCGCCCAAATATGTCGGGCACGAACTCATGGTGCCTAACACCGGTGATTTCCATACGTTATCATGGATGAACAACGGCAAAGCGCTGGTGCGAAACCAGAATGGCATCGAGCTCATCAGCAATGTCTGTCGTCATCGCCAGGCGCTCATGCTGGACGGCAGCGGCAATACGCAGCATATCGTCTGCCCTCTGCATCGCTGGACCTACAATCTACAGGGTGAGTTGCTGGGCGCACCGCATTTCCCGGAAAAGCCCTGTCTCAATCTCGACAGGACAACGCTGCAAAACTGGAATGGCCTGCTGTTCGACAGTTCGCGAGACATCACCAAAGACCTGTCAGGCCTGGGCGAGCGCCCGGATCTCGATTTCAGCGGATATATGCTCAACCGTGTCATGGTTGAAGAATACAATTTCAACTGGAAAACCTTCATCGAGGTCTATCTGGAGGATTACCACGTCGGCCCCTTCCACCCCGGGCTCAATCGCTTTGTGGACTGCGAGGACCTCAAGTGGGAATTCGGCAAGTGGTACAGCATGCAAACGGTCGGCGTCAGCCCGTCTTTCGGCAAACCTGGTTCACCTGTATACGACCGCTGGCACAAGCAGCTTCTGGCCTACAATCAGCAAAACACGCCCAAGTCCGGCGCTGTGTGGATGGTGTATTACCCTTTCCTGATGGTGGAATGGTATCCGCACGTGCTGGTCGTCTCTCACTTGATCCCGCGCGGGGTGGATGCCTGCACCAACGTGGTCGAGTTCTATTATCCCGAGGATATCGCTCTGTTCGAGCCCCAGTTCATCGAGGCGCAACAAGCGGCATATAACGAGACGGCGATTGAGGACAGAGAAATCTGCGAGCGTATGCACCAAGGCCGTCGCGCACTGTTTGCACAAGGCATCGACGAGCGCGGCCCATACCAGCATCCGATGGAAACCGGTCTTGAACATTTCCATCAATGGATGCAAGAACAGCTTCAACCCCATCTTTAAGACGCGCCAAGCCGTATGCGCTAGTAATTTTTCTGCGGTTGAGTCAATCGCCCTTGCTGTCCTGCTTGAGTGTACGTAGTGTTCTGACGAGCCTGAAACACAATATCTTGTAGTCGGTTTAAATAAAATTAAAGCTTGCTGGACAATGACTTAGCCAGAGGAATATGCTTACCGTCCCGCGTTAAAATATAAATAGAATCGCGCGACCCAATGTCCAGCTGTTACAAATTGAAGCTACTCATCCCGGCGTTATTGCTACTGACGCTGGGCGGCTGCATGGGCGGTCCCATAGCACAGCAGCTGGCTTCATCCATCATCATGCGCGCCGCGGACAAAGCAGTATCCAATTCCATTGAGAACAGCTTGCGTGCGCAGGAAGAAGCTGAACGTCAAAAACCTTTGCCAGACAAACTTCCTGACGAATATTGGGCTGCTTTCCTGACTGCAGGATTCGCCGAAATGGCACCGATTGAAGAGCCGCTGCCTCAACTCGCCGTGCAAGCATCACCGACGCCCTCCACGCAAGTTGCCACAGAGAGCCGCCTGGTGCGCGTGGAGTTATGGAATGTCATGCTGGGCGACGAGAAGCAATCAGTGCTTGAAAAGGCGAGGCTCATGGGTTCGACAACATTGCCGCCGAAAACGGAATGGCCAAGATGGAAGGTAGCGACTGGCGCCATTGCCAACCAACAGGAAAAGCCGCTGGTCTTCCTGATTCCGCCGGATTTCGGCAAAGTCAGCAGCGGTCAGCATGCCGTGGTGGAAATGACCGGGCTGGGCGAACTGCATGTCGCCCGCTACCCGGTCAATTAGACATCAAGGTTCTATCAGCCCCGAGCGCATGGCAATCAGCGCGATTTCGGCCGAGTTGCTGGCATTCAGTTTCTGCTTGATATTGTAAAGATGCGTGCCGACGGTGCGCGGCGAAAGACATAGCGTATCGGCGATTTCGTTGGTGGTCTTGCCCTTGGCAAGCGCGATAAAGACTTCAAACTCCCGATCAGAAAGCACATCCACAGGATTCATTTCGCCTGAAAGCTGCTGGATGGCCATCTGCTGTGCAACGCTGGCCTCCAGATAACGCTTGCGACTGGCAACTGTACGAATGGCCTTGATCAATTCCTCGGCTGCACTGCGTTTGGTCAGGTAACCCATGGCGCCGGCATTCAAAACACGCTTGGGGTGGACTGAATCCTCATGAGCCGAAAGCACCAGTATCCTCGCTGAATTATCCTTGGCCATGATGCGCTCGATGGCTTCCAGACCACCAATCCCAGGCATGGTGATATCCATCACAATGACATCGGGATGATGCTCGACAAACAGTTTCACTGCCTGCTCGCCATTCTCCGCCTCGGCAATCACCTTGATATCAGAGGCCGACTCCAACAGCATCTTGAAACCCATGCGCACAACGGCATGGTCGTCCACCAGCATGACATTGATCGGGCCGCTCATACCGTTTCCTCCTGGGGAATCACGACACCGACAACAGTGCCTTCACTCGCCTTGGAGTCCACCTCGAACTTGCCGCGCAGCGCCTGCACGCGCTCCCGCATACCCAACAGGCCAAAATGCTTGGTCTGATCCACATTGCAAATATTCATGCCGACCCCGTTATCCTTGATTATCAGTTTTAAATCACCGTTTCTTTTTCTGCCAAGGCTGATCTCAATCTCCGTAGCATTCGCGTGCCGCAAGGCATTGGTCACCGACTCCTGCACGATACGGTAGAGATTGATATTCAACGTCTCCCCTAGGGCATCGAATTTGCCGGATAAGTTCAACGTGAACCGCACGTCAGGATGCTGCGCCTGCCACGCCGTCACCGCATCCTTAAGTGTTTCCGACAGGCCCAGGTTATCCAGCGATCCCGGACGTAGCTGCCGGATTATATTGTGCATGCCATCGTAAATGTGGTTTGCCGCAGACACGATCACCTGCGCATTGGCCTCGATGTCTGGCATCTTGTCCTTGGTCTTGTTTGAGATGCCGACGGCGAAGGTTTTGATCGCCGTCACGTACTGGCCCAGCTCATCGTGCAGCTCGCGTGCCAGGCTGCGGCGCTCGTCCTCGATATGTTTCTGGATCAGCTGGGTAAGTTGGCGATTTTCCTCCAGCTTGAGCTCGGCCTCCTGCGCCTGCTTCTTCTCGGTAATATCCCGCATGCTGCAGATCTCGCCAATGACTGCACCATCCGTAGGATCAATCAACGGCGCCGCGGAAAGCGATACATCTACCATCCTGCCGTCACGCGTGATGCGCTGCGTATCGTAATGCTCGATATTGTGCTTGCTGGCGATCGCCGCCAGCTCCTGTTCCACCTCAACTTCGCGGCCTGGCACTGTCAGCAGCGACGCTGACTTGCCGATGATATTTTCGGGTTCGTAACCGAACATGCGCTGCGCTGCCGGATTCCAGAAGGAAATATTGCCGTTCAGGTCATGGATCATGATGGCGTCTGCTGTCTGCTTGCTGATGAGCGCCAGACGCCTGTTCTCCTCTGTACTCTCCTGCAGGGATTTGCTCATGAGGTTGAAATTCCGCGCAATCCGCGAAAACTCAGGCACACCAGAATCCGGCATACGCGTTGTGTAATCCCCTTTTTCCACCTTGTTGATGGCATCCAGCACGCCGTGCAGAGAGCGCATCCAGCGGCCTACCATCCAGTACACCGTGAAATTCAGCACCACAAAGAAGCCCAGGCCCATCCACAAAAGATGCTCCACCCGGCTCCAGGCCTCCCGGATGGCACCACCCGGGCTGGAAGCCACGATCAGCAGGCCGAAGCGCACGCGGCGCGTGACGACCTCTTCCTTCGGCTCCAGCATTTTCACAAACCATTGCGGCGGCTTCTCATCCAGTCGGAAGGTGGATTGCGGCGAATCGTAAAGCAGCTCGCCCGCACTGTCGAAAAGCTGGATCTTGGTATTCCGCACATGTCCCATCGACTTCAGGAAATCCTGCATCACGATATGGGTATAACCCCACTCAGGATTCTGGAAGGAGCTGACGATGACGGTATCCAGCAGCTGCACGGTCACGCGCGTCGCTGCTTCTACGCCCTCATTGATGGAAGTCCGCATGCCGTTGATGATGACGGTCCCCACTGCCAGCATGAATAGCAGCAGCAGCACCGTGACAAGAAGATTGATGCGGAAACGAAGGCTCATTGTTATCCTTGATTCAGAGTGCGTTTTTTCCAAGTCTTAGGCAGCATTCAGGCGCAGGAAGCCATAGTATATTGATGGCATTCCCAGAATCGCGTCAGTTATACCGCAATTATTGATAACGCAGGCAACAACATCAAGCATGCTGACAGCCGCTACAATTCATGGTCATTACATGACGGCGAGCTTCGATTAAAAACGAAAGGGGATAAAAATGCAGGAACAGGACTACGAATACGCGGGCTTCTGGGTCAGAACCGGCGCAACTATCGTTGATGCCATTTTGCTGATGCTTATCACATACCCGCTGCTCATCCTGATTTATGGCTGGGCTTACTTTGATCTGGAGCAAACTGCCATCGTCGCAGGGCCGGCTGATGTCCTCATCACCTGGGTATTGCCGGCCATCGCTGTTATCTGGTTCTGGCTGAAAAGACAGGCGACACCAGGCAAGATGGCCGTTTCTGCAAAGGTGGTAGATGCCACTACCGGGCAAACTCTATCGATCGGCCAATCCATAGGCAGGTATTTTGCCTATTTTGTCTCGTTCCTGCCGCTTGGACTCGGGATTCTGTGGATTGTCTTTGATAAAAGAAAACAGGGCTGGCACGACAAATTGGCCAATACTGTTGTCATTCGGGTAAAACATGGCGACTCATCGCCAGTTAGGTTTGAGTAAGCATCTCCTTCCGGACATCTTTGCATCTAGGTTCACAACATGAATTGGTTGATTCTTGTCATTGCAGGTCTGTTTGAAGTGGCATGGGCCATCGGGCTGAAGTACACCGAAGGTTTTACGCGACTGTGGCCCACGGTATGGACCGCCTTGGCCATGCTGATCAGCCTCTGGCTGTTGGGCATTGCGATGAAATCTCTGCCAGTCGGCACGGCATATGGCGTATGGGTAGGCGTTGGCGCTGTCGGTACGGTGATCCTCGGCATCGTGCTGTTCGATGAGCCTGCGAATGCGGCCCGTATCGTCAGTGTTTCGTTAATCATTGCGGGCATTATCGGGCTCAAGCTGGCAACGCCCTGATGAAGCGATGAGAATCATCGTCAACATCGACGTTCCTGACCTCGCCCCAGCCATAGAGTTTTACTGTGCAGCGCTTGGCCTACAGTTGAACCGGATCATTGAAGATGATATTGCAGAGCTTGGCGGCGCATCAACGCACATTTACCTGTTACAGAATCCTGCCGGCCCCGATGTTACGAATGCGCGCCTTGTAACGCGGCATTACGACCGGCACTGGACGCCGGTACATATGGACTTTGTTGTGGACAACATCAAGACTGCAACGCAACGGGCGCTTGCAGCCGGCGCCATCCAGGAGAGTAAATGCGTCACATGGCGAGGGTCTAAGTGCATCACGTTTTCTGATCCATTCGGTCATGGATTCTGTCTGATTGAATTTGAGGCAGGCACCTACGAGTAACGGTATTGCGGGCGGTATACTGGATCCCTACCCTTATACCAACCTGTGCGGAGGCAATCATGCAACTACGGAATATCCTGCTGATTTTAGTCCTGAGCCTGCTGGCGATTTTCGCAGCACTCAACTGGAGCGCCATTATGGCGCCCATGCCCATCTACCTGATATTTACGACTATCGACGCGCCGCTCGGTCTGATCCTGCTGGCCATCACGGCATTGCTCGCTGTGTTTTTTCTGGGTTTTATGGTCTACCTGCAAAGCGCGACGCTGCTGGAACGCCAGCGCGTCATGCGCGAGCTTGAAAATCAGCGCGAATTGGCAAACCAGGCTGAGGCTTCGCGCTTTTCCGAACTGCGTGCGTTTCTCGAAACCGAACTTCAGCAACTGCATGCGCGCAATCAGGAAGCGCAGAGCCATGTGGAAACGCGTATGGTTCAGCTTGAGCAGGCACTCAATCTCACGATCGAGCAAACCGGCAATTCGCTTTCTGCTTACATCGGCGAACTGGAAGATCGGCTGGAAAGCAATCCCGGCAAACTATTGCCGTAATAATGCCAAGACAAAGGGGATGCAGTGACACAAGAACAACAATTCTCGGAGGACCACTCGCAACTTTTGCGGGAAATTCGTGATGGTCAACAGGAGATTATCGCGTTGATGTCAGCGCAACAGGCGTTGGCCGAAGAGCAGGTCAAGCGTTCGCGAGCAAGCGTTGAGGAGTCGGTGGGTCTGCAGCGGCTGGCGTTGCAGCGCCAGCGCACCATCACCCTTGTGGCCATCCCGGCCATCCTCGTCTGTATCGGCGCGATCGGTTATCTGCTGTTGCGATATTTCTGAGCAAGAGGGAATCACCATGCATTACAAAGGCAGCTGCCACTGTCAGCGCATCACGTATGAGGTGGATGTAGAACCCGGTCCAGCATTGGAATGCAACTGCTCGATCTGTAGCAGGAACGGCTATCTGCTGTGGTTCATAGTCCGCAGCAATCTGCGTATCGTGAATGGCGAAGATAAGCTATCTGTATATACCTTCGGTCGGCAGACCATTCGGCATCATTTTTGTGCCAACTGCGGCTCGTCGCTGTTTGGCATCGCAAGACAACCGGGTGCGGATACTGACACGGCCGCCATCAACATACGCTGCCTTGAAAGGATTGATCTCGCAAGCATAGAAAGACAGCCCTTCGACGGCCACAGCTTGTGAGCCCTACGTCAAGCTCATCCATTGTGGGCAAGCCGACTGATATTTTTCATGGAATTGTGATAATGACATCTGGAATATCCCAAATTTCACGGACCCTGCTCATGGGCTGGGCAACACGGCCTATGCTAGCAGCCGTCACTCAAAGCCTTTAAGCAGGCAGTGAAAGCGCATCCGGGGTCTGCCGCTGCAGCAAACAACCTTGCCAATGTACAGCTCAAGCTGGGCCAGCATGAGGCCGCATTGGCGAATGCGGAAAAAGCCCTGCAGTTGACTGCTGAAGATGCCGCCTTGCAGGCGCAAATCAACGATACAATGCACGATATCAGGCAGGCCAGGTCTGCAAAGAGGAAATGACATGGAGTTGTGGCAGCAGGTCAGCAATACCATTGTGGCTGAATTCTCTGATATCTCAGATGTCACGGAGATGACACGCATCTCCGTACGCCTGTTCCTCGCAGCGCTGCTGGGCGGCTTGCTGGGCTACGAGCGTGAGCGCAAGGGCAAGGCCGCAGGTGTCAAGACGCACATGCTGGTGGCGCTTGGATCTGCTCTATTTGTATTGATGCCGAAAGAAGCCGGTGTCACTGATGCCGAAATCAGCCGTATCATTCAGGGCGTGGTGGCTGGCATAGGGTTTCTCGGCGCGGGCGCCATCATCAAGGGCAATAACGAGGAACACATCACCGGGCTGACAACGGCAGCCGGCATCTGGCTGACCGCCGCCATCGGCATCACGGTCGGCATGGGCCGTGAAGCCTCAGCCGTGGTATGCACACTTTTTGCCCTGGCCGTCTTTTACCTGGTACCCCATCTGAGCAGCAGCTGGGATAGATCAGGCAGGCAAGGCCGGGTGCAGGATGAATAGCAGTACTTCACAACGATAATTCAGGAGACCTACATGTTTGAATGGTTTGCAAGTCCGGAAGCATGGATTGCATTGGCAACACTGACCGCACTGGAAATTGTGCTGGGCATAGACAACATCATCTTCATCTCCATCCTGGTGGGACGGCTGCCGGAAAAACAGCGGGCATTCGCCCGGCGGGTCGGTCTGTCTCTCGCCATGCTCACGCGTCTGGCACTATTGTTCTCGATTTCCTGGGTCATGGGTCTGACTGAGCCGTGGTTCACCGTTTTCAACGAGGAAATCTCCGGTCGCGACGTAATTCTCATCGGCGGCGGCCTGTTTTTGCTGTTCAAGGCTACGCATGAGATACACGGCAGCCTGGAAGGCGCGGAAAACGGCGATAGAAATATTGTCGCAGGAGGCATGGGCATGATCCTGGCCCAGATCGCCATTCTTGACATCGTATTTTCGCTGGACTCCGTCATTACCGCTGTTGGCCTTGCAGATCATGTCTCCATCATGGCCATCGCCATCATCGTGGCTGTCGGCGTCATGCTTTTCGCTGCCAGGCCCATTGGCGATTTCGTCGACAGGCACCCTACTATCAAGATTCTTGCGCTGTCCTTCCTAATCCTGGTCGGTCTGACGCTCATGATCGAAGGCTTCGACGTGCATGTGCCCAAGGGTTACATCTACTTCGCCATGGCATTCTCGGTGGCGGTGGAAATGATCAACATCCGCATGCGCAAGAAGATTCCGGAACCCGTGCAGCTACATAAGCCGCTGCGGGAGAAGGCTGCAAGAAAGAAGAAATAGTGCAGACTGGCTAGTGCTGGAATACCTGTTGCCACAGGTCCAGCACAGCCTGGCACTGTTTTTTGACATCTTGCTGCGGTACGCGCGCCCGTGTCTCGCCCTGCAGACGAATGGCGTGCTGCATGCGACGATATAAGCGATAGGCGGAGGCAACAGCCCCCGCCTTTTTGCTGTCCAACAGACCCAGCTTTCCTAACAATTTCAACAGGGCGATATTGCCAATATTTCCGGTGAGTTCAGGATGGTGGCTGGCGTACGCCAGCACCATGTATTGCACGAGAAACTCCACATCGATGATGCCGCCGCGGTCATGCTTGAGATCGAACATCTGGCTGGCATTGGGATGCGCATCCAGCATCTTCTGCCGCATGGCGGTCACTTCACTGCTGAGCTTCGGTAAGTCACGCTGCTGCGTCAGCACTTCATGGCGTATGGCTTCGAAGGCTTTTCCTATATTCTCATCGCCCGCACAGAATCGTGCGCGCGTCAGCGCCTGGTGCTCCCACGTCCAGGCCTTTTGCAGCTGATAGTCGCGGAAGGCGTGAACTGAGCTCACCAACAAACCGCTCGCGCCATCCGGACGCAGTTCAATGTCTGTTTCGTACAAGGTGCCGGCAGCCGTTACGCTGCCCAGCCAGGTATTGATGCGCTGGCCCAGCCGCGCATACACTTCACCGGCCCCTGGCGCGTTGTCGTCATAAAGGAAGATGATGTCGAGATCTGAGGCATAGCCCAGCTCCTTACCGCCAAGTTTGCCGTAACCGATAACAGCGAACCGCGGGATTTCCTGATGCCTGTCGCGAATACCAGGCCACACTGTCTCGATTGTGACCTGCAGGATCACGTCAGCCAGGGCGCTCAGATAATCTGAAAGCTTTTCCAGGCGCAGCTCTCCGGCAATGTCCTGCGCGGCAAGACGGAACACTGCAGCATGCTTGAAATGCCGCATGAGATCCATCTGCTGTTCGATATCTCCCTCATGGTCCGCCATTTGCCGCTTGAGCTCGCGGTACATGGCTGGAAAATCGGGTTTTGCATACAGGTTGCGGGTATCCAGCAGTTCGTCGAGCAAGATAGGATGCTGCGCCAGGTATTGCGCCAGCCACGGGCTTGCACTCACCAGCCTGACGACGAGCGCCAGCGCTGCTGGCGATTCCGCCAGTAGCGCCAGGTAACTCGCGCGGCGGCAGATGCTGTCCAGCAGGTCCAGCGTGCGCAGCAGCGTCTGGTCGGCATTGGCCTCCTGCGCGGCTTTCGAAATCACAATGGGCACCAGTGCATCAAACCGCTGGCGGCTGGCGGCTGGCAATTGTTTGTAGCGCGAGGATGAATGCAGCGCCGTCAGCCTGCGCAGCGTTTCCACGGCTTCCTTGTATCCATGAGCCTGCAGCCTGGCAGTCGCCTCGCCATTCGGCACCACACCTTGCCAGATTTCGGCAGCATTCTGGTATTCGGCATCGGCGTTTTGCGCGGGGGCATCCTGGAAAATCTCATCGAAGTGCTGCTGTACCACGCGCCTATGGTTTTCCAGCACGGCTTTCATTGCGGGCCAGTCGCCGTAGCCCATCGCCAATGCGATGCGCGCCTGTGCGTCGGGCGTGGTAGGCAGGCTATGCGTTTGGGCATCTTCCACATACTGCAGGCGATGCTCCAGGTTGCGCAGGAATACGTAGGCAGCGCCCAGTTCGTCCACAGTCTGCGCTGACAATAGCCCCTTGTTCTCCAGCAAGTGCAATACATCGAGCGTCGGCCTGATCTGCAAGCTGGCATCGCGGCCGCCGCGTATGAGCTGGAATACCTGCGCAATGAATTCGATCTCGCGGATGCCGCCGCGGCCGAGCTTGATGTTGTCATGCATGTCTCGACGATTGACGTCACGCTGGATCTGTATCTTGAGGTCACGCATGGAAGCAAAGGCGCCGTAGTCCAGATATTTGCGGAATACAAACGGCCGCAGCATCCGTGCAAGCTCTTCGCCTGGGCCGGCAATCACGCGTCCTTTTATCCACGCATAGCGCTCCCATTCGCGGCCCTGGTTCTGGTAATAGTCTTCCAGCATGGCAAAGCTGCAGGCCAGCGGCCCATCCGAACCATAGGGTCGCAGCCGCATATCGACGCGAAACACAAAACCATCCGCGGTGATTTCATCGAGCGCGGCGATGAGCTTCTTGGACAATCGAAGAAAAAACTCATGATTGCTGATGGTCTTTTCGCCATCCGTCTCGCCGCTTTCCTCGTAAGCGAAGATGAGGTCCACATCGGAAGACACATTGAGCTCGCGACCACCCAGCTTGCCCATACCCACCACGATGAGCGCCTGACGTTTTTGTCCGGCATCCCTGGGCATACCGTAGATCGCCTCCTGCCAGACTGTCAGATGCTGAAGCGAAAACTGTATCGCCACCTCCGCCAGGCTGCTCATGGTGTGCATCACTTCATGCAGGTTGGATACGAAGTCGAACACATCCATGCCGTTAAGGTCGCGCACGATGGTACGCAGCATGACACGCTGTCTGAGCTGCCGCAGCGCACGCTTCAGGCTATCCTCATCTGTCACCTGCCGGCTTGCTAGCCAGTCGCGCATCTCCTGCTCCACAAAAGGCTTGTGCATGTTCTGCAAAAGCTCGGGCAATAATTCGACATTCGCCTGCAGCAGGCGGCGGGCAAAAGGGCTGCAGCGCAAGGCATGACGGATACGCGTTTCGTCATCCGTGAGTGCGGCGTTCGGGTCGGTGATTTGGTCGAGGTTGGGCATCAATCTTCCATGGGGGTAATGCTATTATCTGGCCTGATTATCCTCATTATATGGCTGGGAGTAGATTGATGTCGTCGATTGAGTCCGTTCTGACGGAAACCCGTGTTTTCACCCCTTCCGAGGCATTTGTACAACATGCCAATGTCTCTGGCATGCAGGCCTATCGCGCACTGTGCACCAGAGCTGCGCAGGATTACACCGGGTTCTGGGCCGATCTCGCAAAAAGTGAACTGAGCTGGCACAAACCTTTTACGCAAGTCCTCGATGACAGCACCCCCCCCTTCTACCGCTGGTTCCACGACGGCCTGCTCAATGCTTCTTATAACTGCCTAGACCGCCATCTGGAAACCAGGGGCGACAAGACTGCGTTGATTTTTGAAGCCGATGACGGCACGGTCACCACCATCACTTACAGACAGCTGCACAAGCGCGTGTGTCGCATGGCAAATGCGCTGGAAAGCCTGGGCGTGCAGTCGGCCGACCGCGTCATCATCTATATGCCAATGAGCATAGAAGCCGTGGTAGCCATGCAGGCTTGCGCCCGCCTGGGAGCTTTCCACTCTGTGGTCTTCGGCGGCTTCTCGGCCAAGAGCCTGCACGAACGCATCACCAACGTAGGCGCCAAGGTCATCATCACCGCCGATGAAGGCATGCGCGGCGGCAAAGCGGTGCCTCTCAAGGCGGCAGTGGACGAGGCAATTGCCATGGGAGGCTGTGGCGCTGTGACCAATGTCGTGGTGTACCGCCGCACCGGAGGCCTAGTGAATTGGACTCCGGGCATGGACAAATGGTGGCACGAGCTGGAAAGTGCCGCCGCAGATGAATGCCAGCCAGTGTGGGTGAATGCCGAACATCCGCTATTCATCCTGTACACCTCGGGTTCGACTGGCAAGCCCAAGGGCATCCAGCATTCCACCGCCGGCTATCTGCTGGGCACCGTCCTCAGCATGCAATGGGTATTCGATCACAAACCGGATGACGTCTTCTGGTGTACCGCCGACGTAGGCTGGATCACCGGCCACAGCTATGTCGCCTATGGACCGCTGGCGCTGGGCGCGACCCAGGTGATTTTTGAAGGCGTGCCGACCTGGCCCGACGCCGGCCGCTTCTGGCAAATGATAGAACGGCACAAGGTCAGCGTGTTTTATACGGCGCCTACGGCTATTCGTTCACTCATCAAGCTGGGTGGCGACCTGCCGGATAAATACGATCTATCCAGCCTGCGGCTTCTGGGCAGCGTAGGCGAACCCATCAATCCCGAAGCCTGGATGTGGTACTACACGGCTGTCGGCAAGGAGCGTTGCCCAATAGCCGACACCTGGTGGCAGACGGAAACCGGCGTACACATGATCGCGCCGCTGCCTGGCGCCATTCCGACCAAACCCGGTTCATGTACCTTGCCGCTGCCCGGCATCATGGCCGATATTGTCGATGAGAATGGCAACCCGGTGGAAGGTACTGGCGGCGGTTTCCTGGTCATCAAACAACCTTTTCCATCCCTGGCGCGCACCATTGCCGGCGACCCCGAGCGTTTCCAGCAGACTTACTTCCCGGATAACCTCGGCGGTTTCTACCTGGCCGGGGATTCCGCTCATCGCGACGAAGACGGCTATTTCTGGATCATGGGGCGCATTGACGATGTGCTGAACGTTTCAGGCCATCGGCTGGGCACCATGGAAATCGAGTCCGCACTGGTTGCCAACCCCTTAGTCGCCGAGGCTGCCGTGGTTGGCAAGCCGCATGAAATCAAGGGCGAAGCCGTTGTCGCCTACGTCGTGCTCAAGGGTGCACGGCCTGAAGGCGATGCCGCCAAAAAAGTTGTAGCCGAGCTGCGTGAATGGGTCGGAAAGGAAATCGGCCCCATCGCAAAGCCGGATGAAATCCGCTTTGGAGAAAACCTGCCGAAGACGCGCTCGGGCAAGATCATGCGGCGCTTGCTGCGCTCACTGGCGCGTGGTGAGGAAATCACTTCGGACGTCTCCACGCTGGACAACCCGGGAATTCTTGAGCAACTCAAACAGGTCGTCTCTTAATTTCCGCTGACCTTGATTTTCCGCAAACCGTGAACAAGGGCGTTATTGTTTTACAATAGCGCCCTTTTGCATCCGACAGACTTCGTATGAGCAGCATCCAGGAAGAAATCCGCCGTCGCCGCACCTTCGCCATCATCTCTCACCCGGATGCCGGCAAAACCACGCTGACCGAAAAGCTATTGTGGTTTGGCGGCGCGATCCAGGTCGCAGGTGAAGTGCGCGGACGCAAGGCAGCGCGCCACGCCACTTCCGACTGGATGGAGCTCGAAAAGCAGCGCGGCATTTCGGTTACCTCATCGGTCATGCAATTTCCGTATCGCGAGCACATGATCAATCTGCTCGATACGCCGGGCCACGACGACTTCTCGGAAGACACTTACCGCACACTGACTGCTGTGGATTCGGCCGTCATGGTGATCGACTCGGTGAACGGTGTCGAAGCGCAAACCATCAAGCTGCTGAACGTCTGCCGCATGCGCGACACGCCAATCATTACCTTCATCAACAAGTTGGACCGCGAATCGCGTGCGCCCATCGAACTGCTGGACGAAATCGAATCCGTACTCGGCATGCAATGCGCGCCCATGACCTGGCCGATCGGCATGGGCAAGGGTTTCCGCGGCGTCTACCATCTTTATAACGACACCATCTCGTTTTTCGATCCGCGTGCCGAAAAAGGCACGTCTGAAACCATCCAGGGCTTGGACAATCCGCGTCTCGATGAGCTCATCGGCAACCAGGCGGATGAGCTTAGATTGGATGTGGAGCTGGTGCGCGGCGCATCGCATTCTTTCGATAAGGCTGATTACCTGAGCGGCAAGCAGACACCTGTTTTCTTCGGCTCGGCCATCAACAATTTTGGCGTGCAGTCACTGCTGGATGCCGTGGTGGATCTTTCACCAGCGCCCTTGGCGCGCAAGACTGCCACACGTGCGGTAGAGCCGGATGAAGCCAAGTTCTCGGGCTTCGTATTCAAGATACAGGCCAACATGGATCCCAAGCACCGCGACCGCATCGCGTTTCTGCGCGTATGCTCCGGCCGTTTCGAACGCGGCATGAAAATCAAGCAGGTATCCACGGGCAAGCTGTTGTCCGTGAATAACGCCATCACCTTCATGGCGCAAGACCGCACGACCATGGATGAAGCCTATTCCGGCGACATCATCGGCATTCCTAACCACGGCACCATCAAGTTGGGCGATACCTTTACCGAAAATGAGGCGCTCAAGTTCATCGGCATCCCGTCATTCGCGCCAGAGTATTTCCGCCGTGCCCGCATCAAGAATCCAATGAAGATGAAGCAGCTGCAGTTAGGGCTTAAACAGCTCGCAGAAGAAGGCGCCACGCAGTTGTTCAGGCCTCTGCTGAGCAATGACCTTATCTTGGGAGCTGTGGGCACACTGCAGTTCGATGTCGTCGCGCACCGGCTGGAGCATGAATACGGCGTGGGTGTCGGGTTTGAAAGCTATGATTGCTCGACGGCGCGCTGGCTGCGCGGTTCGGATGCCGATCTCAAGGCTATTGCCGACAAGTACGGCTTCAATGTCGCGCTGGATGGTGCGGACGATTACGTATATCTGGCGCCCAACCGCGTGAACCTGCAGATGGCGCAGGAGCGCTATCCCGATATCCAGTTCCTGGAAACGCGCGAGATTTTCTAGTCGGGCAGTCTCTTCTGCCATCAGCTGGCGCGGATGTTCACCTTCTTGTTCTGATACATGTGGGTATCCGCCTCTTGCAGCAGTTCTCCGATGGAGTGATGCATTTCCGGATCGTATTCCACCGCTTCCACCGTGTAGGCCAGTGCATAACCGCGACGCGACAATCTGTTGAAGTTGGTGAGCGCATCACCCAACCGGGCCAGCACATCGGGGCTGTCTGTCTTCGCGGTGTTGGTTAGCAAAACGACGAATTCGTCACCGCCGATGCGGCCTATCACATCCGACTCACGGAAAATCTCCACCAGCAGCGTGCTGAATGCGGCCAGTCCACGATCGCCTTCTGCATAGCCAAAACGGTCATTGACCTGTCTGAAGTTCTTGAGATTAAACAACAACAGCGTCGCCGGCGCATCGGAGCGCTTGCACACCTTGAGTGCCCTCTCGGCCAGCGTTTCAAAACCATGCCGGTTGGACAGCATGCTTAGCTCATCTATGGTCTCATGCTGTGAAGTCGCAATTTCCTGCTCCACCATGCTCGCTAGGTCATGCATAAGCTCGCGTTCGCCTTCGCCCAGATCGCGTGGCTGGTGATCCATGATAGAAAAAGTGCCCAATTTGGTGCCATTGCGGGCAGTGATAGGACAACCTGCATAAAAGCGAATATTGGGGGTATTGATGACCAGCGGATTGTCATAAAAACGCTCATCCTTGGCCGTATCCGGCACAACCAGCAGGTCATCGCCCAGTATGGTGTGCCCGCTAAAGGAGATTTCACGCGAGGTTTCAGTGAGCTCCACCCCTAGCGACGATTTAAACCACTCGCGCTCAGCGTCTACAATGCTGACAATGGCAATGGGAACATTAAACAGACGACGCGCCAGCCGGGTAAGGCGATCGAACCTTTCCTCGCGTACAGAATCCAGGATATTCAGAGACCGCAGCGTATCCAGCCTGGCCTGTTCATTCGTTGGTTTTTCGGGTGACTTCATGCTGATGGGAATGGCCTCAGTTATCTCATCATTGATGAATCCAGCCAACGCTTCAGTTCGACCACGCACAGAGGGATTTACAGCGTTGTCGCAAGCTTCATACGTAATCAGAGATCGCTAATGTGCTGATTGTGCTGGAGCCGTGACTCAAATGAGTAAGATTACTTCTTGAGACATTCCTCCTTGTCGTATAAGGTGTCGGCACGATTAAGCAAAGCAGTATTAATTTTGGAAGTGCATGGGTAAAGCAGAAGGTTACAGGGAATTCTTGCGCAAGCCGGCAACGGGGAATCATTTTGTTCAGGTGTATCAGGATGACGGCCTACTGGTTGATGCCATCTGCTACTTCATCAGCGATGAGCTGAAACCCGCAGAAGGCGTCGTTATCATCGCGACGCCAGAGCATCGCGAAGCCGTCATAGCACAGCTGTCAGAGCAATCCGAAGCGTTGCAGAAGGCCCTTCAATCAGACCAGTTTGTTTTCTATGATGCTGGAATGCTGCTGTCGTCCTTTATGGTGGACGGCATGCCAGACAAGGAAAAATGTTTTTCCGTCATTATCCCCATCCTCGAGCAGGCTGCGCGGAAATATAAAAGCGTACGTGCCTACGGCGAGATGGTAGATATCCTGTGGCAGGCAGGTAACAAGATTGCTGCCAGCACGCTTGAGAAATTCTGGAATGAGCTTATCCAGCGCCATGCGTTTTCATTGCTGTGCGCCTACCGCGTAGACAATCTCGATCCGGCTGCTTATCACGGCGACATCGAATGTCTATGCTCCACGCACACCCACTTCATTCCCGCACAGGATTTCGATCTGCTTGAAAAAGCCGTCAGCAAGGCCAGTGAAAATGTCATGGGGGTATCGTTGAGCGGCATGATGGGCAGTATCGCCAAATTCCCGCATCCGACGACAATCATGCCGGCAGCACAGGCATCCCTGCTCTATATCAGCAAGACCATGCCGGTTACCACGGATTACATCCTGACCCAGGTTCGCAGTCACTTGTCCAAAGCTGCAAAGCCTGCGCGCGAAAAATCAGCTTACCAGACAAACGGCCTTGCGCCTGACTGACAAGCCCTTCCCGACGCGCATGGGATGTTGGTCTCATGCTTTGAATGCACTGTTATAAATCCGCCGCCTGATCCAGCGCGCGCCACAGATACCAGGCTGCTATTGAGCGATAAGGGCTCCAGGCTTTGCCCAGTTCTGCCAGTTCGCGAGGCTTGGGCTGCGCTGGCAGCCCCTTGAGCTTGCGCCAGCTCTCTCTTACGCCAAAGTCATCCACCGGCAACACATCGGGGCGTCCCAAGGTGAAGATGAGTAGCATTTCAACGGTCCACCTGCCGACGCCCCTCAGGGTTATGAGTTGACGTATCAACTCCTCATCGTTCATCGTGCCAGCAACTGCAGACGTCGGGATCCCGCCTTCCAGCGCAGCAGTGGCAATACCTTTGATGGCGCGGATCTTGGAGGCAGAAAATCCGCAGGCACGAATCGCTTCATCGGTAGTTGAAAGAATCTGCTGCGGCTGCGGAAATGGCGTATCGGGAAAGATGGCGATCAGCCGGCCCAGAATTGCTTCGGCTGCCCTGCCATGCAGTTGCTGGTATGCAATTGCACGCACCAGGGCTTCATAAGGTTCACGTTGCGCGTGCGGCTCGAGAGTACAAGGTCCTACGCGGGCTACAAGCCTGGCCCAATCATCGTCCAGCGCGGCCAGGAATGCTGAGCCGGCATCATTCATATTGTCCACTAATGAACTCAGCCGGCCTTTTTGCGATTCTTGTCCAAAATGGCCACGATGATCAGCGTGTACGCCAACAGCCGCACCATGTAATAGGAAGGTGAGTTTTCCAGCCAGCCGGCGACAGTTGCCATCAACGCGCGATTGCTCGCCTCGATCAGAAATGAAAGAGCAAAAAACAGGAAGAAGCGATCTCCGGTTTTACGCCAGAAGCGGAAAAAAAACATGCTGATAACGAGCGACATTGCCGCTATACCGCCTACCAGAAAGCCATCCATCATTTGTTATTCCTCAAAGATTAGACCGTAGAGCAATGGGACTAACGCAACCAGCGCCATGATAAGCCGATAGTTGCCGAAATTGACATCCGGAAACACAACCTTATCGAATACCAGTACCAGGTTGCTGATTGCGAGCCCGGCAAAGCATAGGCCGCTCCACAGCAACAGCTTGTAGCGGGTTTGATGGAAAGAGCGGAACAGTAGCCCCGCGCATAGTACGGAAGTCAGTGCACAGGATGCATATACAAAGGCGTCCATCATTCCTCCTTTCGCCAAACAAAGGCGTCTGCCAGCAGGTGGATCTTCTGATCCTTGCTAGAATTCGCGTGGATCAGATTAGTCACCTCGATCAGATTGTGCGCATATTCGTTGGCCAGTTCATCGATCAGCACCCGCATCTCATCTGATTCCGGTTTGTAGATGAAACTTTCGGGGCTACGTTTGATTTTCGTGCAAACATTGGCAGCTGCAAGGCTCTTGAGCAATTCAATAGCTTGCGAAGAATTGATATAAAGGCGACGAGCGAGCGCTTCCGCATCCCATGCCTGGGTCGGCGCACTGCGCAGCAAGAGCAGGGCTTCCAGAAAGGGAATGGACGGAATCCGTAAGATGAATCGGCGAAGCTCGTCGGAAAACATTGGGAAATCGTTATCGTTGTATTCAGCTATCACATTTACCAGACTCAGCTGGGAGCAACAAGCGTTTTTTACTTATCTTCATGATTATTATGATTTTATAATTGTAAGGGTTAAAGGACAACCACAAATACTTATGTGGGATACCGCACATACATATATGAGGGATTACTCTTAAATCCACATACAAAAATAATTTGCTTATCCATGCCAATTGATAAGTTAGAAAAATCTGGGGTGCGGGGACTATGAACAACATAGAAAAAGATTCCAGGCTGCAGGCGTCCGCCTGTCTTCGCGTGATACGCTACAACATCGCGCGAGGCGCAACTTCCTCATTGGCTAGCTGTGAAGAGACCCAGTAAACATGCTTAATTTCACTCATGAATATGTACGCCACTTGAGTTCCAACCTGCCACCCGCAGCTCTTCATAATCCCCGGCAGAATCAGCTGCTGGCCCTACTGCCGGACAACATCTATGAACGCCTTGAGCCGGAACTGGAGCTCATGGAAATGCCCGCCGGCACGACCTTGTACGGCCCCGGCGATGTCCGCACCTATGCCTACTTCCCCACCACCAGCATTGTTTCGATTCTCTACGATACCGAGAGCGGTAAATCTTCGCAGATAGCGCAGACCGGCAACGACGGTTTTGTCGGCGTCGTTCTCGCGATGGGTGCCGACAGCAACATGATGCATACGGCCGTCCAATCAGGTGGTTTTGGTTATCGCGTCAAGGCCGCCACGCTCAGGAAATACATGGTCGAGGATGCCTTCCAGCAAGTCATCCTGCTCTATACGCAATTGCTGATCACGCAGATGGGCCTGACCGCCGTCTGCAATCGCCATCACTCCATTGACCAGCAATTCTGCCGCTGGCTACTGCTCACGCTTGACCGGCTCAATCATGACCAGCTGGACATCACCCATGAGCAGATCTCGAATATCCTCGGCGTACGCCGCGAGGGCATCACCCAGGCAGCACGCAGATTCCAGGCAGCCAATGCCATCCACTATTCCCGCGGCCATATGAAGATTCTTAACCGCGGAACGCTGGAAGACGGCGTATGCGAGTGCTATCAGGTCTTCAAAAAAGAGAGCGACCGGCTGTTCAATCATGCCGGCAGCAAAAGCTATTAACGAGCAAAGGAATAGAAATGTCAGATACAAACGACCTCAAATCGAACAGCCTGTTGTCTGCACTCAAGCCGGAAGAATTCGATACCCTGATGCCCGAGCTGGAGCTTGTATCGCTCGATGAAGGCTCATCGCTGTCCACCAACAAAAAACCAGCCGAATTCCTGCACTTCCCGCTTGATGCCGTAGCCGGCATGTACCAGGGCCAAGGCAAGAATGCGGTACAGGTGGCCACCACAGGTAATGAAGGCGCGGTGGGTATTTCGCTGAATCTTCTGGGCGCACCGGTCTTCAACAAGACCGAGGTTATCAGTTCCGGCGAGGCCTACCGCCTGAGCACGGACACCTTGAACAAGAAATTCCAATTGCACAGTCCGCTGCAGCAGCTGCTCATGCGCTACAGCCAGGTCCTGATCACGCAGATGAAACACAGCAGCGGTTGCCGTCGTTCCCACTCCATCGAACAGCAACTGTGCCGCTGGCTGTTGCAGAGCCTGGATCGCCTGCCTTCCATGGAGTTGAATACCACACAGCAGATGATTGCCAACAAACTGGGGCTCACATTGAAGAGCGTTCAGGAAACCACCGACAGGCTACGCAGCATCGGCCTCATCGACCTGGGGAACGACTACATCGGCATCCATGATCGCCGCAGTCTTGAAGATCGCGCTTGCGGCTGTTATTCCCGCATCAAGCAGGAAATTCAACACTGGTCCCTGGCATAAGCTACCTCTGATCTCGGGCTCGGATTACACTTAATCATTCTTCGTTGCAAAAAACCCAGATGATTAATCCTAAAGTCCTGCTCGTAAACGATCACCATGCCAGCCTGGTTGCGTTGGAGGCCCTGCTCATGCAGAACGAGGTGGAGTGCGGCTACAACGTCGTCACCGCTAACTCCGGCGAAGAAGCACTGCGATGCCTGCTCAACGATCAGTTCGCCGTTATCGTGCTGGATGTCAGCATGCCGGGCATGGACGGTTTCGAGACGGCGGAAATCATCCACTCCCACCCGCGCTCGTCGTCTACGCCCATCATCTTCGTGACTGCGCATTTCGCCGACGAGATGAACCGACTCAAGGGCTATGAGCTGGGCGCCGTGGACTACCTGATTACGCCAATCATCCCCAAGATTCTCAAGAGCAAGGTGGAAGTCTTCGTTGACCTTGCCAAGAAGAATATGGAACTGGAACTCAAAACTCACGAGCTGGCCGAGCTCAACAAGAACCTGCAGGTCAAGCAGATGCGCGAGCTCAAGCGCAACAACAAGGCGCTAGAAGCCGAAATTGCGGTACGGCGTAAAGCGGAAGAACGTGCGCATCAGCTGGCCATCAAGGACCCACTGACAGGCCTCTACAATCGCCGCTCGCTGATCGAACGCCTGGAGGAAGCCCTGGCGCATGCCAGACGCAGCAATGAGCAAATCGCCCTCATGTTCCTCGACATGGACAGGTTCAAGAGCATCAACGATACGCTGGGGCATGATGTAGGTGACGGCCTGCTGCAGCAGATTTCAGCACGTATCAATTCAGCCGTACGCGAATCGGACATCGTGGCTCGCCTGGGCGGTGATGAATTCGTGGTTCTTATGCAAGATCTGGGTTCATACACAGATGCGGGCAGAGTAGCGAAAAAGATTTCCGAAGTGACGGGCCCCGATTTTGAGATAGGCGTTCATAAAATACAGACCTCGGTCAGCATAGGCATCAGTGTATTCCCAGAGGATGGGGAGACGCCGCAGATGCTCATGCGCAATGCCGACCTGGCGATGTATCACGCCAAGCAGCAGCGCGGCAGCATCCAGTTTTTCCATGAAGACCTGAATGCTCCCCTGCAGCAGCGTCTAAAACTCGAACAAGAGCTACAGAAGGCGCTGCAGAATGATGAGTTCGAGCTCTATTACCAGCCCAAGGTGGAATTCGCCAGCCGCAGCGTCATCGGCGTCGAAGCCCTGCTGCGCTGGCACCACCCTGAGTTGGGTGTCGTCAGCGGTGAGGATTTCGTGCATGCGGCCTGCGACAACGGCCTCATCATTCCCATTGGCGAATGGGTCATCGCCGCAGCCTGCAAACAGGCGCGCGCGTGGATAGACATGTCACCGGAAACCATGGTGCCGATTGCCGTCAATATTGCAACACCGCAATTGCATGGCGACCTGCCGCAAACCATTCTCAAATACCTGTCGCAATACGAGATTCCCGCTTCCTGCCTGCAGCTGGAGATTACTGAATCGCTGCTGATTCGCGATCTTGAACGCACCAGCGCCATCCTGCAGGAGATCAGCGATAACGGCATCACCATCGCCATTGACGATTTCGGTACCGGCTACTCCTGCCTTTCCGTGCTCAAGGCGCTGCCAATCGATATCCTCAAAATCGACCAATCCTTTATCCGCGATCTGGCTACCAATGCCAATGACAAAGCCATCGTCAAGGCCATCATTCATATGGCGCATGCCCTGAGCCTGAAAGTGGTGGCTGAAGGTGTAGAGACCGACAAACAGCTGTTCGTGCTGGAAAGCCTGGCCTGTGATGAATACCAGGGATTCCTGTGCGGCCGGCCACTTTCGTTCGAGGATCTATCCCAGCCATGGCAGGAGTTGGCCATCCCGGAAAAGATCGCAGTCAGCAATACCTAACAACAATTCAAACAAACCTGTAGTGAGATTCGCTTAAGGAAAACACATGGATATGCGGGTAGGAAAGATCAATCAGGTAGACGAACAGCAGTTGCTGGCGGCGCTTGTGGCGCTCAAAAAGGGAGATTTTTCCACCAGACTGCCCTCCGATTGGACCGGCATGGCCGGCAAGATCGCCGATACCTTCAACGATATCGTCGAAACCAATCAACTGATTGAAGAAAGCATTTCCGGCGTCAGCCGTGTTGTCGGCCGCGAAGGCCGCCTGTCGGAGCGTGCGTTGATGACGCGCGGTACGGGCGGCTGGGCCACCATGATCAAATCCGTGAATACACTGATCGATGACTTGGTGCGTCCGACGACCGAAATGGCGCGCGTGATCGGTGCCGTGGCCAAAGGCGATCTATCGCAGACCATGGCGCTTGAGGTTGATGGTCGCCCACTCAAGGGCCAGTTCCTGCGCTCTGCCCTCACCGCCAACACCATGGTGGATCAGCTCGCATCCTTCGCATCCGAAGTGACACGCGTGGCGCGTGAAGTAGGTACCGAGGGTAAGTTGGGCGGCCAGGCGCAAGTCAAGGGCGTTGCCGGTACCTGGAAGGACTTGACCGACTCGGTGAACTCCATGGCCGGTAACCTGACCTCACAGGTGCGTAACATCGCCGAGGTGACGACCGCTGTGGCGAACGGTGACTTGTCGAAAAAGATTACCGTGGACGTGCGCGGCGAAATCCTGCAGCTCAAGGATACGTTCAACACCATGGTGGACCAGCTGCGGTCCTTCGCATCGGAAGTAACCCGTGTGGCGCGAGAAGTGGGTACCGAAGGCAAGCTGGGCGGCCAGGCGCACGTGCCTGGGGTTGCCGGTACCTGGAAGGACTTGACCGACAATGTGAACTTCATGGCGTCCAATCTCACGGCCCAGGTGCGTAACATCGCGGAAGTGACCACCGCCGTGGCCAACGGCAATCTGTCCAAGAAGATTACGGTTGACGTGAAGGGCGAAATTCTCGAACTGAAAGATACCATCAACACCATGGTGGACCAACTGTCCTCCTTCGCCTCGGAAGTGACGCGGGTGGCACGTGAAGTGGGTACCGAAGGTAAGCTGGGTGGCCAGGCCAACGTATCCGGTGTTGCCGGTACCTGGAAGGACTTGACCGATAACGTGAATTCCATGGCATCGAACCTCACATCCCAGGTGCGTAACATCGCGGAAGTGACCACCGCCGTGGCCAACGGCAATCTGTCCAAGAAGATTACAGTAGACGTGAAGGGCGAAATTCTCGAACTGAAGGACACCATCAATACCATGGTGGACCAGCTTTCTTCCTTCGCCTCCGAAGTAACCCGCGTGGCGCGTGAAGTGGGTACCGAAGGTAAGCTGGGCGGCCAGGCCAACGTATCCGGTGTTGCCGGTACGTGGAAGGATTTGACCGATAACGTGAACTCCATGGCGTCGAACCTGACGTCGCAAGTGCGTAACATCGCGGCGGTGACGACAGCTGTGGCGCGTGGCGACTTGTCAAAGAAAATCACGGTGGACGTCAAAGGCGAAATTCTGGAGCTGAAAGACACCATCAACGTGATGGTGGACCAACTCTCCTCGTTCGCCTCCGAAGTAACCCGGGTGGCACGTGAAGTGGGTACCGAAGGTAAGCTGGGCGGCCAGGCCAACGTGCCTGGCGTAGGTGGTACCTGGAAGGACTTGACCGATAACGTGAACTTCATGGCAGGCAACCTCACGGCGCAGGTGCGCAACATCGCCGACGTGACGACCGCGGTGGCGAACGGCGACTTATCGAAGAAGATTACCGTGGACGTGAAGGGTGAAATTCTCGAACTGAAAGACACCATCAACGTGATGGTGGACCAGCTCTCCTCCTTTGCTTCAGAAGTAACCCGCGTGGCACGTGAAGTGGGTACCGAAGGTAAGCTTGGCGGCCAGGCCAACGTGTCGGGTGTTGCCGGCACCTGGAAGGACTTGACCGACAACGTGAACTTCATGGCTTCGAACCTCACGGGCCAGGTGCGTAACATCGCTGACGTGACGACCGCTGTGGCAAACGGCGACTTGTCCAAGAAGATCACCGTGGACGTGAAGGGCGAAATCTTCGAGCTCAAGAACACGATCAACACCATGGTGGACCAGCTGCGGTCCTTCGCATCTGAAGTGACGCGCGTGGCGCGTGAAGTGGGTACCGAAGGACGTCTGGGCGGCCAGGCGCACGTGCCTGGTGTTGCCGGCACCTGGAAGGACTTGACTGACAATGTGAACTTCATGGCGTCCAACCTCACGTCGCAGGTGCGTAACATCGCGGCGGTGACGACCGCTGTGGCGCGTGGCGACTTGTCCAAGAAGATTACCGTGGACGTGAAGGGTGAAATTCTCGAACTGAAAGACACCATCAACGTGATGGTAGACCAGCTCTCCTCCTTCGCCTCCGAAGTAACGCGGGTGGCGCGCGAAGTGGGTACCGAAGGCAAGCTGGGCGGCCAGGCTAACGTGCCGGGTGCTGCTGGTACCTGGCGAGACCTGACCGACAACGTGAATTTCATGGCGGCCAACCTGACTGCGCAGGTGCGCGGGATCGCCGGCGTGGTGAGCGCGGTAGCCCAGGGCGACCTCAAAAAGAAGCTGACTGTTGCAGCGCGCGGTGAAATCGCGGCACTTGCCAATACCATCAACGAGATGATTGACACGCTGGCTGTGTTTGCCGATCAGGCGACTACCGTAGCGCGTGAGGTGGGTGTGGAAGGTAAGCTGGGCGGCCAGGCCGCGTCC
>Ga0196963_10000266_pt1 | contig 49155 bp, 42 predicted proteins | sample S1_5metaG_FD_148600 | JGI IMG/M metagenome (GOLD analysis project Ga0196963, IMG submission 148600) | Soil microbial communities from Anza Borrego desert, Southern California, United States - S1_5 | ecosystem: Environmental > Terrestrial > Soil > Desert | place: USA: California | collected... | reverse complement strand
ACGCGCCCGGTTCACTCGTGTTGATCGCGATGCCACGCAGCCGGGCGAGATCGACGCCAGCGAACTCGGTCAGCGGCAAATTCAGTTCACTCCAGTCCGCGCCCGTGCTGATCTGTCGGACCTGCGGCGGCGCGCCGCTGGCGCCGCTGAACAGCAGCACGGCCAAGGGTTTGCCATCGCCGCGCAGATGCAAACGCAGCCGGCTCAGTCCGCGCGCATCGACCGGCTGCATCGGCGCATCGCCCGGATTGAAGAACACGCCGGCCCAGCGCTGCGGGCTGCCGGCGTCGACCCTGCCCTGCACACGCAACGCTGCCGCTGAGCCGGCGGCGCCGTCGGCGATGCGGGCGAGCGCCGCCTCCGAGCGCCCGCCGGCCATCCGGTCGCTGGTCGGCAGCCAGCGCCGATCGTCAACGTGCTGCTGCGCATCGTCGAAATCGCCGAGCACACCGGCGCGTAGCGTCCGGGTGACCTCGGGTTCGCCTTTGCGATCGACCGGCTGGCCGTTCTTCCATACCGCGACGATCGCGCGCGTTGCTTCGATGTCCTGCTCGGGGTCGCCTTCGACCAGCAGCAGATCGGCACGCATGCCCGGCGCGATGCGGCCACGATCGGTGATACCGAACGCCGTCGCAGGCACCGAGGTTGCCGCAGCCAGCGCCGCGGTCGGCGTGAGACCGGCGGCGACGAGGTGCGCAAGCTCGCCGTGCAGCGCCACTCCGTGCGCGGTACCCGGATTTGGCGCATCGCTGCCGGCGAGGATGCGCACGCCGACGGCGTGCAGGCGGCGCACGCTCTCCCGCGCGTTCGCGTACAGCTCGGGGCGGCGGCGGCCGAACCCCATCGTCGCCGCCAGCTGATCGCGTTGTGAGGGTGACAGGAACTCGGCCAGCCGCTCGTCACCGGCGAGGTCGAGGCTTTGACCGGCGAAACTGGCGATCACGCTGAGCGTCGGCACGACGAACGCGTCGCGCTCGCGCGCCAGCGCGACGAAGCCGGCATCGGCGACCGCATCCTGGAACACGTGCACCAGTCCATCGGCGCCGTCGGCCAGCGACTGCCGCGCGTCCTCCTGCGCACTGGCATGCACCACCGCGCGCAGTCCCTGCGCGTGGGCGGCGGCGATCAGTGCCGCGGCCGTCGGCGCATCGAGGCTCGGCAGGTGACGGGCGTCGCTGTAGACATGCAGATCCTCGCGCACCAGCTTGATGAAGTCGGAGCCCTCCGCACGCCGCGCTGCAACCCAATCGCTCGCTTGCGCTGCCGCGTCGACCGGCACGACGGCGGTCGCGAACTGAGTGCCATGGCCACCGGCGGCGGTCGCCAGCATACCGGCCGACCACAGATCGGCCTGATCATGGTTCGCCAGGCCGTCGCGGTCATCCCGCGCCGCGGGCAAACCGCGCGGGTCGCTGAACATGTCGATGACGCTGGTGACACCGAAGCGCAGCGCATCGCGCCGTGCATCGCCGAAGCTGTGCACATGCGCGTCGATCAGTCCCGGCAGCAGCGTGCGCCCCTCGCCGTCGACGACGGCGACGCCGGCCGGAATCCGCACGTCGCTGCCGGCTGCCTCGATGCGGCCGTCGCGCACCAGCACATTGGCCCGCGGCACGAAGCGCTCGCCATCGAACATCCGCACGTCGCGGATCGCGAAGTGGCCGCTCGGCAGCGCCGGTGCGGCCGGTTGCAGGCTCAACCACAGCAACGCCGCCAAGCCGACGACACTGCCGATCAACAACAGATACAGACGATGCATGTCGACCTCAGCCGCGACGCAGCCGCAGCGCGGCCAGGACCAGGAACAACGCGGTGAACGCGAGCAGCACGCCGGCATGCAGCGCGTAGCGCACGTCCGGCACTTGGCCGACCACACCCAGCGCCAGTTGCGCGAGATGCCAGGACGGCCACAGCACGGCGAGTTTTTGCAGCAGCGCCGGGAACGCGAACAGCGGAATCCACAACCCGGACAGCACCGACATCGGCAGATAGACCAGGTTGACGATCGCCACCGCCGATTGCCCCTTGGCCAACGTGCCGATCATCAGCCCCAGCGCGCAGAACGGCAGCGCGCCGAGCAACAACACGGCGACGAGAGCGAGCCAGGTCACCGGATCGATGCGCACGCCGCCCAAACCGATCGCCGCGGCGGACAGCAGCAGCACGACGGCGAGCGCGAAGGCCAGGCTCATCACGATCTTGGCGAAGAAGTAGGCGCCGGCCGGCATCGGCGAGACGCGCTTGAGCTCCAGCCAGCCTTGCTGGCGATCCATCGCCAAGGACACGCCGAAGCCGAATAGCGCCGGCCCCATGATGCCGAACACGCCGTAGGTGGCGAACAGATAGCTGGCCTTGTGAAAGCTGCTCCACTGTCCCGGCAACACCACCGCGAACAACACGTAGAACACCAGCGGGAACGCCAGCGTCGGAATCGTGAACGCCGGCGTGCGCAGCACGCGCAGGAACTCGTAGCCGGCTTCGAGCAGATACGGTCGCAGCAGCGCCGGGCGATCGAGCTGCAGCAGGACGGGATGGACGGTATTCATGCGACCTTCTCCAGTGTAGCCTCGGTGGATTGTTCAGTTAGGGTCAGGAACGCGTCCTCGAGCGACAGCGGCCGCACCTCCAGCTCGTCGAGCGCGGGATCGGCGGCCAGCCAACGGCGCAGCAGCGCTTCGACCTGACCGCTATGCACCTCGACGCGCTCACCGTCGAGCTGCAGCCGGGCGACCTCGGGCCAGGCGGCCAGCTGCGCCTGGCTGAGCCGGGTGCGCGCCAGCACGCGCTTGCCGGCCGCGCGTGCCTTGATGCCGGCCGGCGAGCCCTCGGCCCGCACGCGGCCACCGGCGAGCAACACGATACGCTCGGCCAGGGCGTCGGCTTCTTCCAGGTAATGCGTGGTCAACACGATCGCCGTGCCGGCAGCGCGCAACTGTCGCAGCACCTGCCAGAAGCCGCGCCGCGCCTCGACGTCGAGACCGACGGTCGGCTCGTCGACGAACAGCAGCGGTGGCGCGCCGCAGATCGCCAATGCGAACTGCACGCGGCGCTGCTGACCGCCGGACAGCTCGCCGTAGCGGCGCTGGGCGAGATCGGTGACGCCCGCCAGCGCCAAGGTCTCGTCGATCGGCCGCGGTCGCGGGTAATAGCTCGACTGCAACCGCACCTGCTCGATGACGCGCAGCGTGTCCGGCAGGCGGCCGTCCTGCAGCATCACGCCGATGCCGCGACGCACGGCCGCCTCGCGCGGGTCGGCGCCGAACAGCTCGACATCGCCGGCGTCGGCGCTGAGCCGCCCGGTCAACAGACCGAGCGCGGTGCTCTTGCCCGCGCCGTTGACGCCGAGCAGCGCGAGTACTTCCCCAGGGTGGATCGATAGGTCGATGGCATCGAGCGCGAGCGTCGCGCCATAACGCTTGCTTGCGCCGCGCAGCTGCGCCAGCGGGCGGGAAGGAAATGCGGCTTTGGTCATGATCGGCCTCCGTGAGCTGGCGGCCAGATTGCCGGCGGGCGGCGAGCGCCGGCAGTGGCGGCGATCAGGCGGCACGGGTGACAGTTGTCATCCCATGGCGACCGGCGCTACGCCGATCGACCGGCGCATTCGGCGCGCAGGCGCACGGAACGACGACACGGCGTGATCGAGGCTCAGGCAGTGGGCATGAGGCCCTGCGCACAGGACGCGACAGAAGGAGCCGCCGAGATGAGTCCGACCGAGCAACTCGACGCCATGGTGCAATGCCTTGCGAGCACCGGCAGCGCGCGGATCGGCAATTGCACATTGGTACGCAATGCGATGTGCGACTGCGTGATCGGCACCGACCCGCTCGGCGTGGAAGCGATCGTCGCCTACTCCGCCTGCGCCAAGGGCTGCAGAGAGGCCGTGCTTTGGGCCATGGGGATGAACGACAAGCTGAAGATTTCCCCGCCGGCAGCGCGCCCGCAGCCGCCGCTGCCCGGAGGCGCACCCGGCCTGCGCTGAGCACGCCGGTTGCCGCGTCCGACACACTGGTTGGGATGGGCTGCCGCCGCCACGCTGCTGGCGGCCTGTGCCGCACCGCCGCGACCTGCGCCGGCGCTGCGTGCGCCAGCCGAGGTGCGTGCCCAGCTCGTGGAATTGCTGCCCCAGTCGCTGGCCGATCGCGAAGGCTGGGCCGCGGACATCCAGGTCGCCTTCCAGGCGCTGCGGATCCCGCCGAGCACGGAGAACCTATGCGCGGCCTTGGCGGTGACCGAGCAGGAGTCCGGCTTCAAAGTCGACCCGGCGGTCCCCAACCTGGGCCGCATCGCGCGCGAGGAGATCGAACGCCGCGCGGCACGGCTGCGCATTCCCAAGCTTGCGGTTGCGGCGGCGCTCGAGCTGCGTGCTGGCGGTAACCTGACTTACGCCGCGCGCCTGGCGGCGGTGCGCAGTGAACGCGAACTCAGCGAGCTGTTCGAGCGCTTCATCGATCAGGTGCCGCTCGGCCAGCGCCTGTTCGGCCGTGCCAACCCGGTGCGTACCGGCGGGCCGATGCAGGTCAGCATCGCGTTCGCCGAAGCGCACGCGCGATGGCACGGCTATCCGTACGCCAGCGAGCGCTCGATCCGCCAGGAAGTCTTCACCCGGCGCGGCGGCCTGTACTTCGGCATTGCCCATCTGCTCGGCTATCCGAACAGCTACGAGCGCCACCTGTACCGATTCGCCGACTTCAACGCCGGCTGGTACGCCAGCCGCAATGCCGCATTCCAGGCGGCCGTCGCGGCCGTCACCGGGATTCCGCTGGCGCTCGATGGCGATTTGATCCTGCCCGCGCCCCGCCTGGGCGAAGCACGCATCGGCGCGACCGAGGTCGCGGTACGCTCGCTCGGTCCGGCGATCGGGCTCGACGACGACGCGATCCGCCGCGCGCTCGAACGCGGCGATCGGGCTGATTTCGAAGAAACCGAACTCTACCAGCGGGTGTTCGCGTTGGCCGAACAGCGCGCGGGCAAACCGTTGCCGCGCGCGGTCATTCCTAACATCCGCTTGCAGAGTCCGAAGATCACCCGCCGATTGACCACGGAATGGTTCGCGACGCGCGTGCAGGGCCGCTATCAGCGCTGCGTGAACAAGGCCTTCGGTCGACGCTGATCCGGACGCGCACGTGCGCGTAGACTGCGTGTTGTCCCTCGCGAGCACGCCGCCGCGGCGACGGCCGTGTCCGCCCCGTCCGCATCGCCGCAACAGCGGCGCCATCAGGTGCCGCGAAGGAGCATGCGATGGCCGCGATTCCATGGCGAATGCAAGGCGAAGAGATCGCCAACTGCGGCTGCGTCTGGGCCTGCCCGTGCCAGTTCATGGCCCTGCCCACGCGTGGCAACTGCGAGGCCTTCATCGGTTTTCGCATCGATCACGGGCGTTACGGCGACCTGTTGCTGGATGGGCTGAAGGTCGCCGCGGTGTATGCCTGGCCGGGGGCGATCCACCAAGGCGACGGCCAGGCGCTCGCGGTGATCGATCAAAGCGCCAGCCCGGCGCAGCGCGAAGCGCTGCTGAACATCCTCAGCGGCAAGGCCGGTGGCGGACCGTTCGAGGTCTACGCCGCGACGGTCAGCCGGATGGAGCCGCCGCAATACCTGCCGATCGTGTTCGAGATCGATCGGGAAGCGCGCACCGCGCGACTCGAGGTCGAAGGCGTCGGCAGCGCCCGCAGCGAACCGATCCGCAACCCGGTCACCGGCGAGACCCACCGCGTTCGCATCGACCTGCCGAACGGTTTTGAATACAAGCAGGCCGAGGTCGCCGACGCCGTCTACGTCCATGCCCGGATCGGCGGCCGCGATATCAACTTCGAGCACACCTACTCGCAGCTCAACGCGTTCGAGTGGGGCAACGCCTAACCTACGGTTGGTGAGCAATGGCGCGGCTCGCATCGGCTTCCGACGAGCGCCGGCTGTATACCGCGGCGCTGCTGCTGTTCTCACTTTGCGCCGGCTGGACCGCATGGATGGCGATCGATATGGGCGGCGGCATGCCGATGCCCGGCGGCTGGCAGATGTCGATGGCCTGGATGCCGATGGACGGCCAGGGCTGGCTGGCGACCGCGACGATGTTCGTCGGCATGTGGCTGGCGATGATGGTCGCGATGATGCTGCCGTCGGCGCTGCCGATGCTGCTGCTGTATCGGCGGCTGCAGCGATTTCGCGGCGCCGCTGCGGCCGAGCGCGACACCGCGCTGGTCGCGGCCGGTTACTTCGTCGTATGGACCGGCTTCGGCGTCGTCGCGTTCTGCGCCGGCGTCGCCATCACCCAGGCGGCGATGCAGTCCCGTTCGCTCAGCCAAGCGGTGCCGCTGCTGACCGCACTCGGCCTGCTGCTGGCCGGACTGTGGCAGTTCACCCCGTGGAAGTCGGCCTGCCTGGCGCATTGTCGCGACCCGTTACCGGACATCAGTCGAGCCCGCGGCGGCGCGCTCGGCGCTTGGCGACTCGGCCTTTCGCACGGCGCGTTCTGCGCCGGCTGCTGCTGGGGCATCATGCTGGTGCAGCTCGGCCTCGGCGTGATGAATCTGGCGCTGATGATCGCGCTGGCCGGCTGGATCGCGCTCGAGAAGCTGACCCGGTTCGGGCCGCAGCTGCAGCGCCTCGGCGGCGGCGCGATGGTGCTGCTGGGACTGGGGCTAGGGCTGCGCCACAGCGGCCTCGTCTGAGGTCGAGCGCGCTGCGGTGCGCGAAGGCTCGGCGTCTTGCGGCGCCTGCAGCGCCGCCGCGATCTCGCGGAACTTCGCCACCGTCGCGGTGAATACGCCGCGCTGCGCGAAACCGCGGTCGGCCGAGTTCAGCGCGATCACGACGCCGGCCGGGCGGTTCACATAGACGAACTGGCCGTAGATGCCGCGGGCGAGGAATTCGCCGTCCGCGGCGTCCGCGGGTATCCACCACTGATAACCGTAGCGGGTGCGGCCCGGCGCGGTCTTCGCGCTGGCCCGAGTGGATTCCGCAACCCACTCGGCCGGCACCACTTGCCGACCGTTCCATTCACCCTGCTGCAGAAACAACTGACCGAAGCGGGCGTAGTCGCGCGTGGTCATGTTCAGTCCACCGAGCACGAAGGCGATGCCATCACCATCGGTGAGGTAGTACGGTCGCGATTCGACGCCGATCGGCTGCAGCAGCTTCTCCGCCATCAGCTCGGCGATGTCGCGGCCGGTCGCGCCGCGGATCACCATGCCGATCACGTGCGTGTCGATCGACACGTACTGCCAGGCCTCGCCCGGCGGTCGCTCGCGCTGGTCCAGGCTCTGCGCGAACGCATCCATCGACCGACCGAGGGCCAAGACACGGCCCATGCGGTTGATGTCGCTGTGGAAATCGAAGTAGTCCTCGTTGAAGCGCACGCCGCTGCTCATCTGCAGCACGTCACGGATGCGCGCGCCGTCGTAGGCGGTACCGACCAAGGCCGGCGCGTAGCGCGTCACCGGATCATCCAGGCTCTCGATCGCCCCTTCCGCGTAGACGATGCCGAACAGCGCCGACAGAAACGACTTCGCCACCGACCAGCTGATCCGTCGATCCTCGGCCTGCGTGCCGCGCAAGTACTGCTCGTGCACGATCGCGCCGTCCTTGAGCACGACGATCGCGGTGACCGCGCGCTCGTCGAGCCAGGCGGACAGATCCGGCAACACCCGCGGCCGCGCAGGCAGCGGCATGCCGGTGCCCTCGGCGAGCGGCAACGGCGCGTGGAAGAACAGCCGGTCCATCGCGCTGAAGTTGGCGACGATGCGCTCGGCGGCGAACAGCGAATTGACCGCCCACAGCCGTTGCAGCTCGGCACGATGCCAGAGCAGCACGGCGACGAGCAGTGCGAACAGGACGAGTGCGACGCGCAGCGACCAGTGACGTAGAGCTTTCATCGACAGCAGCATGGATTCGACACGGCGGCGCAGCGTACTGCGAAACCGCGCGCCGGTGCGGTGGACCGCAACTCGCGCATACCCGTCGCGACGCAGGGTTCGGTGCTACGCTGAACGTGGGGATCGTCACCGCTGCTCAGGGGGGGCGGCGGGATCATGACGAGTTAGCGCGCAGCCGGGCCGGTTGCCCTCGAATTGCGCCCCCCGCTTCGGCAACCTGTCCAACCCTGGGGAGGGGGTGGCCCATGTCCATGAAGCCGTGTCTGATTGCTTGCGCGGTCGCAGCCGCGCTTGCCGGTACGCCGTTCGCCGTCGTTCACGCCGAAACACCCGCGGCCGAGCCGGGCAAGCTCACCGCGGAGGAACTCGACAAGCTGATCAAGTTTTCCATCGTTGGCCTCGGCGAAACCCGCCAGGTGCAGCGCCTGGATCCGTCCGAGGCCGAGCGCTATCCGGCCGGTACGTCACTGCTGAAACTGCTCGACCGACTGCCCGGCGTGCATTTCACTAATGCCGATCCCTGGGGCAGTTACGGCTGGGCCAAGCGCCTGTCGATCCGCGGCTTCAACCAGTTCCAGCTCGGCTTCACGCTGGACCGCGTGCCGCTCGGCGACCAGAACTACGCGAACAGCAATGGCCTGCACGTCAGCCGCGCGATGATCGTCGAGAACCTCGGCGTGCTCGAACTCTCGCAGGGTGGCGGCACGTTGGATACCGCGTCGACTAGCAACCTCGGCGGCACGATCCGCATCGTCAGCGACGAGCCCGGCTACGAACAGCGCATCCGCCTCGACCAAACCCTCGGCAGCGACCACGCCACGCGCACCTATGCGCGATTGGACACCGGCGACTTCCGTGGCTGGCGCAGCTTCATCAGCGCCGTGCACCACGACACCGACAAATGGAAAGGCTTCGGCCCACAACGGCAGAGCCAGGTCAATCTGAAGACGACGCGCGAATTCGGCTCGGCGGTATTCACCGCGTACTACAACGCGACACGGCGCGGCGAGGACGAATACGCCGATCTGTCGCTGACCAGCCAGCGCACCCGCGGCTGGGGCTGGGACAACTACGCGCCGGACTGGGAGCGCGCGATCACCGCGGCGATCGAACTGTGCGCGGCGTTCGGCGGCACGCGCCGGCTGGAATGCGACGACGCCTACTACAACGCGCGCAGCATCCGCCATTCCGATCTCGGCTACATGAGCCTGGACTGGACGATCAACGAGCGCTTCGGCCTGATCACCACCGTCTACGGCCACAAGGACGACGGCCAGGGCCATTGGGCCTTCCCCGGCCATCCGGGCGCGATGCCGGTGTCGGCACGGGTGCCGGGCATGCCGATCGTGATGCGCGTGTCCGAGTACTACATCGACCGCTATGGCGTGCTGCCGACGCTGACCTGGTTCTACGACAACCACAAGATCGAGGCCGGCTTCTGGATCGAGCGCAACCAGCACGACTTCTACCGCAACTTCTATCCGCTGCAGCGCAACGATCCACCCGATCGCGTCGCGTTCTTCGAGAACCCGAGCTTCCGCCACTTCGCCGCGACGTTCGACATCGACACGCTGACCTACTTCGTGCAGGACCGCATCAACCTGCAGGACGGCCGCCTGACCGTCGATGTCGGCTTCAAGGGCGTCGATGTCGATTACGACACCACCCCGCTGTACGGCACGCAGTTCGCCCGCGGCCAGATCAACGCGAAGGACAGCTTCCTGCCCAAGGCCGCGGTGCGCTACGGCTTCAGCAACGAGATGGAGGGCTTCCTTGCCTACAGCGAGAACATCTCGGTGTACCGCGCCGGCGTGCGCGGCGTGTTCGACACGACCCAGGCCGGCTTCGACGCGGTGAAGAACCGGCTGAAGCCCGAATCCTCGCGCACCATCGAAGGCGGCATCCGCAGCGTCACCGAGCGGCTCGAAGGTTCGATCATCGCCTACGACGTGCTGTTCGAAAATCGCCTGCTACGCATCGCCCAGGGCCCGGGCATTCTCGCCGGCGTCGGGACGTTGGTGAACGTAGGTTCGGTGAAGACGCAGGGCATCGAAGCCGCGGCGCTGTGGCGGATCAACGACGGACTGTCCTGGTACAACTCGATCGCCTACAACGATTCCAAGTACCAAGACAATTACGTCAATGGCACCACGGTCGTGCCCACGGCCGGCAAGCGGGTGGTCGATTCGCCGAAATGGCTGGCGTCGAGCAATCTGCACTGGACGATCGGCAACTGGGACCTGCGGCTCGGCGCCAAGTACACCGACGAGCGTTTCTATTCCTACACCAACGACGCCGGCGTCGATTCGTACACCGTGGTCAACCTCAGCCTGATCTACCGGCTCACCGAGCTGTCCTGGGCCAACGCGGCCAAGATCCAGTTCAACGTGACCAATCTGTTCGACGACAAGCACTTCTCGACGATCGGCACCAACCCCTACCCGGAGTTCGATCCGAACGGCACCAACTGGAACCTGATGGAAGGCGCACCGCGGCAGTTCTTCGTCACCGCGAGCTTCGACTTCTAGCCCAACGGTTCATCGACGGCCGCGCCCGGCGGACTGCACCGGCATGGTGTAGTCCGTCGGGCGCCCGCTTGAAAAATGCACGCGCTCCCCTATCTGCGCGTGCACAAGGTGCCCGTGGCGGGGACGGGGTGCCGACCACGGGTTCGCCATTCGCAACTTTCTTGCAGGCATTGAAGGAGGTAGCCAATGGATCTGAAGAAGCTCAACCCATGGAACTGGTTCAAGCATGAGGAAGGCGGCGAGCGCGGCGGCGGCTTGCCGGTGCGGCAGGCGGACTATCCGCTGAGCGGCGTCAGCCCGACGCTGGCGCTGCATCAGGAGATCGATCGCCTGTTCGACCAGGCGTTCCGCAGCTTCGGGATGCCGGCATTCGGCAGCGGCTTCGACCGCGGCATGCTCGGCCCGATGTCGTTCCGTCCCAACGTCGATATCGACGTCGGCGAGCACGAATACCGCATCACCGCCGAGCTGCCCGGCGTCGACGAGAAGGACGTCGAAGTCGACGTCACGCCCGACGGCACGCTGACGCTGCGCGGCCACAAGCGGCAGGAACGCGAGGAACGCTCGCGCAACGCCTATCGCCTGGAGCGCGCCTACGGCGAGTTCCAGCGCGTACTGGCGCTGCCGGATGACGCCGACCGCGACAATGTCGACGCCCGCTTCAAGAATGGCGTGCTGACGCTCACCATCCCGCGCAAGGCCATTGCCCGGCCGGAGGTGCGCCGCATCACCGTCAAGGGCGAATGAGCCACGCCAGCTCGCGCAGTTCGCGCCAGTCGGCACGCCATTCACTCGGCCGTCCCGCGCCCCGCGCGGGACGGCTCATCGCTTCGTGACCATACCCCAGACCGCCAGCACCAGCACCGCGCCGATCACCGACATGATGAAGCCGGCCGCATCGTCCGGCCCATACCAGCCGATCGCGCGACCGATCCAGGTGCCGACCAGCGCGCCGCCGATGCCGAGCAAGGTGGTCAGAATGAAGCCCATCTTGTCGCGGCCGGGCTTGAGCAGCCGCGCCAGCACACCGACGATGAAGCCGATGATGATCGTGCCGATGATGCCCATGGTGTCCTCCGGCGGCGGTCACGGTGGCCGCGACCGCCATTTCACGCCGACGATGGGTTGGATTCGGTGCGTCAGCCGACGCAACCCGGCCGGTGGTTCAGCCCGGCCCCGCCCAAGCCATGCCGTCCGCCACCCGGCCGATGTCCACGATGCGCTCGACCGCCATCGCGGTGAGATCGACCTGGGCCAGCTGTCCGCTCTGGGCCAGGGTTAGGAATACGCGGCGGCTGTCGGCGGCGGGCAGCAGACCGAGCACCGCGCCGGGGATATGCAGTCGCTTCACCACCTGGCGCTGCGCCGCGTCGATCACCAGCAACTCGCTGCCGGCCGGATCGATGCTCAGTGCGAACTTGCCGTCCGGCGTGAACTTGACCCGTGCCGGGTACTGCCCGGCGTCCAGCTCCGCCTGTAGCGCGAGCGTCTGCGCGTCGAGCACGGCGATCTTGCCGGTGCCGTTCTGCCCGACCCACAGCGTCTTGCCGTCCGGGGCCAGCGCCAGGCCTTCCGGATGCTTGCCGAGCTTCGCCGTGCTGAGCTTGGCCAAGCCGGGCGCGCCGATCTGCACCGCGGTCACCGCGTCGGACAGCAGGCTGGTCGCGTACAGCGTCCGTCCATCCGGCGCGACGTCGAGCATGTGCGTGACGTCGAGACCGATGCCCATCACCCAGTCGACCTTGCGCGTGGCGAGATCGAGCCGCGCGACGCTGCGACTGTGCTCGGCGGTGAAATACAGCTTGTCATCGACCAGCTCCAAACCATGCGGTCGCGCGAACGGTCGCACCTCGACACGCTCGACCTCGCGGCCGGCGACGAGGTCGATGATCGAGATGCTGTCGCCGACGACTTCCTTGGTGCCGTAATTGGCGACGTAGGCATAGCGGCCGTCGGCGCTGCCCACCACCTCGTGCGGCCCCGTGCCGGTCGCGACGCGATGGCGCAACTGCAGGTTAGCCGGGTCGATGACGAGCAGCGCGTTGCCGTCACGGTCGAGCGCGAGCAGGCTCGCCGGCACGTCGGCCGCCTGCACACCGCTGCCTAGCAGCAGCCCGGCGAGGATCGCCAGCAACGACCTCATGGCGCCACCTTCACGGCAGCGACCGCGCCCGAGTGGTATAGGGTGTAGCCGATCGGCAGGCCGGTCACGAAGCCCAGTACGGCCGCCAGTACGCAGCCCGACATCAACGTCTTCTTGGTGAAACGCATTGCAGTGTCTCCGCTTGGGATGGCTGCAATCTGCACCGTCGCACTCGGCCGGGCGACGAGTTTGGGACGAGCCGTGCGTGCGCGGGGACGGCGCCTCAGTCCAGGCCGCCCAGCGCGCGGAACAGCGCGTCGCGGTAGGTGCGCGACAGCGTCAGCTCGGTCCCGTCGTGCAGGTACAGCGCGTGGTCGCCGTTGAACAGCGGCGCCAGCCGGGCGATGCGGTCGATGTTGACGATGCGCGAACGATGGATGCGCACGAAGCGCGCCGGGTCGAGGCGCCGCTCCATCTGCGTCAATGTCTCGCGGATCACGTGCGTGTCCTTGCCGGCGCGCACGCACAGATAATTGCCGGCGGCCTCGATCCATTCGATGTCGGCGACGCGCACCAGCAGCGTGCCCTCGCCGCTGCGCACGGCGAGCCGCTGCGGATAGCGCTCGCGCGCGTGCAGTGCGGCGAGCAGCGCATCGATCGGTGCGGCCTGGCCCGCCTCGTGCCGCCGGCGTACCCGCACCAGGGTCGTTTCCAGCCGCGCCGGCTCGACCGGCTTCAGCAGGTAATCGAGCGCATTCGCCTCGAACGCCTTCACCGCGTACTGGTCGTAGGCGGTGACGAACACGATGGCCGGGCGACAGTCGTCGGGCAACCCGGCGAGCACGCTGAAACCGTCCTGCTCCGGCATCTCGATATCGAGGAACACGAGATCCGGGCGCAGCCGCGCGATGGCATCGAGCGCGCCAGCGGCATCGGCGCTCTCGCCGATCACGTCGACACCGCCGACCTCGTCCAGCAGCCGGCGCAGCCGCTGTCGCGCCAGGGTCACGTCGTCGACGATCAAGGCTCGCAGTCGCGCGGTGACGGTCATGCAAACCTCAAGGGCAGCCCCACGCGCACGCGAAAGCCCGGCTCCAGCGGCAAGCAATCGAGCGCTGCCGCCTCGCCGTACAGCGCGGCGAGGCGGGCGCGTGTGTTCGACAAGCCGATGCCCTCGCGCCAAGCCCCCTGGGCGCCGGCGCCATCGTCCTCGACGTCGATCTGCAGCCGTCCGCCGCGCCCGGCCGCGGCGATGCGCAGCGTGCCGCCGGCGCGGTGCTTGGCCAAACCGTGGCGGATCGCGTTCTCGACCAGTGGCTGCAACAGCATGTTAGGCACGCGCGCGGCCAGCAGGGCGTCGGCCACGTCGATGGAAACGCGCAGGCGTTCGCCCATCAGCGCCTGCTGGATGTCGAGATAGGCGCGGGAGAAATCCAGTTCCTCGGCCAAGGTCAGCTCCTGCGCATCGCCGCTGACGAGCACACGGCGCAACAGCTCGGACAGACGCAGGATCAGGCGCTCGGCGAGCCGCGCGTCGCGATGCACCAGCTCGCTCAGCGCATTCAGCGTGTTGAACAGAAAGTGCGGGTGCAGCTGCGCGCGCAACGCAGCGAGCTGGGCCTGGGCGCGGGCGCGTTCACCGGCGCGAAAACGCGCGAGATAGGCCTGTGCATGGCCGACCGCGACGATGCCGAAATACAGCAGCACGTTGGTCGCCCCCAGGCCGGTCAGCAGGCTGAGGTAAAGACGCAGTACCGGGACCTGATCGGGCAAACCGGGCAGATGCAACGCGGTCATCAGCAGCACGTGCAGCAACGACAGCGCAACCGCCGCGGCCAGGTGCAACGCGAGTCCATGCCGCCAGCGCCCACGGCCGAGCGGAAGCCGTTCGGCCAGACGCAGCACCAGCGGCGTGAGCAGGGCCCAGAGCAAGAAGATCGCGAGATTGCTGCCGGCCACGATGGGCCACGGCGCCTGCTTCGACGCGGCGTTGATCAGCAGTGCCTGCGGCAGGAACAACAGCGAGACGGCGAACCAGACCGCGGTGACGAGCAGCGCGCGCCGCCAGGGCGCGCGCGCGGGGGGGATGGCAGCAACGGTTTCGTGCACGGGCGGTCCGGCTCAACCGGCGACCGCGGTCACCCAGTCGACGATCAGGGAAACGACCGCGTCATTGTACGGACCGGCCGGGCCCTGCCGACGGCTTTCGGCGAAATCCTTGGCACGACGGAACCAGTGATCGGCCTCGGGCACGACCCGGAATTCGGCACGCCCCGGCGTCACCCGGTTGACCGCCGCGGCGACGCCGCGATGATCGTCCTCGAACGAGACGAAGTCGCTGGCGCCGTACAGCGCGAGCACGCGCGTATCGAGCTTGGCCCATTCCGCCGGCAGCTGATGCCGCTGGATCTGCTGGAAATAGCGCACCGGTTTGCCGCTGAACAGCGCCTCGCCTTGCGGATATTCCGCCGCGAATTGCGGAAATTTCTCCCGCACCTGCGCCAGCGTCCAGTCGAGCACGTAGAGATGACTGGCCAACAGCTCGGTCTCGCGCGCCTTCGCCTCGATCATCGGCAGCGGCTGGCCTTCCAGTTCGAGCTGACGCCGGATGCTGTCCAGGTGGTAATGCATGAAGCTCTTGAAACCGGTGCCGTAGACGATCGCGCCGGCGACGTTCCGCCCGGCGATCAGGCTGGGCATCATGATGCCGCCCATGCTGTGGCCCAGCACGAACACCTGGTCAGGGGCGATGCGGCGTTCCTCGAGCAGCGCGTCCAGGCCGGCGCGGTAGCCGGCCAGCTCGGTTTCGTAATCGACCTCGCTGCACGGGCCGCCCTCGCTATCGCCGGTACCCGGCTTGTCGACGCGGAAGGTGGCGAAGCCCTGGCGCGACAGCGCCTCGATCAGCGGCCGATACATCGGCTGCTGCGCCGGTTCGTTGTCCACGGAGAAACAACCGAGGCCCTGCACGATCATCAGCGCCGGATATGGCCCTTTGCCCTGCTTGGGCAAGGTCAGCAGGCTACGCAGCCGGTGCCCCTGGCCTTGCACGACGCCATATTCGACGCGGTAGGCCTCGCCCTGCTCCGGCGGCGCCGGCATCGGCTGCACGTGCAGCCGGCGGGTCGTCCCCGCGTGCTCGACCTCGACCGGCACATCGGCACCCGCCTTCAGCGTCGCGGCGACCTCGAGGAACGCGGCCACGCTGCCGGTGGCGATACCGTTGAGGGACTTGAGGCGCTGCCCGGGCGCCAGACCCGCGCGCTCGGCCGCCGAACCGGGCGCCACCGCATGGACGACCGCGGCGGCATCGGGGGGGCCGGGCGGCAGCATCAGGCCGAGCACGCCACGGCGCGGCAATTCATCGGCGGCGCAGGCGGCATGCGCCGCGAGCAGTCCGCCAAGCAACAAGCCCAGTGCACGCATGAAATCCTCCTCGCTTGAGTCGACGCCACGCTAGCGATCGGCCGGTCGCCGCGGCAGCGCGTTGTGACGAGCCGTGGCCGAACCGGGACCGGCCGTGCCCGCTATGCGGGCTAAGGAAGGTCTGATCAAGTTGATTCCGCCCGTGGTTCGACACGCTCACCACGAACGGAATCAACGCGTTGCCGGTCGTCCTGAGCCTGTCGAAGGACGAACTTGGAATTGTTCAGACCTTCCCTAAGCCAAGCGCGGTGCCCGCTATCCGGCGGGTTGCGCGCCGAGCCCGTCGTGGCATCGGTCCGCGCTACGCCCGCGAAGCGATCTCAGAACGTCCACTCCAGCCGCAGCATCACGCTGCGCCGCTCGCGGGTGACGTCGTAGTAGATGTCGGGATCGTAGGTGGGATCGAAGTGCAGCCGGTCCCAGAGGTTGTGCACGATCAACTCGCTGGTTAGGGCGCCGCGCTGCCAGCGCACGGAAACGTCCTGGGTGACGTAGCCGCCCTTGTTGTCGCGGGCGCGGAACTCGGGGAACGCGGCGAAGCCGGGGTCGGTGTGGTAGGTGTTGGTGATGCTGCCATCGGCCGGGTCGTAACTCAGGCCGTCGTTGCGCCGGCCGACCCAGTTCAGCGCGGTGTAGAACTGCCAGTCGCCGCGCTGCGCGGTGACGCCGGCATTACCCAGACGCGTGGCGAGGTAGGGGATGTCGATGTCGCCATGCGGCGTCTCGTCGTGCGCGGTGAACAGGTTGGTGTGGTTGACGAACCAGGACACCCGCCAGTCGCGCAGCTCCCACGAGCCCTTCAGCTCCAGCTCGGCGCCGTCGATGCGGCGCGGAATCGGGCTGCTCTGCCACGGCCCCTCGGCGATCGTCACCGTGGTGTTCTCGAAGCGGTTGCTGAAGACGTCGGCGCGCAACTGCCAATGCTCGCCGAACTGCTGCAGCCATTCGGCCTCGTAGGTGCGGACGACTTCCGGATCGAGGAACGGATTGCCCGGCTGTTTGCCGTCCGAACGGCGCACATACAACTGGCGGATCGTCGGCGGGCGGAACGCCTCGCCGGCGAGCAATTTGAGCGCGCGACCTTCGCTGGGCAGATAGACGAAGGCGAGTCGCGGCGAGAGCTGATCGCCGAAACCGTCGAAGCGGTCCCAACGCAGGCCGGTGGTCAGCCCGTAGCGGCCGTCGGCAGAGCGCGCCTCGTTCTGCACGAAGACGGCATGGCTGCGCGTCGTTGCGCTGTTCTCGCCCGGCCCCTCGCCGTTCTGCGACAGCCACGAATTGATGAAATAGCGCCGCGCCGGGTCACGATGGCCGGGATTCCATTCCTCTTCGAGGCGCACCGCGCGGTTATGGTCGGCGCTGGCGCCGAAGATCCAGCGCAGCGTCGCGCTCTGCTGCCAGTCGGCCTGCCCTTCCCAGCCGTAGACGCGGCTGGTCTTCTTCTGCTCCTTGATCTGGCGTGGCGTGCCGTTCGCGTTCAATGCCAACGAATCGAAGCCCATTCGGCTGTCGTCGGCACTGAACCGCGTGGAGACGTTCCAGTCGCCCACCTGGCGCGCGTACTTCAGCGCGGCGAGGTAGTAGGTGTAGTAGCTGTCGCGCCGGGTCAGCACCGGATGCAGCGGATAGCGGTAATCGAGGTTGCCGGCAGTGAGGTCGAAGGCGAAGCCGCTGTCGAGATCGAGTCGCGCCTGCAGGGTCTGCGCCCGGCGTTCGGTGGCGTTGTCGGAGGGCCCGCCATTGCGCCCGCGCTCGGAGCGCCAGCCGTCGGTGTCGTAATAGCTGCCGGCCAGGCGTAGGCTGCCGGCGCCGAAATCGTGCCCGCCGCGCACGCTGGCCTGGCCGGTCGAACGGTTGCCGGCGCCGGCCTGCACCGCCCAGGGAGAGGCGCCGCGGCGCATGTGCACCGAGATCACGCCGGCATAGGCATTGCCGCCGTACAGCGCCGAGCCCGGCCCGCGGGTGATCTCGATCCGCTCGATATCCTGGATGTCGATTTCCTCGTCCGGCGACCAGTGCGCCGATGCCGCCTCGCGCCGCGGCACGCCGTCGATCAACAGCAGCACCCGCTCGTTCTCGGCATTGATCACGCCGCGGATCCATACCTGGCGGTGGCCGGAGAAGTCGTTCAACACCTGCACGCCGGGCACGCGCTTGAGCAGATCGGCCAGTGTGCGCGCACCGGAGGCCTGGATCTCTTCGCGTCCGATCACCGAGACGATGCCGGGGGCATCCAGCAACGTGCGCGGCGTCTTGCTGGCCACGTAGATGGTGATGTCCTGCAGCTCTTCGAGACTGAGGTCGAACAGCTCGGCAGCGCTCGGGCTGGCGGCAGCGACATCGGGCAGACCGATGCCGGCGAGCAGCAAGGATCGGAACAACGCGTTCGGCCTCATGGCGCTCACCCCCCGGCATGCGCTGCGCGGCCCGCCGAATGGCGCGAGCCGCGCATCGTAGTGAGACTGGCGACTGTCCCCCTGAGGTGACGCGTTGGTAGACGACGCCGCCAGGCCCGTCGTGGGGCAAAGAGTAATCCTGGCGGCGCCAATGCACACGCGGATCCGCGGACAGCGGCGCGGCGGATCACAAATTCGTCACGGCCGGTGCGTGAAGAAGGCGACGAGGACCACGTCATTGGCCAGCACGTCGAGGAATAAACCCTCGCCGCTGCGCGCCGCGCCGCCGAACCAGGTGCCGCCCATCCAGGCCTGCCCGGTCGCAGCGGTGAATCCGGCCGCGTTGCAGGCCTGGCTGGCCGCGGTGGCCGCCAGCCGCTGCAACGGGTAGCCGCCCTCGCCGAAGCCGGCGCTGTCCGCGCCGGTCGAGTTCCAGCGCAGCACGGCGCTGTCGCAACCGGTGAACTCGATACGCAGGCGGCCCCAGCGCTTGTGGCGGATCGCCGCCGGGTCGAAGCCCGCGCCGAACTTGGTGCCGGTACTGCTGTTGAGATCGACCTCGAGCACCCGCCCCTGCGGCTGGCCGGCGCCGGTCAGCCAGTACTGGCTGCCGATCTGGCTGAGATCGACCGTCGGCGGGCTGACCGACGGCGGCAGGTAGAGCAGGAAGGTCGCGCCCGACAGCCCGCCGCGACCGGGCGTGACCAGGGTGCCGAGCCGATTGCCGGTGGCCGGGTCGATCCGCTCGACGCTGTCGCCGCCCCAACCGGTGACCAGCAATTCGCCGTTCGGGCCGTAGTCCATGCCATTCGCGCCGAACTGGAAGCTGGCGAAGACTCGGTCGAAACGGCCATCGCGGTGGTAGCGCAGGATCTTCCCGGTGCCCTCGCTGCTGACCAGGATCCCGTTGCCGCCCGGTTCGAACAGGACGCCGCGGGTGCGCTGCAGACCGCCACTGCGCGCGGCGATGAACGGCTCGGTTCGCCCGGTGGCGGGGTCGAAGCGGGCGACGCTGTGGCTGTCGAAGCCCGGGATGTACAGCTTGCCGTCGGGGCCGAAGGTCAGGCCGTTGTCCAGCCCGGCCAGGCCGGCGCTGCCCGCGCCGACGACGACGCCCTTGCGTGCGCCGGTCCGGCCATCGAAACGCAGCACGCTGTTGCTCTTGTAGCCCCCGAGATAGATGTCGCCGTCGGGGCCGAATGCGATGCCGGTGATACCGGGGCTGTCCGGCACGGTGATGAAGTAATCGATGAACTCCAGCGTGTCGACGCGGAAGCGGGCGATCGCGTTCATGTCCTCGACGACGACGTACAACATCCCGTCGCGCACGCGCAGTGCCTGCGCGCCGGACAGCACGCTGCGCGGCGCCAGCTCGCGCTGGAAGGCACCGCTGCAGGCGTCGTAGACGTGCACGGTGGATTGATAGCCGCTGACCAGGACGCGGCCGCACTCGGCCGCCCACGTCGGCAGCGCGGTGACCAACAACAGCAGGAAAAACAACTGACGTACCATGCGGGTCCTCGTGTGGATGAAGGACCGGCAGGCTGCCGGTGGCGCGCGCCGGCCGTCCTGAATTCGACCTCCGTTTTTCCTCCGGTTTTTCTCCCCTGCCTGCAAGTAACTGATTTTCAGTGTTACCCGCTCACATCGACGACCTCCCGCAGCAGCGCCTGCATATCGGCGACTGGTGCCTGGATCCGCTGGCGCATGAGCTGGTGCGCGGCGACACCCGCCGCCGACTGCCCAAACGGCTGGTGCTCGTCCTGTGGGCACTGGCGCGCCAGCCGGGACAGACGGTGACCCGCGACGCGCTGCTGGCCGCCGCCTGGCAGCGCCAGGTGGTCGCCGACGAGGTGCTGTCGCGCTGCATTGCCGAGCTGCGCCAGGCGCTGGAGGACGACGCGCGCGCGCCGCGCTACATCGAGACCTTGCCGAAAACCGGTTACCGGCTGCTGGTGCCGGTCAGCCCGGTCACTGAACGGCCAAGCCCACCGCTGCCGGACACGGCGGCCACTGCGGACACGGCGGCGCCGCCCCCGACGAGTACGCCCGCCACGGACCCGCCAACGCGCTCGCCGGTCGTGGCGATGCGTCATCGCCCTTGGCTAGGCCGCGGCTTGGCCGCCGCCCTGATCCTCGGCTGTGCCGCGCTGGCATGGTGGCAAGGCCAGCGCTCGACGCCAGCGGCCGGGCTGTGGACGGCCACCGCCTTGGCGCGCGAGCAGCCGTTCCTCAGCGAGCCGGACTGGATCCGCCAGCCGCGCTATTCGCGCGACGGACGCTGGCTGGTCTACCTCAGCGAAGCGCGCGGCGGCGGGCAAACCCGCGTGTGGCTGGCACCGGCCGGCGGCGGCGCGGCGCAGCAATTGGACGTTGGCGCGGGCCGGCTGAGCGGCCCGCTGCTGTCGCCGGATGCCACCGAGCTGGCCGTCCTGGCGCGCCAGGACGGCCGCTGCGAGCTGCGCCTGCTGCGCCTGCCGGCCGGGCCGCTGCACCGCCTGGCCGAATGTGACCCGGTGCACGGCAGCGCACTGGAATGGACGAAGGATGGCCAACTCATCTATACCGCGCCGGCCGAACCCGGCCGGGGCAGCGGTCTGCGCCGGCTCGATCCGCGCCGCGGCAGCAGCGTCGTACTGACCCGGCCCAGCGCCGCCGACGTCGCCGATAGCCAACCCCGGCTGGCCGCCGACGGCCGTCTGGCCTTCCTGCGCGGACCGGCGCAGGGCCGCAGCGTCTGGCTGCTGGAAAACGACCAGGCCCGAGTGCTGCTCGATAGCGCGGATCGGATGCCCGACCTGGCCTGGACCCCGGATGCGCGGCAGCTGCTGATCGCGAGCAATGCCCCGGGCTACCCGGCGCTGCTCGCGCTGGACCCGGTGAACGCGACGACGACGCTGCTCGGCGGCCGCGGCGCCGCCACGCTGGATATCGCCCCGGATGGCCGACTGCTCTACGAACAGCGCCGCTACGACGCCAATCTGTGGCTGCACCGGCCGGGCATGCCGGCGCAGCCGCTGACCCGCTCGACCCGGTACGACGCCTTCCCCGCGCTGTCGCCCGATGGCCGGTGGCTGGCCTACGCCAGCAATCGCGACGGCGTGGGCTCGATCTGGCTGCTGGCGCTGGACAGCGGCCGCGAGCATCGGCTCGGCCTGCCGCCGACGCAGGTCTGGACCCGCCCGGTCTTCAGCGCCGATGGCCGCAGCCTGCTGCTGACCCGCTACGCGCCGAACCAGCGCACCGAGCTGGTCCGCTACGAGCTCGCCAGCGGCCGTCACGAAGTCATCGACCCACCCGGGGCTGCGGCACTCGGCGGCGTGGAGACGTTTGATGCCGGCCTCGTCTTTGGACGAGCTGCCGCCAGCGGACTGCAGCTGTGGCTGCAGCCGGCGCACGGACCGGCGCGGATGATCGACGGCGCGACGGCGGTCAGCGAGTTTCGCAGCGCCGGCCGCTGGCTGGCGTGGCAGAACCGCGGCGAGGCGGGCCTGCTGCTGCAGCCGCTGGATGGCAGCGCCGCCCCGCGCCGCATCCTCGACGAACTTGGCCCGCAGCAGCCCAGCCTGTGGACGCTGAGCGCCGACGCGGTGATCTATGCCGCACCCACGCCGGAGGGTGGCCAGGCGTTATGGCGCAGGCCCCTCACCGACGGCGCGGCCGAGCGCTGGCTGGATATCGGCGGCGGGCCGGTCGAAGCCGGTCTCGCCGTCGCCGCCGACGGCCGCTTCGCCGTGCTCACGCATATCGACCGCCTGGAAACCGACCTGCTGCGGGTGCCCGCGCCCTAGCCCAGCCCGGCCGTCGCGGATTCAGCCGCGCACGACTAGCCTGGCCCGAGCCCCGCGCTGCCCGAAGGAGCGTCGTCATGGCCTACACCCGCGAATACGCCGCCACCGCGCCGAGCCGAGAACAGCTCGATGCGATGCCCGGCCCGCTCGTGCTGGAGTTCGGCGCAGCGCATTGCGGGCATTGTCTGCGTGCGCAGCAGCCGATCGCCGCCGCGCTCGGCCATCACCCGGGCGTGCCGCATATCAAGATCGAAGACGGCCCTGGTCGGCCGCTGGGGCGCAGCTTCCGCGTGAAGCTGTGGCCGACGCTGGTCTTCCTGCGCAGCGGCCAGGAGATCGAGCGCGTGGTACGGCCGACGACGGTCGAGCCGATCGACCAGGCGCTGCAGCGGCTGGTGGGGGCCGACAGCTAGCGCAGCCAAGCGGTTCGCGACGCCCTGCGGCACGCGTATTGGTAGCGGATCACGTTCTAGCGCATACGGAATTGGTCGCGATCCGCGCTTGAGGCTGGCTTTTGAATACTGTATACAGTATTCATGATTCAGCCACGCAGACACCTCCGTAGCGACGTCACCACCGAAGTCCAGGCCCGCCTGTTGGCCGGGCAGCTGCCGGTGGGTCGCATCAACGAATCCGAACTCGCCGCCGAGCTCGGCATCAGCCGCACGCCGCTGCGCGAAGCGCTGCTGGTGATGGAACAACGTGGCATCGTCGAGTCGGCGATGGGGCGCGGCTTCCTGGTGCGGCCACTGACACTGGCCGAGGCCGAGGAGCTGTATCCGCTGCTCGCCGTGTTGGAGCCGATGGCCCTGCGCGCCGCTGGCCCGGCGCTGGCCGCCTGCGTACCGAAGCTGCGGCAGTTGCTGCGGCAGATGGCCGAGACCGACGATCCGGACCGTTTGGCCAGCCTCGGCCAGGACTGGGGCGAGTGCCTGCGCGAGACCTGCCCCAACCGCAAGCTGGCCACGATGCTGGCCGATCTGCATCGGCTGTCGGCGCGTTACGAGCGCGCCAACATCGCCCAGCTCGGCCGCGTCCCCGGACTCGAGCTCGCCCCGCTGCTCGCCCACCATGGCCGGATCGTCGATGCGATCGAGCACGGCGATTACGACCAAGCCGCCGAGCTGACCGGCGCGAGCTGGCGCGGCTGCCTGGCCGCGCTGCGTCTGCATCTCCCCCCCACGCCTGCCGAGCGCCCTTGATGTTGCGTGCCCTGCTGCTGAGCGCGGCGTTCGCCCTGCTGCCTTCGCTATGCCGCGCCGCGGCGATGCCCGCCGCCGAGGCCGAGCGCTTCATCGCCGATCTCGAGGTGCTGGCCGAAGCGCTGCCGTCGCGCCATGCCAATCTGTTCCACACGACGCCACGCGACACTTTCGAGGCCGAAGTCGCGACACTACGTGCCGCATTGCCGTCGATGAGCCGCGGCGAGGCGCTGATCGGCCTCGCCCGGATCGTCGGCCTCGCCCGCGACGGGCACAGCGCGCTGTTCCTGCTGCCGTTTCCCGGCATGGCGCCGATCGATGGCATCCGACAGCTGCCCGTACAGTTCTTCCTGTTTGCCGACGGCCTGCGCATCGTCGCGGTGGAGCGCTCGCAACAGCGGGCCCTCGGCGCCCGCGTGAGCGCGATCGGCGGTGTGCCGGTCGCCGAAGCGCTGCGCCGCGTCGGCGCGCTGGTGCCGCGTGACAACGCGATGGGCGAGGCCGAATACGGCGCCTGGTACCTGGCGCTGCCGGAAGTGCTCGACGCGCTCGGTCTCGCCCGCGGCGGCGCCTACGAGTTCGCGCTGGACGGCGTCGCCGAGCCGCTGCGCTTGGTGCCGATGGCCGTACCGCCGGATGCCCGCTGGGCCGACCGCCTGATCACCCTGCCCGGTCCGCGCGCGAACTGGGTCGGCGCCGGCGATGCTGCGGCCACGCCGCGCTGGCTGTCGCGCACGGCCGAGCCGTGGTGGTTCGAAATCCTGCCCGATGGCCATGTCTACGCGCAGATCAACCTGATGCGCGAACGACCGGATGCGCGCTTCGGCGATTTCGTCGAACGCCTGCTCAACGCCGTGCCACGCGAAGGCAATAGCAGGCTGATCCTCGACCTGCGCCTGAATCGCGGCGGCGATGGGGATCTGCGCTGGCCGCTGGTGCACGGTCTGATCCGCCACGATGCGGTCAATCGGCCCGGCCGTCTGTTCGTGCTGACCGGCCGACGCACGTTCTCCGCCGCGCAGATGCTTGCCAACGCGTTGGAGCAGCACACCGCGGCGGTATTCGTTGGCGAGCCGACCGGCTCCAGCCCGAACCATTACGGCGAACTCGGCCAGCTGGCGCTGCCGAACACCGGCCTGACGGTGTTCTACTCGATGCTGTATTGGCAGCACAGTCCGCTCGACGCCCGAGTCTGGATCCCGCCGCATGTCGCGGTACAGCCGAGCTACGCCGATCTCGCGGCCGGCCGCGATCCGGTGCTGCAGGCGGCGCTGGCGTTCACGCCGCCGCCGAACGTGGCCGAGCTGATGCGCGAACACCTCGAGCGCGGCGATGCGGCCGGCGCGATTACCGCGTTCCGCGCGGTCGAGGCGCGCCACCGCAACCCCTGGCGCAATTTGTTCGAGCGTGAATTGAACACACTCGGCTACGAGCTGCTCGACGCCAAGCGCGCGAACGACGCCGTCGCCGTGCTGCGCGTCGCCGCGGAGCTGTATCCGGACTCGTACAACGCCTGGGACAGCCTCGGCGAGGCCTGGCTCGCCGCCGGCGTGCGCCACCGGGCCGCGTTCTGCTACGCCCGCGCGGTGCGACTCAAGCCCGATTACCAATGGGGCAAGGACGCCCTGCAGCGCATTCTGGAAACGCGCTGACCCGCCTTACCCTCGGTTCCACCGGAGCGCCCAATGACCCCAACCTTACGTTCGATCGCCGGCATCGCCCTGGCCGCGCTGTGCTTTGCCGTGCCCGGCCATGCCGGCGAATTCGTCTATCAGGCCGAGCGTGCGCTCGCGCCGGGCACCTGGCTGCATTTCACCAAGTCCAACCGTGACGGCTCGCGGCCCTGGCAGATCGAGCTGTTCGTCGCCTCGCCCACGCGCATCAACGTGGTGAAATGGGCGGAAGGCGCCAGCGACTTCGTCGAGGTGAACGCCGACATCGACCTTGCCCGCGCGATGCCGGTCAACATCCAGCAATGGAATACCGCCGGCGGCCGCCGCGAGCCGCGCCTGGCCATGAACTACACGCAGCAGACCCTGCAGGTGAAACTGGCGAACGGCCAACAGGTGCAGGTGCCGCATGCCGAAGCCGCGCCGTTGCAGTTCTGGGGCTTCGATCTGATGGGCGTGGCCTTCATGCTGCCGCATCTCACCCAACCAGAAACCGGTTTCGCGATCGAGTTCGTCGACCCGAACAAGCGCGGCAGCGAGGGCCAACCGTTCGGTCAGGGGCTGACGCGGTTCGAACCGATCGGCGAGGAAACGATCGACGGCGTCGTCTGCCGCAAGTACCGGATCAGCGGGCCGCTATTCGGCGACAAAGAGGGCTTTCTGTGGGTCGATCGCAGCAGCGGCCGCATCGAGCGCGCCGAGCACGCCGATCCAACCAGCACCGACTGGACCGACTGGAAGCTCGACTTCACCGGCGTCGAGCAGGCCGATGCGCTGGCGTTCGAGGCGTTCAAGCTGAAATTGGCAGACGCACAGACGCGCGGTGGTGGCGCATCGCTGGCGGCGACGATGCGCGAGACGTTCCAGCAACGCGGCATCGACGCGGTGCTGGCCGGCATCGACGGCTGGCAGGCGGCGAGCCTGAAGGGCCTGGAGAATGACCTCAACACGCTCGGCTACACCCTGCTCGGTGAGCAGCGCACGGCCGATGCGGTGAAGCTGTTCGAGGCGGTGACGCGACGCTTCCCGGACTCGGCGAACGCCTGGGACAGCCTGGGTGAAGCCCAGCTCGCCGCCGGCGACCGCAAGGCGTCGCTGGCCAGCTACCGCCGCTCGCTCAAACTCGATCCGAGCAACGACCACGCCCGCGAGCAGATCGCCGCGCTCGAGCGCGACCGGTGAGCCGCACGCCCGGAAGTTCGATGCGGTCGAGCGCTGCGTTCTCGATAGCGAATTCGGAGCGGCTGCAGAAGCGGCGCGCTGACCGGCGCGCTTGAGCCTGACCCGCTCGACTCGCGGCCCCGTGCGTCGCTGCCGAGCAACGCCGATCGGCGACCGGACGGATGCCGACCGGGTCGCTCGACGTCCCGGTCAATCGCCGCCGCTGAGCGGTCCGATCCGGTAGTTGTAGCGCCGCTGCAACTCCGCGAGCCAGGCCTGCTCGGCGGCGAGGAACGCATTGAATGCATCGATCAAGGCCGGGTACTTGATCGTCGATAGCGCGTAGGTGTCCTGCGTGTGCGGAAGCGTGTCGTCGAACACCAGCGCCCCGGACTGTTTCACTTCGTCGAGATAGTGGTTGGCGACGGCGATGTTGAAATACACGCCGTCGACACGGCCGAGCTGCAGCATGGTCACGAGATTCTGCAGCGAATTGGCCTCGCGCAGGCTGACCTGCCCGCTATCGACCAAGCCGAGATAGTCCCAAGCGGTGAAACCGCGCACCGTGCCCAGCGTCTTCAACTGGCCGATCCCCTGGCCACGGCGCGCCGGCAGCACCATCACACCGTCGACATACGGGAACACCGGCTGGCTGTAGACGATGCGCTTGCCCGCCTTGAGCGATTGCTGCCAATTGGCGTTGTCGGGAAATTTGAAGTCGACCAGCTCGTCGATGAAATAGCGGGTCAGGCGCGCGACCGGCAGCGGCTCGTAGCGAAACACGATGCCCTGCTGCGCCGCGAAGCGGTCGAGCACCTCGCGGCCGATGCCGGCGTATTCGCCGTCGCGGACCGAATACGCCGGGTAGTACTGCAGATCCTCGACGCCGACCGTGTACGTGCGCGGCTCGGCGGCCGTCGCCAGCGCCACCCCGAATAGCCATAGACCGATCAACGCCCGCATCGCTGCTCCCCTCGACGGCCATCGCGCGGTGCGACGGCAGCGCGCCCTGGCGAATACGCACTCTGCACCCGCCTGCCGGTGCCGTCCAGAGGCGGTCGAGGTCGGTACATTTACGCCTCTCCCGCAAGGAACGCTGGCATGCCTGCAACCCCGACCGCCCTGCTGCTCGGCCTGACATTGACGCTCCCGACGGCGAGCGACCCACAGGCCTGGCTGCCGCCGGCACCGGCCTGGTCCGGTGATAGCGAAAAGCTGATCGCCGCCGCGGACGATCCCTGGCAGACGCCGGCCGAGCGCATGGCGCTCGAAGACACCCCCGACTACGCGGAAACCCTCGCCTATCTGCGCCGGCTGGCTGCGGCCTCGCCGCTGATCCACCTGCAGACGTTCGGCAAGACCGCGCAAGGTCGCGAGCTGGTTGTGGTCATTGCCAGTCGCGAAAAAACGATCACGCCGGAAGCGCTGCGCGCCAGCGGGAAACCCGTGCTGCTCGCGCAGGCCGGCATCCACGCCGGCGAGATCGATGGCAAGGACGCCGGCCTGATGCTGCTGCGCGATATCGCATTGCGCGACCAGACCGCCCTGCTCGATCACGCCCATCTGCTGTTCGTGCCGGTGTTCAACGCCGACGGCCACGAGCGCCGTTCGCCATGGAACCGGCCGAACCAGCGCGGCCCGCGCCATATGGGTTGGCGCACGACGGCGCAGAATCTCAATCTCAACCGTGACTACGTGAAGGCCGACGCGCCGGAGATGCGCGCGATGCTGGAACTGTATTCGCGCTGGCAGCCGGACCTCGTGCTCGACATCCACGTCACCGACGGCATCGACTACCAGTACGACATCACCTTCGGCTACAACGGCTGGGACGGTGGCTTCGCCTATTCGCCACGAATCGCGCGCTGGCTCGAACAGCATTTCCGTGGCGAGGTAGCGCACGCGCTGAGCGAGGCCGGGCACATCCCGGGCGGTCTCGTGTTCGCGCTGAACAACCGCGATCTGAACGAAGGCCTGGACGATGGCGCGCATCCGCCGCGCTTCTCCGTCGGCTACGGCGATCTGCGCCGGACGCCGACCGTGCTGGTCGAGAACCACTCGCTGAAGCCCTACCGGCAGCGCGTGCTCGGCACCTATGTGCTGCTGCAGGCGGCGCTGCAGAGCCTCGGCAAGCACGCGGCGGCACTGCAAACGGCGATCCGCGAGGATCAGGCGGCGCGGCCGGCGACGCTGCCGATGAATTGGGGCAATGCCGGCGCGACCAGCCGGCTGGATTACTTCGCCGGCATCGCCTACGAGGAATACGAATCCCCGGCATCGGGCACCAAGGAAGTGCGCTGGACCGGCCAGCCCGCCAAATACCCTAACCTGCCGGTGCGCCGTGACCGCGCCGCGGCCATTTTGCAGCGGCCGAAAGCGTACTGGGTGCCGGTCAGCAAGCCGGACGTGATCGAACGCCTGCGGCTGCACGGCATCCGCATGCAGACGCTGACCGAACCGCGCACGCTGACGTTGCAGATGTACCGGCTGGTCGATCCGAAGCCCTCAGCCCTGCCGTTCGAGGGCCGCCACACAGTGACGACGAAAGTCCGGACCGAGACCCGCGAAGAAACCTTCCCCGCCGGCTCGGTCCGCATCGACACCGACCAGCCGCTCGGCGACCTCGCCGTGGTGATGCTCGAGCCGGAAAGCGACGATTCGCTGCTGGCCTGGGGGTTCTTCCCGGAGATCCTGCAGCGCACCGAATACATCGAAGGCTATGTCGCGGCGCCGATGGCCGAGGCGATGCTGCGCGAGGACCCGAAGCTGCGCGCCGAGTTCGAAGCCAAGCTGGCCGCGGAGCCCGAATTCGCCGCCGACCCGCAGGCGCGCCTCGCCTGGTTCTATGCGCGCAGTCAGTTCCATGACGCGCGTTATCTGCTATATCCGGTGGGCCGCGAACCCTGAGCGTACGCCTCATGGACGAAGCCCCCGCCCCTCGCCACCTACGCCTCGGCCTGCGCGGCAAGTCGCTGCTCGCGCTCGGCCTGGTCTGTCTGGTGGCGCTGGCGGCGGCGGCGCTGATCGGCCAGCGCCTGATCGACGCGATCCGCGATCATTTCGGCCAGGCCTATACGCGCAACCTGACCCTGCTCAATCGCGAGCGCATCCTCGCCCCGATCTCGCGCGAGCTGGCGTTGTCGCTGCGCCTGGCCGATTCCGACGCCGTGCGTGCCTGGCTGCACGACGAAGACGACGCGGACAAGCGCGCGCGCATGCTGCGCGAAGCCGAAAGCTTTCGCGCCACGTTCCGCGATCAGGCCTATTTCGTCATCAGCCGCGCCAGCGGCCATTACTACTTCAACGACAAGCACACCGCGTTCAGCGCCGAGCCGCGCTACACGCTGCGCGAGAACGACCCGGATGATTCCTGGTTCTACGCCAGCATGCGCGAGACCGCGGTCTACAACCTCAACGTCAATCGCGATACCAAGCTGGATGTCACGCGGATCTGGATCAACGCGGTGATCCGCGACGGCGAGGCCAAACTCGGCCTGGCCGGCGCGTCGCTCGATCTGTCCGGCTTCCTGCGCGAGTTCATCCTCAGCGGCAGTCCGGGCGTGACGCCGTTGGTGTTCGACGACGACGGCGCGATCCAGGCGCATCCGGATCCCGCGCGCATCGCGCTCAACTCGGTCGGCCGCGAGGCCAGCGCCGCGCAGAGCGTTTTCGCCTTGATCGACGCCGATGCCCATGCCGCGCTGCGCGAAGCGATGGCGGCGAGCCGTGCCGATCCCGAGCACGCGGTGCTGGTTGCGGTCAACGCCGGGCTGCGCCCGCAATGGCTGGCGCTGAGCTATCTGCCGGAGCTGCACTGGCACGTCGCCAGCCTCGTCGATCCGCGCACGACCGAGATCCTCGACGTCGACTGGCTGACGCGCATGACCGCCGCAGCCGGGGTCGTGCTGCTGCTGCTCCTGGCCGGCTTCGGCTACAGCGTCGAGCGCCTGGTGCTGCGTCCGCTGCGTGCGCTGCAGCGCTCCGCCGATGCGATGGCCGCGGGCGAGTACAACGTCAGCCTGCCGCCGCAGCGCTTCGACGAGATCGGCCAGTTGACCCAGGCATTCGCGGTGATGGCCGAGCGCGTGCGCCGCCATACCGGTGAACTCGAGGGCAAGGTTCAGGAGCGCACCGCGGCGCTGGAGGCGGCGAACGAGAAGATGCGCGCGGCGCACAAGCAGATCGACGATTCGATCCGCTACGCCAGTCTGATCCAGCGCGCCACGCTGCCCGAGCGCGACCTGCAGGAAGTGCTGGATCAGCGCCATTTCGTCTGGTGGCGACCGCGCGACGTCGTCGGCGGCGACTTCTACATCTTTCACCGCGACGGCGACAACTTCCTGCTCGGCGTGATGGATTGCGCCGGTCACGGCGTGCCCGGCGCGCTGATGACGATGCTGGCGCGCTCGGCGATCGACCAAGCCATCGCCCAGCTCGGTCCGCGCGATCCGGCGGCGCTGCTGACCCTGGCCGATGCCAGCTTCCGCCATCTGCTCGCCGAGGCGCAGTTCTCCCGCGCGATCGCCACCAATACCGACGCCGCGCTGATTTACGTGGACCGCGGCGCCGGCCAGCTGCGGTTCGCCGGTGCCGCGATCGGCCTGTTCTGCGCGACCGCCGCCGGCGTGGAGCGGGTGCAGGGCTCGCGCCGCGCGCTCGGCCATCGGCGCGGCCCGGACTACCGCAATCACGTGCTGGAACTGCGCGAAGGGATGACCTATTGCCTGGTCACCGACGGCTTGCTCGACCAGGCCGGCGGCGAACATGGCTTCGGCTTCGGCGTCGAGCGGCTATGCCGATTGCTGCAGGCGCACGCGCACGAACCGCTGGCGGCGCTGGCGCAGGCGCTGCAGGCGACGCTCAGCGCCTACCAGGGCGATCACCCGCAGCGCGACGACATCACGGTACTATCGTTCCGGCTGTAGCAGGCCGGCGCCCCTCGGAGAGCCCATGCAATCGCCAGACCTGAACTCCCTGCGCGAATTTTGCAATGCCCGGCGCATCATGCTGTGCTTCAACGGGCCGATCTCGCGCTCGCTGATCGAGGAGATCGGCAACGCGCTGCGCAACTATCTCGAGGCCGATCGGGTGCAGCCCGGCGCGGCGATGGACGTGTTCGGCATCTACATCGAGATGACGCAGAACATCCGCCATTACGCCACGCGCATGAACTACGGCGAGGCGGAGGCGGCAGCCACCGTGGTGATCGCCCGCGACGAGACCGGGCGGCATGTGGTCTCCGCGGGCAATCTGGTCGAGGTCGACGATGGTCGCGCGCTGGTCACGCGCATCGAGCAGCTCGCCGCATTGGACAAGGCCGCGCTGAAGCAGCTGTACAAGGAACAGCTGCGCCGCCCGCGCGACACCGGCCAATCCAGCGGCGCCGGCCTTGGCCTGATCGACATCGCCCGCAAGGCCAGCGCGCCGCTGGCCGCCACGGCCCTGGAACGCCCGGACGGCCGCAGTTTCTTCAGCCTGACCGCACTCGTATGAGCCGCGCGATCGAAATGAACGACATCAATATCCCCGGTACGCAGTCGATTCCGAGCATCCGCGCCGACTACGCGGCCGGCCTGCTGCGCATGGCCGGCGATTCATACCCGGAAAACTCCTTCGAGCTGTTCGGCCCGGTCATCGAATGGGTCGAGCACTATCTCGAAGCGGAGACGCGCCCGCTACACCTGGACCTCGCCCTGCTCTATCTGAACACCAGCAGCATCCGCGCGATGATGGACATCTTCGATCTGCTGCAGGCGGCGCACGACAACGGCCGTCCGGTATCGGTGCTGTGGCGCTACGACCGCCGCAACGAGCGGGTGCGCGAGCTGGCCGAGGAATTCGCCGAGGACTGCAGCTTCCCGTTCGAGATCTCGCCCACCGCGATCGACCACGAACGCTCGTGAACGGCCCGCGCCGCGAACTGGATGCCGATGTCGAACGCGCGCTGGCCGACCCCGCGCAGCAGGACAACCCGCTGCGACCACTGCTGGCCGAGCTGTGGGACGCGTACCGCTCGCACGTCCAGCGCATGGATCGGGTGACGCGGCTGTCCGATCAGTTCCAGGCCATCGCCCGCGGCGAACATCTGTCGCATAGCCAGCAGTTCGAGAAGCAGCTGCGGCAGCTGGCGAAGATCACCCGCATCTCCGATCGCTATCAGGCGATGCTGCACGAGCTCAACCTGGCGTTGAGCCACGCGTCGACGCACGACGTGCTTACCGGCCTCGCCAACCGCCGGCTGATCTCCGAGCGGCTGCGCGAGGAGTCCGAACGCTGCGACCGCCACGGCAACCGCTACTGCATCGCGCTGATCGACATCGACCGCTTCAAGCAGGTCAACGACGTCCATGGTCACGACGTCGGCGACCGCGTGCTGATCGGCGTCGCCCGGGCGCTGGAATCGGCGCTGCGCGAATACGACCTGTGCGGCCGCTGGGGCGGCGAGGAATTCCTCGTGCTGCTGCCCGACACGAAGCTCGACCATGCGCTCGCCGCCGCCGAGCGCATCCGCGACGCGGTGCATGCGCTGCACTTCGACGATCTCGACCCGCCGCTGCAACTCTCGGTCAGTGTCGGCATCGGTGAGTACCACCCTGGCGAAGGCGCCGACGCCTGCCTGAAGCGCGCCGACCATGCGCTGCTGGAAGCCAAGCGCGAGGGGCGGGATCGCGCGCTGGTGGGCTGAGCCCGGCCTACGCCAGTTCCGCGCCGGCAGGGCCATCCGGATTCACGTGGCTCGGGTCGCCAGGCCGGCGGCGGTCGCTTCCCAGATGGCTACGTCATTGCGCCCGCCCGCAGCCACGTTGCCCGCGTAAACCAACCGGCCCGCCGCCGGTCTTTGCTATCAGGCCCGCGCAAGGAGAGCGCCATGAAGCTGACGGCAGGGTTTCGCCTGGGACGGATCTTCGGGATCGAGCTGATCCTGGCCTGGAGCCTGCTGCTCGCCTTCGCGCTGATCGCCGGCAGCCTCGCCAGCATCGTGTTCCCGCGCTGGCATCCGGACTGGTCGGCCGGGCTGATCTGGGCGACGTCCTCGATCGCGGCCGCGCTGTTTCTCGCCTCGATCCTGCTGCACGAGCTGGCCCACGCCGTCACCGGACGCTGGTTCGGCACACCGGTCCGGCGCATCACGCTGTTCCTGTTCGGCGGCATGGCGCAACTCGATCATGAACCGCGCACCTGGCAAGCCGAGCTGTCGATCGCCGCGGCCGGACCGGCCTGCAGCCTCGCGCTCGGCTTGCTGTGCCTGTATGCCGCCGAATGGATCGGTGGCCCGTTCGTCGGCGATCCGGCACAGCCGCAGGCGATCCTCGCGGCGATGGGCCCGGCCACCAGCCTGCTGCTCTGGCTCGGCTCGATCAACATCATCCTGGCGATCTTCAACCTCGTCCCGGCATTTCCGCTGGACGGCGGGCGCATCCTGCGCGCGCTGATGTGGGGCGCCAGCGGCGACCTGCTGCAGGCCACCCGCTGGGCCGCGCTGTCCGGACAAGCCTTCGGCTGGGTGCTGGCCGGCGCCGGCTTCCTGATGCTGCTGGGCACGCAGCTACCGTATCTGGGCGGCGGCCTGATCGGCGGTCTGTGGCTGATGCTGATCGGCTGGTTCCTGCATCAGGCCGCGCAGGTCGGCACCCGGCAGTTGCTGGTCCGCCATTCGCTGCAGCAGGTGCCGGTCGCCGAACTGATGCGCACCGACCTGATCCGGGTCGATCCTCACCTGCAGATCAAGCAGCTGTTCGACCACGGGCCGGCCCCCGCCGCGGTCGCGGTCGAGGACCACGGCCGCTTCGTCGGCCTGGTCAGCGGCGAGGATCTGAGCGCCCACCCGGCACCGCCGGACACCGCGGTCGAGGACATCATGACGCCCAGCGAACGCCTGCCCGCCGTCACCCCGCAGCAGGAAGCCTTCGGCGCGCTGCAGCAGATGAACGGCCGCGGCCTCAGCCAGCTGCCGGTCGTCGACGGCGACCGTCTGGTGGGCCTGCTGCAGCGCGAGGATGTGCTGCAGTGGCTGCTGCTGCGGCTGCGGCAGGCGCGGGCGGCGTAGGGCGGGTCCTGAGCCGCCGTGATCGAGCCGCGCAGTGCCCTATGGATCGACCTGCCGCGACTCGCGCAGCGCGGCCGGCAGGTAGCGCTGGGGCAGGCTGGTTTCGCTGCGCCAGCGCCCGCTGGCCTCGCGTACCAGCAGCACATGGTGCTTCCCGGGCGGCGAGCCGGCGCCGAGGTCGCGGAAGTGCACCTGGATCGCACAGTCGGCGCTGTCCTCGAGCGCGCCGACGTCGATCCGCTCCACCTGCGGGCCGGCGTAGGCCGCGGCGGGCTTGACGTCGCCCACGCCATTGCTGGGGCAGGGCCGACCGTCATGCACGGCTGCCTCGATGGCGGCACGTAGCGGCGCGGCCTCGGCCAGCGCGGCACTGACCTTCGCGCGCAGCGTGTAGTCCGCATACGCCGGAATCGCGATCGCCGCGAGAATGCCGATGAAGGCGAGACCGCCGACGAGAACGACCAGGCCGATGACCAGCCATGCCGCGCTGCTGCTGCGCGCCGGCGCGATTACCCGTGGCCGTGCGTCGTGCGCGCCTGACGGCAACGGCGGCGGCGATTGCAGGCCGAGGCCGAGATCGGCCGCATGCCGGCGCAACGGCTGCCACTCGGGTAGGCCGTCGCGCCAGACCAGGGTCTCGGCATCGAGACTGCCCTGCTTCACGGCCTGCTGCAGGAAGATCGCATCGACCGGACCCTGCTGCTGGCCGCTGCGGTCGGCGTAGTACCAGATCTTGCTCATCGCTCGTTTGCTCCGTGGATCGCTCGCCATCACGATGGCGAAGTCAGGACTCGGGGCGTCGGCACGCTCGCACCGGCCTACAACCGGCCGGCGCGCTTGATCGCGAGGTAGTGCTGCACCAGCGCCGACGGCAGCTCATGGCAGGTCACGTCGAGCACATCGACCCCGGTCAGCCGCAATGCATCGATCGCGCGCTGGCGTGATTCGAGGTATTGCGCCGTCGCGGCGCGACGCAGGGCATCTTCGAGCTGATATACCGGCAGCTGGATCGCCCGGTCCAGCACCAGTTCGCGCAAGCTGGCAACACAGACCAGATGGCGCTTCTGCAACTGGCGCGCGGCCAACGCCAGCTCGTCGATGTCCTCGTCGCGCACATTGCTGAGCAGGAGCACCAGCGCGCGCCGCGGCTGGCGCAGCGCGAGCTGGGTGGCCGCTTCGAGATAGTCGGTGGCGAGCGGTTCGGCCTTGAGATCGAACACGCCGTCGAGCAGGCGATCGACCACCGGCATGCCGCGCTGCGGCGGCAGGAAACGTGGCCGCGAACCGAGCGCGAGCAGCCCGACCGCATCGCCCTGGCGCAGCGCGATGTAGGCGACCATCAGCGCCGCGTTCAACGCATGGTCGAAATGCACGAGACCGGCATCCTGCGCCAGCATGCGCCGGCCGCAGTCGAGTACCAGAATCACCTGCTGGCTGCGCTCATTCTGGTATTCGCGCGAAATCAACCGGCGCGCACGCTGGCTCGCCTTCCAGTCGATCTGGCGCAGCGAATCGCCGTCGCGATACTCGCGCAGCTGCTGGAACTCGGTGCCTTCGCCGCGCCGGCGCTGCACGTGCGCACCGATCACTCGCGAGGCCTGCTCGGCGCCGACCAGGGCCAGTGCGGCGAGCGGGGCGAAGTTCGGGAACACGCGCACGCGCTGCGGCTCGCCAAGCTGGCGCTGCTGCCGCCAAAGCCGCAGCGGCGAGACCAGCCGTACCGCGCAACCGGCGAATTCGAAGCTGCCGCGCTCGGCCGGCGTGAGCCGATAGACGAGTTCGACTTCGCGGCCGGCCGGCAGCGCGAATGTCTGTGGCAACGCCTGCACCGGCCAATCGCCCGGATGCAGGTCGTGCACATCGACCACCAGCGGCCAGCGCCCGCCATTGCGCAAGCGTAACTCGACGTCGCGCTCGACGCCGACCGGCAGCACCGGCGGCAGCTCGCGATTGAACTCCGGGTTAGGCAGGCGACGCAGGGCCAGCGCGTCGCACAGCGCGACGGCGGCGATGCCGGCCGCGGCGAACCACCAAGCAGCCTGCGGCAACAGCCCGGCGACGACGCCGGCACCGAGCATGGCGCAGGCGATCAGCAGCAACCAGAGTCCGCGGGCAGGAATCAACCTCGAGTTCTCCGCTCGGATGAACGGCGACTCACTGCCGTGGTGCCGGAATCTTCAGCAGCAGCGCATCGAGCACCTCGTCGATGCGCCGTCCTTCGATCTGCATTTCGGGCGTCAGCGCCAGACGATGTCGCAGCGCCGGCTTGGCGACCGCGCGCACGTCGTCCGGGGTGACGAAGTCGCGGTCCTGCAGTACGGCATGTCCGCGCGCAGCGCGCACCAAAGCCAGACTGCCGCGCGGCCCGGCGCCCATCGCGATGCCATGCCATTCGCGGGTGGCACGGGCGATCCTCACCACGTAGTCGAGCACCACCGGGTCGACCATGATCTGGGCCGTGCCGCGCTGCATCGCGACGACTTCGTCCGGCGTGACCGCGGCACGCACGCGGGACAGGTCGAACTCGCCCGTGGTGCGACCATGACTGACCGCACCGACGATCCTCACCTCGTCATCAAACGCCGGATAGCCCATCTGGATCTTCAGCAGGAAGCGGTCGAGCTGCGCCTCGGGCAGCGGATAGGTGCCCTCCTGCTCGATCGGATTCTGCGTCGCCAATGTCATGAACAATCCCGGCAGCGGGAAGCTGCGCGCCTCGATCGTCACCTGCTGCTCCTGCATCACTTCGAGCAGCGCCGCCTGGGTCTTGGCCGGAGCCCGATTGATCTCGTCGGCGAGCAGCAGGTTGGCGAACACCGGGCCGCGGCGGATCTTGAAGCTCTCGGTCTTCGGGTCGTAGAACGCATGACCGGTGACGTCGCTGGGCATCAGATCCGGCGTGAACTGGATGCGCGAGAACGTGCCCTGCATCGCCGCCGCCAGCGCGCGCACCAGCAAGGTCTTGCCCAAGCCGGGCACGCCTTCGAGCAGCACGTGGCCGCCGCTGATCAACGCGATCAACAGCTGGTCGAGCACCTCCTCCTGGCCGTAGAACGCGTGCGCGACCTGGGCGCGGATGGCAGCCAGGCGCTCGCTCAGAGCGGTACCGGTCAGGGCTTCGCTGACAACTGAATTCATGGTTGGGCTCGCAAACGGTTGAGGTTTTGGACCGCGGCGAGAAACTGCTCGGGGCGGTCCAGGGCTGCGGGAAACAGCGCGGCACGGACGAGGGCGGGATCGCGCTGCCAGGCCTGCGCCAGGCCGCGCACGAGATCCTCGCCATCGAGTGCGGCCAACGCCGGATGCTCGCGCTGCAATCGGGCGAGAAGGCCGCGGCGCAAGGTCTGGTACAACGCCCGCCCCTGGCCGCGGCGCAGCGCGAACTCGGCGCTGGCGTCGATATGTTCGAGCAAGGCGCGGCGGCGCGACGGCGGCAGCGGCTGCATCGGCCCGAAGCGCTGGCTGCGGGCCCACAGCCAGGCGAGCAGGGCCAGCAGCAGCGGCAGCAGCACCGGCCAGCCCTGCCGCACCAACAGCACGTGCAGCGGCGGCATGTCGACCGCGTAGATCAAATGCACTTTGCCGTCGCCAAGCAGCGGGCCGAGCAGTTGCCAGGCGAGCGCCGCATGGCCGTCGCGACGCAACGCGCGGCCGCTGAGGAAGCCCAGACTGCTGGTCAGCGTCCAACTGCCGTCGCCATGCGTGGCGCGCGCCAGTGCGTAACCGTGCGCGTCATCACCCCAGGCCCAGACCCATGCCGGCGTCCGTTCGTTCTCCGGGATCGCGCGGTAGCGCCCGCACAGCCGTGCCGGCTGCGCATCGGCCGCGCTTCGATAGCGCAGGCATTCGCTGCTCTCCTTGAGCGTGAGACCGAGCCTGGTCAGCAACAGACCGGGCCGTTCGCTGTCGCTGCGCGGCAGCGCGAACAGCAGGTCGCCGCCGCCGGCGACCCAGGCCAGCAACTGATCGACCTCGCGCTCGCTCAGCGTGCGCACGTCGCTGCCCAGCACCACGACGTCGGCGGGCGCCAGGTCCATCGCCGCGAGGTTGAGGCTGGGCCGCGACCTGACATCGACATCCATCGCCCGCAGCGTCTGCTGCAGCGCGTACAGCGGGTTGTAGCGGGCTTCGCCGCGCGGCGGCAGGTCCACCGTTTCCGTGACGCGCTCGAACGTGTGGAACCACCACCACAGCAGCGCGGCGCCGAGCAGCAGCGCACCGAGGCCGATCCAGTAGCCACGGCTCATGGCCGCGCCTCGGCCTGCCCCCGCCAATGACTCAGCAGGGTGTGAAGGTCGTCGCCGCTCGGCAGGCGCTCGGCATACGCGGCCGCCTGCCAGTGACGGACGATGCGCGCGAACAGCGTGACGAAGCCCTCATCGGTCAGGCGACGCGCCAGACGCAGGCAGTCGGCTTCGGTCGCGCCGGGCGGCAGCGGCGTTCCCAACCTGTCGCTCAACCGCGCGACGGCGCCGCGATAGAGCAGCGCCAGCGCGGCGCGCGGCTGACCGGCCTGCCATAGGGCTTCGACGGCCGTCGCGACGTCATCGGGCAGAGACTCGGCCGCGGCCAGCAGACGCGCCGTGCGCAACGACGCGGCAGCGGCAGCGGGCCGCCGGATGGCCAAGAACCAATCGAACCATCGCCGGTGATGCACCAGCAACAGCAGCGCCCCGATCGCCAACGCGATCCAAAGCGCATGCTCGATGACGAAGCCGATCACGCCGGCCACGGTCTGCAGCCACGGCGGCAACGAGGCGTCACGCGCGGCCGTGTCCACCGGCCGGCGGCGCTGCCAGCGGGTTACGGTGTCCTGCGGTGCCAGTTGCGGATCGGCCAACGCCTTTCGCAGCGCCGGCTGGAAGCGCGCATCGGCGGGCAGGTAGTGCTCGCCCATGCGCTCTTCCAGCGTCGGCACGGGCACGGCTGCCGGCGCTTCGACCTCTTGCGCCAGCGCCGGTGCGCCGAGCAGCGAAAGCCCTAACCATAAACTCGTTGCCGTGGCCGCCAACCGGCGTGCCAGGCGGCGAAACGCCAGCTCGATGTCCCAGGCTTCGAGCTGGCTGCGGCGATTGAGGTACAACGCGAACCCGGCACCGACGTAGAACGGCTCGAACAGACTCATCGCCAGCCAGTACACCCCGTAGTAGGCCGCCTCCAGCCAGGCGGGCGGATCCTCGCTGAGCACGTCGAGCACGGCCTTGGTCGAATCATCGAGGAACTCGAACGGTACGAACATCAGCGCCAGTACGATCAGCGACAGCATCAGCATGAATTCGAGATGCACACCGGCGATCGTCAGCCAGGTCTGCGGCGTGCCACTGATGCCGCCGAGCACGCGCACACGCTCGCGTCGCTGCGCGCCGCGCGGCTGTTCGAGCAGATCCATCGCAAGCAGCAGCGCGCGCCCCGGATGCAGGCGCCGCCACAGCAGCCACGGCACGAGGCGGCGCCAGCCCCAGGTCCATTGCGCGCGCAGCGTCTCGCGCAGGCTCGGCACATCGCCGAGCACCGCCCGCGACAGCACGTACAGCGGCACCCGGTCGAATGCCGGCTTGAGCCACCACAGCAGCATGCCGCCGACCCAGGGCTGGTCGATCGCGTAGCCCAGGCCCAGCAGCAGCAGCAACGCGCTACCCGTCACCACGAGCCACGCGCCCCAGATCAGGCCGGCATGGGCACGCGTCAGCGCGACGCCGAGATCGACCGCCTCCCACGGCGCACGTTCGCGCACGACGAAACCGAGCGACTCAGCCTGCATGCGCGCGCCCGCCCCGCCACAGCCATAGTCCGATCAGCAGCCACAGCGCGCCGCCGACGGCATACTTGATCGCTCCGGGCATCCAGCCGATCGATGACCAGAACGCTTCGACGAAGGCCGCGAACAGCAGCATCGCGAACACGCCGAGCACGAGCTTGGCGCCGATCACGCCGTCCTCGATCAGCGCGCGGCCACGCGAGCGCCGACCCGGTGCGATCAATGCAAGCCCCAAACGCAGGCCGGCCCCGCCGGCAATGACGATCGCCAGCAGTTCCGGCGCCGAGTGGCCGGCGACGAAGCGCCAGAACGGCCCGCCATAGCCGATCGCGGTCAGATGGCCGGCGACGCCGCCGATGAGGACGCCGTTGAACAGCAACACGAACACCGGGCCGATCGCACCGAGCAGGCCACTGGCGAACGTGCGAAAGCCGATGCTGATGTTGTTCATCACGTACACGCCGAACATGTACAGGTCCGAGCCGCTCTCGCGGCCAACCCGGCTGTGTTCGGCCGCGGGGTTGTACATCGCCTCGAACTGCGCCAGCTGCGCGCCGCTGAACAGGGTATGCACCAGCTCCGGGCGCCATTGCAGCACGGCGATGGCGACGAACAACGGCACGAAGAACAGCAGCGCGGCCACCGCCATCACGCCGCGCTGCGCGCGCACCAGGCGCGGGAAATCCGCGGCGAAGAACGCCAGCGCGCGCTGCCAGCGCGGCGGCGGCGGCCGGTACAGCACGGTGTGGCCGTGCTGCACGAGCTCCTGCAGGCGTGCCAACAGGCTCGCGCTGTAGCCGCGCCGCTCGGCCAGCGCGTAGTGCTGGCACAGCCGTCGATAGGCCGCCGCGAATTCGATGTCGTCGAGCCCGGCCACCGCTGCGGCGCGCCGCCACTTGCGCCCGCGCGTCTCCAGCCAGGTTGCGAACCGATCCCATTCCGCCTGATGGCGGGCTTCGAACTGCCCCTGCTTCACCCTCGCACCGTATTCAACTACGGCCGAGGAAGCCGTTGGCCATGCCGAGCAGGCGCTGCACCGCCAACGCCCCCTGCGCGCGGGTCAGTTGCGGCATCAGTCCGGCCAGTTCCGCCTGCCGCTCCGGCGTGAGCTGCGGCGCGCGCTCGGCAAACGCGATGATCGCCTGCTTCTCCGCCGCGGACAGCGCCACGTCCGGCATCACGACCGGCGCGTTAGGGGCGCCGGCGCCGGCGTTCGCCGCGGCGACGTGCACCACCAGCGTGCCGGCCACCATGTCGCCCAGGCGCCGCCCCTGCGGATCGAGCAGCCCGGCGACGAAGCCGAAGCCGTAGCAGATCGGCAGCATATCGACCGTACGCAGCAGGTTGCGCACGATCGACGCCAGCCAGCCGACCGGCGTGCCATTGGCGTGGATGACGCGCAGGCCCATCACCCGCTTGCCGATCGTCTGTCCGTCGCGCAGCACTTCGAACAGGATGGGGTAAAGCCAGAACACGGCGAAGAAAGCCAGCAGATACAGGCCCTGCCCGGTCGCGCCGAGAAAGGCCAGCAGCGTGGAACAAACGATCAACGCCACCACCCGAACCAGGAAATCGATCACCCAAGCCACCGTGCGCGGCAGCACGCCGGCCGTACGCAGCTGCAGCGCGATGCCTTCCGGCGTCTCCACGCGGCAGACGGTGTCGAGCATCGCGCCTTGTGCCTTATGCCTTCACGACGATCGTGTCGGCGATCAGGTCGTGCAGGCAGCGCAGGTCGGCGCGGAAGATGAACAGCGGGTCGACCAGCCAGGTGACGATCGGGCCGATCAGCGGCACCGCGCCGATCAGCGCCATTGGAAGGCCGCGCAGGAACAAGATGCGCCACAGCGGGCAACGCTCGCCGTCGGCGCGGACCACTTTGATGCTGAGCAGGCGCTTGCCGATGGTCTGACCGTTTTGATACAGCCAGAGCAGGTTGAGCACGACGAGGCCGATCGCGAGCAGGCCTCCCACGGCCATCACGGCGTTCGCGGCCGCCGCCGAGTCACCGCCCTGCGGCGCGACAATCGGCAGGATGATCGCCATGCCGAAGCCCAGCGCGGCCCAGATCAACCCATCGATCAACGCCGCGGCCAGACGAATGCCGCGATCAGCCAATTCCAGCGTACCCGCCGGGACATCGTGCACACGCGCCGCAGGCGCAGCGTAGGGATTGTGCGTGGGCAGCGGTGGCGGTGTGGACATGGCGGGCTCCGGATCGGATCCGGCACTCTAAACCCTGCCCAGCGTACGCGACAACGCGCGTAGCGCGGGACTCGAGCTACCGCTCTGTGCATCGATGAGACATCGAGCCCCGTCCTCGGATCGGCCGATGGACGTGCGCTACATCCTCCCTGCGCTCAGGTCACATCCTCCCATCGCCGCGACAACCGCATCGCCGCGTTGATCAGTCCGACCATCGAGTAGGTCTGCGGGAAATTGCCCCAAGCCTCGCCGGTCGTCGGGTCGAGATCTTCGGACAGCAGGCCGAGCGGGTTACGTCGTGCGAGCATCGATTCGAACAGCTCGCGCGCCTCGCTGACCCGGCCGATCGCGGCCAGGGCGTCGATGTACCAGAACGTGCACAGATTGAATGCCGACGCCGGCGGGCCGAAGTCGTCGGCCTCGTCGTAGCGCAGCAGATAGTTGCCGCGGCGCAGCGCGCGTCCGATCGTTTCCACGGTATAGAGGAACCGCGGATCGTCGGCGCGTACGAAACCGACATCGGCGAGCAGCAACGCGCTGGCGTCGAGGCGTTCGTCCTCGGGCGATTCGAGCAGCGCGCGGCGCTTCTCGCTCCAGGCGCGCTGCAGGACCGCGGCGCGGATCATATCGGCGCGCTCGCGCCACAGCCGCGTATCGTCGGCGAGCTGCAACTCGCCGGCGATGCGCGCCATGCGGTCGCAGGCGACCCAGCACATCACGCTGGAGTAGGTATGCACGCGCGCCCGCCCGCGGTACTCCCACAGGCCGGCATCGGGCGCGTTCCAGAAGCGCAACGCGGCTTCGCCGAGCGGCTGCAGGCGACGGAACATGCCTTCATCGCCGCGAGTGGCCAAGCGATGATCGAAAAACGCCTGCGAAGCGGCGAGCAGCACGCTGCCGTAAACGTCGTTCTGCGTCTGCCGCCAGGCGTCGTTGCCGATTCGCACCGGCCCCATGCCGCGATAGCCGGCCAGCGACTTCACCGTGCTCTCCTCCAGCTCGGCGCGGTAGTGGATGCCGTACACCGGCCCCAGCTCGCTGCGTCCGGCCGCCACATTGAAGATGTAGCGGATGTATTCCTCCATGCTGCGCGTCGCGCCCAGGCGATTGAGCGCGCGCACGACGAACGCGGCGTCGCGCAGCCAGCAAAAGCGGTAATCCCAGTTACGTCCCGAATCCGCATGTTCGGGGATCGACGTCGTCATCGCCGCGACGATCGCACCGGTGCTCTCGTACTGGCACAGCTTCAGCGTGATCGCGGCGCGGATGACCGCCTCCTGCCAATCCACCGGGATCGACAGGTTGCGCACCCATTCACGCCAGTATTCGATCGTATGTTCGAGCTCGTCGCGGAAATACGCGGCCGGGCTGTGTGGCAGGGTCTCATCCGAGCCGAGCACGAGATGCACGTCGCGGTCGAGGATGAACGAGCGCTGCTCGAGCAGCAGCGGGATCGCGGCATCGGTGGTGACGCGCAATACCCAGTCATCGAGCAGGTAGCGAATGTGGTTGCTGCCGACGGTGCGCTCGGGCACGCGCGCGCCCCACTGGGTCAGCGGCAGCAGACGAATGCGCAGCCGCGGCGCGCCCGCCAACGGGCGCAGCCGACGCAGCAGCGTCACCGGATGGTAATAGCGACCGTACTGCCGGTAGCGCGGGGCGAAATCCAGCACTTCGACGGCGCCGCCATGCATGTCGTACAGCACCGTACGCAGGACGGCGGTGTTCGGCAGATACGCCTGCTCGCTCCTGACGAAGTCCTCAAGCGCCACGGCGTGGTAGCCGCCTTCGTGCTCGGTTGGCGAGAGCAACGCGCAGAATGCCGGGTCGCTGTCGAAAGCAGGCAGGCAGCACCAGACGAGCTTCGCCTCGGCGTCGATCAACGCGCCGAAGTTGCCATTGCCGATGACGCCGAGATCGAGCGAAGCGGCTGCGTTCATGGGCTGATTTTGCATCAGTCGTGCTGGCTTCGGCGTGGCCGACGGCGCAGGGCGTACACTGCGCGCCCAGACCAATCCCATCCGTCACGCCGCGCCGCGCCGCGCGTCGCGTCGCGTGTCCAACTTTCCCCAGGAATTACTCATGAGTGCGAGCAAGACCCTGATCGGCATCTTCACCGAACCCGGCAAGGCCATGGCCAGCGTGTACGAGCGCTCGATGCTGTGGCTGCCGTTGCTGCTGCTGATCGTCGGCAACGTCGCGATGCTGGCTTGGTACTACAGCACCGTCGACATCGCCTGGCTGCAGGACCAGATGCTCGCCGCGCAGCCGGAGCTCGACGCGGAGGCGCGCGAGGCCATGCGCAGTGTTCTGTCCCAGCCGGTGATGATGGCCGGCGGCATCTTCGGCGCGCTGATCGGCATTCCGGCGGTGTACTGCCTGATTGCCGTGTATTTCCTGGTGGCGGCCAAGGTGATCGGCAATGAACTCGGCTTCGGCAAATGGTTCGCGTTCGTCGTCTGGACTTCGGTGCCGACGCTGCTGAACCTGCCGGCGATGGCGATGAACCTGCTGATGAACCCCAACGGTCAGATCGGGCCAGAGGCTTTGAATCCATTGAGCCTGAACCAGCTGCTGTTCCACTTCCCGCTCGGCCACCCGTGGCAGGGCCTGCTCGATGCGCTCCAGTTGACGACGCTGTGGAGCATCGCCGTCGCCGTGATCGGCTACCAGGTTTGGACGCGACGCTCGCGCGCCACCGCGCTGCTCGTCGTGCTGCTGCCGTATGTCGTGATCTTCGGCGGTTGGGCGATCGCGGCCGCGTTGAAGTCGGGCGCGACGTGAGCAAGCGCTGGTTAGGGTTGATCGCGGTGGGGCTGATGCTGGCACTGCCGCTGATCGCCCGCAAAACGGCCGGGGACGACGGCAAACCCGTGCAGATCGAGGCGGCCAGCCCGCGCGTCGTGCGCGCGTCGATCCTCGCCTCGGGCAACCTGGCGTTTCGCGAGCAATCGCTGCTGTCGCCGGAGGTGATCGGCCGCGTGCGCGCGGTCCTGGTCGAGGAAGGCGATCGCGTCGAGCAGGGCCAGGTCGTGTTGCGCCTGGACGAGCAGGTCTATCAGGCCGAGGTGGCGCAGCACGCGGCCCTGGTGCGTCAGCAGCGCATCCATATCGAGCGCCAGCAGCTCAATCTCGCCAACCAGGAACGACAGTGGCGGCGGGTCAGCGAGCTGCACGCGCGCAAGCTGCTCGACGACGCCAGTCTGGAAAATGCGCGCCATGCGCTGGAACTGGCCCGCGTCGAATTGCGCGCCAGCCGCGAGTCGCTGCAGCAAGCCGAGGCCGGCCTCGCCCAGGCGCGCGAGCGCCTGGCCAAGACCGAGATCCGCGCCCCGCTCGACGGGACGGTGATGGCGCTCGGAATCAAGGTCGGCGAGACCGCGGTCTCCAGCGCCACCGGCATCGCCGGCTCCGCGCTGATGACCATCGCCAATCCGGACAGCCTGATGACCGAGATCAATGTCGACGAGGCCGACATTGCCCGCATCCAGCTCGGCCAGGAAGTGGCGGTGTATGCCGCCGCGTTTCCGGACACGCCGCTGCATGGCGAGGTGGACAGCATCCCGCTGTCGCCGAAGGCGGCTTCCGCCGCCGCGGCGATGCAGTCCGGAAATACGCTGGCGCGCAATTACTCGGTCAAGGTGCGGTTACGCGATACCCAGGGTCTCGCGCTGCGCCCCGGCATGACCTGTCGCGCGGAGATCTATACCTCGAGCGCGGACGAGGTGCTGGCGGTACCGGTGCAAGCGGTGTTCAGCAACAACGCGGCCGGCACCGAGACGGCGAAGAACAAGTCGGCGCCGCCCGAGGCGCATCACGTCTTCGTCGTCAAGGACGGTCGCGCCGAGCGGCGCATCGTGACGCTAGGTCTGTCCGACGACAGCTACCAGGAGATCCGCACGGGGCTCGTGCCCGGCGATCAGGTCGTGGTCGGCCCCTACAAAGTGTTGCGCCATCTGAAGGCCGGCGAGGCGCTGCGCGTCGAGCCGGCCAAGCCAGTGACGGGCCGCACGCCGTGAGTGAGCCGCTGCTGCGCCTTGCCGGCGTGCACAAGACCTACCCGATGGGCGGCGAGACCGTGCATGCGCTCGCGGGCATCGACCTCGCCATCGCGCGAGGCGAGAGCATCGCCTTCATCGGGGCGTCCGGCTCGGGCAAATCGACGCTGATGAACATCCTGGGCTGCCTGGACCGACCCAGCCGCGGCAGCTATTGGCTCAACGGCCGCGACGCCGCGACGCTGAGCGAGGACGAACTGGCCGACACGCGCAACCGCGAGATCGGCTTCGTGTTCCAGAGCTTCAACCTGCTGCCGCGCGCCAGTGCGCTGCACAACGTGATGCAGCCCTTGATCTACCGCGGCCTGCGTCCAGCCGAACGGCAGCGGCGCGCGCTCGCGGCGCTGGATCGCGTCGGCCTCGGCAACCGCCAGCATCACCTGCCTAACCAATTGTCCGGCGGACAGCGCCAGCGCGTCGCCATCGCCCGCGCCCTGGTCGGCGAACCATCGATCCTGCTCGCCGACGAGCCGACCGGCAATCTCGACTCCGCCACCACGGCTGACATCATGACGCTGTTCACCACGCTGCATGCCGAGGGCCACACGCTGATCCTGGTGACCCACGAAGCGGACATCGCCGCGCATTGCCGGCGCGTGGTGCGGCTGGCCGACGGCAAGGTGGTGAGCGACACCCGTAGCGAGGCGAGTGATGTTCAGCGTGCTTGAAAGCTTCCGCTCGGCGCTGGCCAGCATCCGCGCGCATGCGCTGCGCAGTTTCCTGACCACGCTCGGCATCATCATCGGCGTGGCCTCGGTGATCGCCGTGGTGTCGCTGATCCAGGGCCTGTCGCACTCGATCACCAGCAAGTTCGAGGGCCTGGGCAGCAACAGCATCACCGTGTACTCGGACACGTCGCTGCAGGAGGCGATGGCCGGTAAGCGCAACCGCCTGACGCTGCGCGACCTCGACATGATCGTGCACCACATCGACGGGATCGGCGCGGTGACGCCGATGTTCGCGGCGATGGGCGAATTCGGTGGCGGCATCCGCTATCAGGGCCAGTCGTCGATGAGCCGGGTGATCGCGACCCGGCCGAGCTTCCAGGATTCCCAGCAGATCTACCCGCGCCTTGGGCGCTTCATCAGCGACGCCGACGACCGCTCACGCCGACGTGTGGTCGTGATCGGCGAGAAGCTGCGCGATAACCTCAAGCTGCCGGACGACCCGATCGGCCGCTTCATCGAGATCGGCGGCGAGTGGTTCAAGATCGTCGGGCTCACCGAGCCGCGCGGCGACATGTTCGGCATCAGCCAGGACGATTACGCGATCATCCCGTTCGGCACAGGCATGGCCGTGTCGCCGAACCCGCTGCGCCAGGACATCAGCATCAGCTTCACCGTCGACGACATCGAGCAGATCGACGCGGTGACCGATCGCGTCACTGCGCTGCTGCGCCAGCTGCATGGGCTGAAGCCCGGACAGCGCAACGACTTCAAGGTACAGACCGCGAGCCAGCTGACCGAGTCGTTCTCGAACATCGTCGCCAGCATGACCTTGGTGTTAGGCGGCATCGTCGGCGTGTCGCTGCTGGTCGGCGGCATCGGCATCATGAACATCATGCTGGTGTCGGTCACCGAGCGCACCCGCGAGATCGGCATCTGCAAGGCGCTCGGCGCCAAACGCCATCACATCCTGCTGCAGTTCCTGATCGAGGCGACGACGCTGTCGCTGCTCGGCGGCGTCGCCGGCGTGGCGCTCGGCTACGGCCTCGGTTTCGGCGCATCGCGGCTGATCCCGGGCTTCCCCGACGCCGTCGTGCCATGGTGGGCGGTGGCGCTGGCGTTCGGCTTCTCGACCCTGGTCGGCATCGTGTTCGGGCTGATGCCGGCGGCCAAGGCGGCGCGGCTCGATCCGATCGAGGCGCTGCGCTACGAGTAGAATGCCGGGCTTTGTTTTCGCCGGAGCCCGCTCGTGCGCCTTTTGACCACCGCCATCTTGCTCGCCCTCACGCCGACCGCGTTCGCCGCCGAGGGCATGTGGACCCTGGACAACCTGCCCCGTGCGACGCTCGCCGAGCGCTACGGCTTCAAGCCGGACGCGCAGTGGCTGCAGCATGCGCAGCACAGCGCGGTGCGTCTGGCCGGCGGCTGTTCCGGTTCGTTCGTCAGCAAGACCGGCCTCGTGCTGACCAACCACCACTGCGTGCTCGACTGCGTGCAGGATCTGTCGTCCGCCGAGAACGACTACGTCAATCGCGGCTTCCTCGCCGCGAAGCCGGCCGACGAACTGCAGTGTCCGGGCATGGAGGTCAACCGGCTGGACTCGATCACCGATGTCACCGCGCGCATCGCCAAGGCCACCGAGGGCCTTTCCGGCAAGGCCTACAACGACGCGAAGAAGGCCGAGCAGTCGAAGATCGAAGCCGAATGCGTCGGCAAGGATGCCAAGGCCACGCGCTGCGACGTCGTCGAGCTGTACCAGGGCGGCGTGCAGCATCTGTACCGTTATGCGCGCTTCCAGGACGTGCGCCTGGCGTTCGCGCCCGAGTTCGCCGCCGGCTTCTTCGGTGGCGACCCGGATAACTTCAACTTCCCGCGCTACAACCTCGACATGGCGCTGCTGCGCGTCTGGCAGGATGGCAAGCCGCTGCCGGTCAAGTCGTTCTTCCCGATCAAGCGCGACGGCGCGCAAGTCGGCGAGCTGGTGATGACGCTCGGCCACCCCGGCAGCACCCAGCGCCTGTTGACCGTGGCGCAGCTGGAGACGCTGCGCGATGTCGTGCTGCCGTTCCGCCTGCTGTTCGCCGCCGAGTTCCGCGGCCTGCTGACCCGCTTCGCCGACGAAAACGCCGAGAACGCACGCATCGTGCAATCCGACCTCGTCAGCCTGGAAAACGGCTTCAAGGCGCGCAGCGGCATGCATCGCGCATTGCTCGATGCCCAGGTGATGGCGGACAAGCGTCGCGCCGAAAACGAGCTGCGCGACTACGTCAACGGCGATGCCGAGCGCGCGGCGA